>Ga0247831_1003063_pt1 | contig 25406 bp, 17 predicted proteins | sample LaCruzMarch2015__9_FD_192406 | JGI IMG/M metagenome (GOLD analysis project Ga0247831, IMG submission 192406) | Freshwater microbial communities from meromictic Lake La Cruz, Castile-La Mancha, Spain - LaCruzMarch2015_1m | ecosystem: Environmental > Aquatic > Freshwater > Lake | place: Spain...
TTGAGCTTCAGTTTCATAAAAAACAGGGAAACCATTTTTTATTTTATAGATGAACCCAGTTATAAGTATGCCGAGTAATACCACAATAGTCAGCACTGACCAAAGGATGATTTTTAAGCCTTTTTTCATTTTGTAAAATAGTGGTTAAATATTTACATAACAAATGTAAAATATTTTTTAATTTTAAATATGAATATTTTGGAACGTCTTGAGAAAAAATTTACTGGAGTCGCCAACAAAGCTCCGTATTTATAAATGTTTCGGAAATGAGATTTAGGTATTAATGTATTTATGCGAGCCATCACAATTGGGAAGCCTTTTTGAAAGCCCACAAGTGCAATCATTAAAGCCCTTTCCACTAAGGATTCTTTGGACATAACTTTCTATCCTCGACTCTCGAGATTTCGACTGTTTAGCTCCAGAAAAATAGATATTGTATGCTCTTTGTCTGCCTGGTGTTAGTGCTTCAAAAGCGACTTTAAAGGTAGGGTCAGAATCGAATTTTTGCAGCAATTCATCAGGAAATACTAAATCAGTTTTACTTTTGGATTCTATTTTTAAACCTCCTTTTTCAACCTCTATAGCCTCGTAAATATATGCTTTCAAAGTTTGGTTCATACCAATTATTTTCTGAATATCAGTAAATGGAATGATACGGCCCGACTGAGTGTTTTCGCCTGGCTTTTGCAGTATATTTTCTGAATCATGCAATAATACGCCTTTAAGAAAACTGATGAAACAGTAATCTTTAAATCCACCGAGGATAATAACATTTGTTTTATTGAAAGTATAGCACGGAACGCTCCATTTCAATTCTTCTGTTAATCCACAATCAAGAACGATTTCTCGTAGTTTCATTAATTCTTCTTGCCATTTTGTAGCTTTCTCAAAAAAAAAGTCAAGTTTAGGATTCATTTTTTAATCTCATTCGTTTTTGTTGTTCGCTAATATTGATTGTTTTTTCAAGCCTTGATAATCGAGTGGATTCCTGTTTGGCACTCATTATCCACTCATTATCCAATGTATCATTACATTTTTGTAGGAAGATGCTTGCTTCTTAAAAAACTCCCACCCTAATTTATTCATTTTGAACTTAATTTCATAGTTTAAGGTAAAAATAGAAAGTACTTTGTTTACTTCTCAGTTTTTATTTAATTCAATGGTATAATTTCTAGCTGATGTCTTTTATAATTTTCTAATAAAAACACAAAAATACTAAGTGAGATAAAACCTGTTTTTAAAAAAAATTTGAATTGATACTTTTTTTAAAAATTTGGTAAATAATCCATTAAAAAAATATACGTTTTGATGTTAAAGTTTGGTGAAAATACCTGAGTAGTAAGACTCATATTACAAGCTCTTAATTTCTGCCTATACCATATTTGATAAGCTAATAAGGCGAAACCCCCACCGAAACCCAACCTCCATCAATGACAAGATTTTGCCCCATAATTTGCCGAGATAAGGGTGATACCAAAAACAAAGCGGCATTGGCAATATCTTCGACAGTCGCTGGTCTGAGAGACGGTGTAATCCTAGACCAAGTATCAATATATTCGGTATCCTCGAGTGTGCGTTCGGTTAATGTTGCCCCCGGAACAATGGTGTTAATATTGATTTTGTGCGGTGCTAAATCCACAATTAGGTTTTTGGACAGTTGGTCAATGGCGGCTTTGGTCATTCCGTACGCAGCCAAATTGAGGTGTGCTGCATGGGCAGTCACCGATGATGTTAGTAAAATACTTCCGCCCTGCCCTTGTAAAACCATTTGTTTGGCGGCGGCTTGTGTCAAGAAAAACGTTCCGAAAAGGTTGACTTGCAGTAACTTATTCATTGATTCAGGTTGATATTCTAAGAAATCTCCGAAAGTCGTAATTCCTGCATTTGCCACCAAAATATCTAATTTCCCAAAAGTTTTTACTGTAAATTCCACAATGTATTCGATGGTTTTTATTTCTGAAATATCTCCACCGAAGGCCACGCAATTTCCGCCTTGCTCTCTGATTTTTTTACTGGCCGAATTCGCCAAATCTATATCAATATCATTTAAAACTACCTTTGCTCCTTGTTCAGCGAGTTGCCGAGCCACTTCAAAACCGATACCCACACCTGCCCCCGTAACGATGGCTACTTGATTATTGAAAAGTTTGTTTTGCATGATTTGTTTAACACGATTTAGTTTTTGTGATTAGCTATGTAAAAGTATCAAATTTCTTAATTTATTTAAACGTGTTTAGAGGGGTATTTCAGATAAAATAACATTAATTTCAATACTTAAATAAGGGATAATACGAATTTAAGCGATAAGAATTTATTAAATAACTTATTAATAATCAAGATTTTATCGCAGCGGCGAACCATCGCTGCGGCAAACCATCGCCGCGGCTAACCTTCTCGAATCCCGTTTCTTGTATTTCAATACTAATAAAATATGTAACAGGAAAAAATCAAACGGCAAGCATCATTTTGCTTCAATAATAGCAACCGTAAGACGTACAACACAAACAAGTTTTTGTTCTTCTGAAGTAATTCTTATGTCCCAAATATGAGTAGTGCGGCCAAGATGTATCGGTGTGGCTTTTCCATAAACCCAGCCACTGCTTACCGAACGAATGTGATTGGCATTAATTTCCAGGCCAACTGCCCTTTGTTTTTCCAAATCATCCAATACCATTACTGAAGCCATACTTCCGAGTGATTCGGCCAAAACTACCGATGCTCCGCCATGCAGAATTCCAAAAGGTTGTTTAGTACGGTGGTCAACGGGCATTTTGGCAGATACAAAATCTTCACCTATTTCCACAAATTCAATTCCCAAATGGTCTCCCATAGAAACTTCACCAAATTGTTTTGTCAAATCAAACTTATTCTTGAATATCATTTCTAATTAATATTTTTGGTATTTTAAAAAATTTTTAAATTTATAGTCTAGCCTAAAGTTATAGTTTAATATTTCGTAGTTTTGCGGCTTTATTAGTTTTGGGGTCAAAACTAAGGTTTGTTTTAGATAGTTTCAATTTTAAATACCGATATTTTGCTTACCAAAACAATTTATTTGATTCGTCACGGAGAAACTGAGTTCAATCGCCGAGGAGTTGTTCAAGGCAGTGGTATCGATTCAGACCTAAACGAACTTGGCTTTTTACAGGCAAGGGCTTTTTTTGATGATTATCAAGATATCGAGTTCGATAAAATTTATACTTCGAAGCTACGCCGTACGGTACAATCAGTTCAAGAATTCATCAATCTTGGTATTCCCTACGAGCAATTTGAGGGCCTCAATGAAATAAGTTGGGGTGAAAAAGAAGGAAAGGTACCAAATTATCTCGAAGACGAAAATTATCTAGAAATTATCGCTAATTGGGGCAATGGTAAAACTGATATTCCAGCAGCTACTGGTGGTGAAACCCCTGAACAAGTATTGGATAGACAAAAATTGGCTTTTAAAGAAATAATTGCTCGTTCTGACGAAAAAATGATTTTAGTAGCCATGCACGGACGTGCAATAAGGATTCTACTTACGCACTTGCTTGACCTTCCTCTTTCAGAAATGGACACCTTTAATCATAGCAATTTATGCCTTTATCGCCTAAGTTATGATTATCAAACAAAAAAGTTCAGTCTTGATTTAGCTAACGACACCGAACATTTGACCAAACTCTTGGTAAAATAATATGTCCGCTTATTGAATCATTTTCCCATTGATGTAGAAAACCCGTCTTTTTAGTCGGGTTTTCTGTATTTTTATTCTTAGTTGAATCCTAAACTATATTTTTAAATCAAAAAAAGCTATGAATGTTTTATGAGTAAAAATAAATTATATTGGTTATTTCAGATAATGGGCTGGTCACTTTATTTCGGAAATGAGGTATTTGTGTATTCAGTACAGTATGGTTTTGAAAATCAGATGATTTTTCAAGCATTTGCCAATATAATTTTGGCCATTTTTTTGACTCATTCTTTCAGATACATCGTAAAGCGTTATAATTGGATAATCATTCCAATGCCTCAATTAGCTATTAGAGTAATTTTAGGGGTTTTTGTTATGACCGATTTCATGGTAGCCCTTAACCTTCCGTTAGACGCCAAATATACAGGCCAACTTCTTAGCGAAAATCCAATTCTTGCCATCGAGTATTTTATCAACCTCTCAAAACCAACAATGGTTTGGGTACTAGTTTATATTTTTTATCATTATTCTGAAGAAAAACGCCAACGAGAAATCGAGCAACTCAAACTTCGTAATTCTATAAAAGAATCAGAAGCCAAAGTACTAAAGGCTCAAATGAACCCTCATTTTATATTCAATGCACTAAATAGCATTAGAGCGTTGGTTTACGAAGACCCCATCAAAGCCCAACAAGTTATCACTCAACTATCGAATATTCTAAGAAGTTCACTTATCGCTGATCGCCGCACAACTATTTCGCTCAAAGAAGAACTTCGTACAGTTGAAGATTATTTGGCACTCGAAAAAGTACGTTACGAAGGGCGACTTCAATCAAAATGGGTTATTGATGAAAAAACATTAGGAATTCAGGTGCCACCCATGATGCTTCAGACTTTAGTAGAAAACGCAATTAAGCATGGTGTCCAAAAAGCTATCAGCTGGGGTTTTATCGAAATCAATACAAGAATTATTAATGATAAACTTCAAATAAAAATCAGAAATACAGGTCAATTACGCAGTACTGACTCGGATTCTGAATCAGGTGGTTTTGGGCTAAAAAATACCGCTCAACGACTTGATATTCTTTACGGTTCAGATTCGTCATTCAAAATTTACCAAGAAGACCACCTGACCGTTTGTGCAGAAATAGAGATTCCAACCAGAAACAATGATACAAAAAACAATAATGTCTCGCTCGATTCATCAAATATTCGGGCGGCGAGCTAAGATTGTTTACTGTTAGACTGGTTATTCGTTACTGGTTTAGGGTAATAATTGATTTTCTGATAACCAATTTCCTAATAACCAATTTCCTAATAACTAATATACCAATAACCAATTTTCCAATAACTGATATAAAAATAACCAATCAACAAATGAAAGCACTTATCATAGACGACGAACGCTTGGCTCGCAATGAATTGCGTCGTTTGTTAGAAAATTTTCCAAAAATTGAAATAATTGGAGAAGCAGCCAACGCCGATGAAGCACTTAATCTAATTGATGAATTATCGCCTGATTTATTATTCTTAGATATTCAGATGCCTGGAAAAAATGGCTTTCAGCTACTTGAAGCAATTGAAGGGAAAGTGCCAGAAATTATCTTTACTACTGCTTATGACGAATATGCACTTAAAGCTTTTGAGTTTAACGCACTTGATTATTTGATGAAGCCAGTTGATATACAACGCTTGGCCGAGGCAATTCAGCGTGTAGAAGAAGAGCAAATACATGAAGTAGAACGTAAAGAAGGCATCAAACTTTTAGGCGAAAATGACCAAGTTTTTGTGAAAGATGGAGAAAAGTGTTGGTTCGTAAAGTTGGTTAAAGTGCGTTTGTTTGAATCAATGGGCAATTATGTGCGTCTGCACTTCGACGAGCAAAAACCAATGATTCTTAAATCGTTGAATAGTCTAGAAGAACGTCTTGACCCAAAAATATATTTTCGTGCCAATCGAAAGCACATCATTAATTTAGCTTGGATTGACAAAATTGAACCATGGTTTTCAGGTGGACTTTTAGTAACCTTGAAAATTACTGAAAAAGGCACTGCTACCGAGAAAATTGAAATTTCTCGCCGACAAGCAATCAAATTCAAAGATTTGATGTCATTATAATCAATTTTCTACGCATAAATATAGACGTTGCAACTCAACGTCTATACCAAACACCTCCAACTATCTTTCATTTTAGCAAGAAAATTAGAAAATAGACACTCCATAACTCGCCTTTTTATTGTGGATTTTCTTAGATTTGTTTAACTCAACGAACATCGAAGAAATAAATGACAGCAAAATCAAATTTAGACAAACTCCAAATGCTAAACCTCAAAAATGACGAAGCACTTTTGGGTGGAGGCGAGAAAAGAATTGAAGCTCAACATAAAAAAGGGAAACTTACTGCTCGTGAACGCATAGAACTATTGCTCGATGAAGGAACATTTGAAGAAATTGGCAAATTTGTGATGCACCGCAGCAAAGATTTTGGCTTAGACAAAGAGCATTATTTGGGTGATGGCGTAGTGACTGGTTATGGTATAATTGCAGGGCGTTTGGTCTATGTTTTTGCTCAAGATTTTACGGTTTTTGGAGGTTCACTTTCTGAAACTTACGCTGAAAAAATCTGTAAAATAATGGATATGGCCATGAAAAATGGAGCTCCTGTAATTGGTTTGAATGATTCGGGTGGAGCAAGAATCCAAGAAGGTGTAAACTCATTGGCAGGCTATGCCGATATTTTCTACCGCAATACCTTGGCTTCGGGCGTAATTCCACAGATTTCAGCTATTATGGGGCCATGTGCAGGCGGAGCGGTTTACTCGCCTGCCTTAACTGACTTTGTAATGATGGTTGAAAATACTTCATATATGTTTGTAACAGGACCAAACGTAGTAAAAACCGTCACCCATGAAGATGTGAGCTCAGAAGAATTGGGGGGAGCAATGACCCACGCTACAAAATCGGGGGTTACGCAATTCGTCTCAATAAATGAAATTGAGTGCATCAACGACATTAAAAAACTCTTTAGCTACATTCCTTCTAATTGCGAAGAGCAACCTCCTTTTGCTCAATATGCGACAAATGGAAATGAAAAGCGTCCAGAATTAAACAAATTAATGCCCGAAAACCCCAACCAACCTTACGATATGCGTGAAGTAGTAAAGCAATTGGTTGACGAAGGTAGTTTCTTTGAAGTACATAAAAACTTTGCAGAAAATATTGTCGTTAGTTTTGCTCGAATCGGTGGACGTTCAATTGGAATTGTAGGAAATCAGCCAGCAGTAATGGCGGGTGTTCTTGATATTAATGCAAGTATAAAAGGTGCGAGATTTGTACGTTTCTGTGATTGTTTTAATATACCTATTTTGGTTTTGGAAGATGTTCCAGGTTTCTTGCCAGGCACTGACCAAGAATGGAACGGAATTATATCGCACGGTGCAAAACTCCTATATGCTTTCTGCGAGGCAACCGTTCCACGCATAACCGTAATTACTCGCAAAGCTTACGGCGGTGCATATTGCGTAATGAACTCAAAGCACATTGGTGCAGATATAAATTATGCTTGGACTTCGGCCGAAATTGCGGTAATGGGTGCTGCAGGTGCAGCCGAGATTATTTTCAAAAAAGAGATTTCGGAGGCAGAAGATTCGGTCGCTGAATTAAAAAACAAAGTAGATGAATACACCGATAAATTTGCCAATCCGTATATGGCGGCAAACCGTGGCTATATCGACGAAGTAATTAATCCAACCGATACTCGTGAAAAACTTTTGAAGGCATTTAAAATGCTTGAAAATAAGGCAACAAATTTACCTCGCAAAAAACATGGAAACATTCCTTTATAAATAACAACCTTGCTTTTTGAGAACCGAGGAAAAGGTCATGATACAAGAGATGCAAGACCGTTCGCCGCAGCGATAAATTACTCTTTATCAATATCTATAGTATTTGAATTTGTCGTTTAATATTTCTCTTTACTTATTGAGACTAAAATGAGCAACAAGCAAATATTATTTAATCTACTGATAATCAAACTTTTATCGCTGTGTCGAACCATCTAAAATCCCGTATCTCAAATCTCGTATTTCGTATCCCATATCTCGAAGCCCTTTTCTTGTATTTCACAGTACTTAATAAATAATCTACGCCACTTGCACAACCTCAGGCGTTTCTAAGTAAACCATCATCATTTCTATATTTTCGTAACCCATTTGGCGGTAAAGTTTACCATAATTACGCAATTGTCGAGCGTTGCGTTCGTGTTTATTTTGGTTTTCACTTGTGCCTGTTTTATAATCAATGATATACACAATACCATCTTTCATTACTACTCGGTCGGGGCATTGTGATTCTGCTCCATTGAGCAATATTTCTCGCTGATTATCGACCTGTAAGCCCTCATCAAAAAGTGCTTTAAGTTCGGGTAAAGCAATAATTTTCTCGACTGACTCTCTGATTCCATCGCTCTCTTTCGGACTCAAAACTCCCTCAAATTCAAGCAGTTGAATCGCTTTTGAAATATCTTTTCGAGTCTTGATTTTCACAAGTGCCTCGTGCAATTTATTCACTTGGTCTTTGGTTTTATCGAGCGTCTCAGGGTCAAATATTTTTTCAGAAATTCGACGTAAACGTAGTTTATCACTGCGATCTTCGCTTACTATTTTTGACAAAAAAATTACATCTCGCTCTTCGGGTGCAGTCTTTTGTTTTTTAATAAAATGCCCTTTATGGATTTCATAAATATTTTGGTCAGGTTGATACATCTCGGCTGATTGTAAAAACCCTTGCATCAATCCTCCTACTCCTTGCACTTTATTGTGGTAATTTTTGCCTGAAATTACAAAAATTTTATCGACCGCCCTCGTAAATGCCACATAAAGCATATTAAGGTTTTCGAGAAAAATCGCTTCAAATTCTTTGCTGTATTGTCCCGATAACTCAGTCATTAACATTCTGCTATTAATCTTTATAGGAGCCGATAAAAGCTGAACGGTATCGCCTTTTTTTTCATACCTAAGTTCCTCATAATCAAGCACTTCTAAATCTGCCCAAAGTTCTGAATAATTATTTGGTTCGGTATCCCATTGAGCATAAGGGATAATCACGACTGGATATTCAAGTCCTTTTGAGCGATGAACAGTTGTTATTGTAATGGCATCTTGCTCGGCTGGAGATTTGACCGAAAGTGCCGAACTATCTTTTTTCTCATCCCAAAACTTTAAGAAATCTTGCAGGTGATTACTTTCTTTGAGGCTGTAATTTAGCACCACATCCAGGAATCTAAAAAGATAAGATTTGCGGTCGGTTCGCTCGAAAAGTTGAAAAACATGAATGATTTTTTCGGCTAATTCGTAAATCCCTGCTTTATTGAAATTGATTAAGTCAAGTGTGAAACCATGCTGGAAAAACAAAAAATAAAAATCAGCGATTTGTGCGGCATCAACGGCTTCCGAAATTAAATCATTGTCTTTATTATCAGGTATTCGTCCAAGAATAGTTTGATAAAATAAATAGGCAACTTCCGACTTTGCCAAACGGTTATCGGGTTGATTGACCACACGCATGAAAGCTACTAAAAGCCGCACAATTGGCGAGTTTTTTAGCAAAAGTGAGTCACGGGAAATGATATTATAATTAGCTTCGACTAAAAAATTAGCCATCTCGGCCGATTCTTTATTTTTTCGACACAAAATAGCAATATCGCCCATCGAATAACCTTCATCAAGCACTTGCTGAATTATCTCTGCTGTACGGCCCAGCATTAGATTTTCACCTTTTACATAATCCAAAAATTCAATCTGCACGTGGCCACCAGTTTTGGCATTTTTGGGAATTTCCTGGACAAAGCCAGCATAAACATCTTTCAAAAACGGATGAATATTTTCGTATTCGTTCTTCACCGAAGCAAAAAAACGATTATTAAAATCAATCACTTCTCGACTACTTCGATAGTTCGTAGTCAAGTTTTCAGAGTTTAAATAGTTAGAAATCGACATAAATTGCTCAATCTGAAAATCTTTTATGAGCGAATTATTCATTAACTTTTTAACGTCTTTTTTGAATAAATGCACAATTAATTCCATCTTTCCGCCTCGCCAACGATAAATTGCCTGCTTGGCGTCGCCCACGATGAGATTGAAGTGATTATTCGCCAGTGAGTTTTCGATGAGTGGTAGTAGGTTATAAAACTGCATATCAGAAGTATCCTGAAACTCATCGACCAGCAAATGATTATAACGTTCGCCAATACGCTCGTAAATAAAGGGCACTGGTTCAGATAAAATAATTTGCAGAATTTTACGGTTAAATTCCGAGATATAAACTTGATTTTTATCTGCCAAAACAGCATTAAATTCGGTCTTGATTTTTTTAAGTAAAGACAGTTTACGAAGGTTGGGTTTAATCATCGTAAATAAGGCATATTTAGGCAAATGCTGGGTTTTGAATTCCTGCATTTCGTTGAAAACTGCCGTTAAATCTTCCTTTATTGAATCAATGGCTACCTTTGTTGACGTTGGTGTTTTGGAACTATACCATTTGTCTTCATTGATTGCCGCCCATTGGTAAGAATTTGGCGATTTATCTTTTTTTCTAAAATATTCATCCTCAAAATCATCTCGCATATTATAAAAATACCCACCGATACCTTTTACTTTTTGCGTAAAATCATCTATACTAAGTCCTTGATTTTCAATATATTGAATTGCATTTTCAGCTAAAGTTTTGATACCATCCTCAATCGAATTTAGATAAGTATAAATATTATTTGAAATATGCCAAAAATCCTCCGAGTCGAGCGAATCGAGCTTGATAAGTGCGGAATAAAATTGGTCATTGATGAGGTGTTTCCCAAATTCAGCAAGTTCTTCAGTTACCAGATTCCACGTTTTCCCATCAGATACTTTTTCTTCTACGAAATGCTCCAAAATACGAGTCAAATCTTGGTGTTCGTCAAGGCCTGCTTTTTCAATCAATCTTTCGACGGCCTCGGTCAAAACCGTATTACCATCAAGCACGATTTCGTAATTATGAGGCAAGCCCAAATCTTCGGTAAAAGCATTGACGAGCTGATTGATGAAACTATCAATTGTCTTTACCGCAAAATCGGAGTATTCTTGAATAATATGACTAAAAACCCCCGCCGCTCTCTGTTGTATGGTATCATCGGGTAGTTTTAGTTCATCAGCAATTTCTCGAAACATTACCCAGAACTTTGACTTTTCATTGAAGTTCTGCATATCTGCAATGTCTTTCAAGGTAGCCAAGATTCGCTCCTTCATTTCGGACGCCGCATCATTGGTAAAAGTAATCGCCAAAATTCGCTTATAATAAAAAACTTTATCGCTTCCGAGTGCGAGTTTTAAGTACTCTTTAGTAAGTGTATATGTTTTCCCCGACCCAGCCGATGAGCTATATATATTAAATTTCGACATTCGATGCGTAACTATTTTTATTTTTGTAAAACCAATATTTAGGACGTGCTACATACTCAAGTCTGAAATTATCGACCAGTTCACAATGAGAGCTTATGCTATGAGCCCCTGCTGTATTAAATTTTAATGCGACTCCCGTTTAACTTCGTGTCCTGATTTTCCAACTAAAAAATCTAGGTCAGCACCTTTATCGGCTTGCATTACGGTATTGATATACATTTTCGTATAGCCTCGGTCATAGCCTAAATCAATCGGTTGCCAGTTTTTGCGACGTTCGGCCAATTCTTCATCCGAAACGTGCAAATGAATTTTACGGTTTAGTACATCTACCTCAATCTCGTCACCGTTTTGTACCAATCCAAGTGTTCCGCCAACGGCTGATTCTGGCGATGCGTGCAAAAATACTGTTCCGTAGGCTGTTCCGCTCATACGAGCATCAGAGATACGCACCATATCTGTAATGCCTTTTTCTAGCAATTTCCTTGGCAATTGCATGTTTCCAACCTCGGGCATTCCGGGGTACCCTTTAGGGCCAACGTTTTTCAGTACCATCACCGAAGTTTCATCAATTTCGAGATTTGGGTCATCGATACGGGCGTGATAATCTTCGATTGTTTCAAAAACCACTGCTTTTCCTCGGTGTTGCATCAAATGCGGAGAAGCGGCTGAAGGCTTGATAACTGCACCGTTTTCGCAAAGATTTCCTTTCACGACTGCTATTCCTCCTTCATTCAAAATTGGTTTATCTATTCTTGCAATTACATCTTCATTCCAAATCTTCGCACCTTTCGAGTTTTCAACCAAACTTTTTCCATTTATTGTTATGGCATCACGGTGTAGGTGTTTTTCCATTTCTTTTATTACAGCAGGAAGTCCACCAGCATAATAAAAATCTTCCATCAAATATTTACCCGAAGGCATCAAGTTTAATAAAAATGGCATTTTACTACCAATTTCATCAAAATCTTTGAGATTTATATCCACACCAATACGCCCAGCTATTGCCAAAAGATGAAGAACTAAGTTGGTAGAACCACCAACGGCTGCATTCATAATAATAGCATTTTCAAAGGCTTCACGAGTAAGTATTTTTGAAAGCGATAGGTTTTCTTTTACCATTTCAACGGCTCGCATTCCCGACATGTGAGCCAACACTTTTTTGCGAGAATCAGCCGCTGGAATTGCCGACGCTCCTGGTAATGTTAGTCCCAAGGCTTCAACCATAACTGCCATTGTTGAGGCTGTTCCCATTGTTGAGCAATGCCCTATGCTTCGGCTCATACACGATTCGGCTTCTTCAAATTCTTCGGGAGTCATTTTCCCGGTTTTCAAATCATCGGCAAAACGCCATACGTCCGTACCAGAACCAATAGCTTTTCCTTGGAAACGACCATTGAGCATTGGTCCGCCCGGCACCACAATCGTTGGAAGGTCACAACTAGCTGCACCCATTACAAGAGATGGAGTAGTTTTATCACACCCAGTCAGTAGAACGATAGCATCAAAAGGATTTCCTCTGATACTTTCTTCGACAGTAATTGCAGCTAAATTACGATAGAGCATAGCAGTTGGACGAATGATCGTTTCGCCAAGCGACATTACCGGAAACTCTAATGGAAAGCCTCCGGCTTCATAAACACCGTTCTTTACAACTTGAGCCAATTCTCTAAAATGCCCGTTACAGGGCGTAACCTCAGACCATGTATTACAGATTCCGATTACTGGTTTACCCTTAAATTGATGTGCTGGGTAGCCTTGATTTTTTATCCAACTTCGATAAATAAATCCGTCTTTTCCTTCTTTCCCGAACCAATCTTGGCTTCGTAAGTTTTCATTTTCTTGATTAGGCATAATTTGTGTTGTAGTTTTGTTGATCAGACGCTCTTGACCAAGTTCGATAAAAGTTTTATTTATTTTTTTTATTTTGAATTAAATTCTCACTTATTAACTGATTATAAGCATTTTATGATATTTTAATACTTAATTAAGATAAATGTTTTTAAATTTTTTTTATGATGATTTTCAGTAAAAAATTAAGAAAAATCTATCAAAAATCCTTACATTTGTGTTGTTTTGCACCAAATTATAAATTTTGTTGGAAAATATAGCCAATTATTTAAATAAAAATAAACTTATGAACTTATTTGATACGTTGAACGAGGCTTTGACTGATGAAGTGGTATCAAAAATTGCCAAGCTTTCTGATGAAGAGCCAGAAAAAACACGAAAAGCCTTAGACGGAATTTTTTACACATTAATAGCGGGATTGATTCGTCGTACGGGTAGTATGATGAGTGTTAGTATGCTATATAATCAAATTCAAAAAGGAAATCAAGATGGCGAAATGATTGGAGATGTGATGTCTTATCTTGATAAAAAAGAGAAATTAGATCACATATTAAAAGTAGGTGAAGGGCTCGTGAGTCAGATTTTTCCAGCATACAAAAGCCCGTTGGTGAGTATGATTGGTATCTATGCGGGTATCAAGAAAAACTCATCGACGATGTATTCCAGTATTGCTGCTCCTATTCTGATTGATGCAGTTAACAAAGAAATTGTCACCAATAATTTTGATGTTGATGGCTTGATTACTTATTTGAGCGACCATCGAGATACACTCTTCAAGTTAGTACCAGAAGAATTGTTGGAGAAAATGATTCCACAGTTAGGTTTGCAAGAATTACTCTCATCAAAATTTGCAATCGCAAAAAAAATGGAGTCGGGTAAACTTATTCCTTTCAAAGGTAAAAACATTGTTTCGCCTGATGAAACTCCTGTCTCCACAACCAAAAAAATGGCATTAGACAAACTTGATTCTAGCAAAAACAAAAATGTTGTTTCGGCAGATGAAATGGCTGTTTCTGAAACAAAAAGTACTACTATTTTGGCAGAAAATGTAAAAGAAGAAGAAACGAGTAGCTCTCCTATTCCAATTAAGTTATTGGTGATTGGTTTGCTTGGAGTATTGGCAACAGCTGGCGGAATATATTGGTACATGAATTTTTATAAGCCTACTCAGTCTCAATCAACAAATTTAGAATTAATTATTGACTCTACTGCTATTCAACCTGATACAATCACAAAGGCAATCATTGATTCGGTAACAATTAAAGATTCAATCAATTTAGCTACGGCTAAAAGTATACCAACGCCACCGTCAACCGAACAAAATATTAATTTTGTTGAAAGCGTAAATACCTATTTGACCGATAAATCTAAGCCAGTTGGCAAGGTTTTCTCGATGACAAATGTTGCGTTTATTAAAGGTTCGCAAGCATTAGATTCTAAGTCTGATGTGGTCATTAAAGAATTAGCAGATTTAATGAAAAAGTATCCAAAAATGCAAGTTCAATTACAAGGGCATTCTACTAATGCTGTTGGCATGGATAATAAATCAATGGCAACGAAGCGAGCATTTGCTATAAAAAAGAGACTATTAGTGAAAGGTATTAAGGAAAAAAGAATTGATGCAATCGGTGTGAATGGAGCGAGTGATGGTGCTGATTTTAAGGTAGTTACTAAATAAGCTAATTTACAGATAAAGCAAAAAAGCGTGGAAGAAGTCTTTCACGCTTTTTTGCTTTGGTCTCACGCTCAAATAATTATTATTTAGAAATATCGTTCAATCAACGGTTAAATTTTTATTAATCCGAACTTACTTATACTCCGCCTGTCCGGATTTCTACCATATAAAAACGGTTCAACAGATTGAATATTTGAGTTTAATTAATACTTTTAGAATTGAAAAAAATGTTTTTCAATTTTAGGAGACAATGTAACCATATCAAATATGGACGCAACTAAGTTGATACCTCGTTTAATTGTTCGTTGAGCGATCATTCAAAAACAACACAACAAACCACAAAATACGACAATAAACTTGGAATTTAATCGTAATTAAGGACTCGAATTTTAACGAAAGACATTTGATGAAGAACAAATATGTAGATTTTATTTCGGACAAACATTTGCTGACTTGCATCGCAGGACTTCACAAATCATATTTAAAAGCTAAGCAAAACATAACTAAAAGTAGTTTTTATATCAACAAAGTGGACACTATAAAGTTAACATTTGACACAAAATTCAACAATATTGACGAGGAAAGTCTAATTAAAGCAGAGATTTTACGACAAATTGACAAATCAATCAATAATTCAATCGGAACTTTTCACGAGCAAATTTTAGGTGGAATTGATGGTTTTGAAGTTGGGAATTTGAGTGGTTTTGACATTAAAGCAACCAATGAAACATTATTTGCCGACATCAAAAACAAACATAATACAATGAACAGTAGTTCTGCCGAAGCATTGTTTCAAAAATTGGCTCGAAATGCAGACAACTACAAAAAAGCTAAATGTTATTGGGTACAAATTTTAGCCAAAAACAGCTTTAACGAACTTTGGAAAGGTGAAATCAACGGAAAAGAATACAGCCATAGCAGGGTATTCAAAATTTCAGGAGACCAATTCTATTCCTTACTTTCACGACAAGATGATGCACTTTTTCAATTATATAAAATTCTACCAATTGCCATAAATGATTATCTAAACTCAAATGAAAAAGATAAATCAACCAAATCAAATTCGGCATTAGACGAAATCAAAAAGGAGACTAAATCTTCAAAACGAAGTATTTTAAATCAAATTACGTTTGAAAACTACAGCTTTTATTTGGGTTTTGATAAGCTATAATATTGATTTAAGAATTTAACAATTGAAAAACCCACTTCACGACCTAAATTAACAGGAACGGCATTTCCAATTTGTTTATATTGTTGTGCAACAGAACCTGCAAACTTCCAATCATCAGGAAAAGTTTGAATTCTTGCATATTCACGAACAGTAAATGGTCGAGTTTCTTCGGGGTGGCATCTTTCGGTTTGTTTCTGAGCAGGACTGCAAGTAAGTGTTAGACAAGGTTCGTCCCAACCAATTCTGCGAGCAATTCCAGTTTTTCCGCCTCCAAGATAGAAACTTCCACCCATAAATTGTTTTTGAATATCTAAAGGCAAATCACGCCAATAACCTTTTTGTGGAACTAAATCTAAAACTTCAATCTTACTTTTAGGGTAATTTGAACCTTCAGATTTTGGTACATTACAATCAAATAATTCACCTTTTTTCAGAGCATCTTTCAAATTATAGATTTTTTTATTAGGTTTAGGATATTCATAATTTAAATCAATATCTTTTCTTATCCCAACAACAATTAATCGTTCTCTTTTTTGAGGTACTTTAAAATTAATCGCTTTTAAAACTTGAACAGGAACAACATTATAACCGATTTCATCTAAAATTGAAATCATTCCCTGCAAGGTTTTACCATTTTCGTGGCTCAACAAACCACGAACATTTTCACCGATACAGATTGGTGGATTTACTTCTTTTACAACTCTTGCAAATTCATAAAAAAGTGTTCCTCTTGCATCGGCTAAACCTAATTTTTTGCCAGCGTAGCTGAACGCTTGACAAGGAAAACCACCTGTTACGACATCAACTTTGTTGTGATATTCCGAGAAATCAAACGCTTTTATATCTCCTTCCAAAACTTTCCAATTTGGACGATTATTTCGTAGAGTTTGACAAGCCCATTTATCAATTTCGTTTAAAGCAACACATTTCAAGCCAGCCTTTTCCATACCGACAGCCAAGCCACCTGCACCAGCAAACAATTCTAAAACTTTATATTCATTTTCGGGTTCGACAACATTTGAAACAGTTTCAATAGGATTATTTATAAAATCAGAGAAAAGTGTGAGAACTTCAGATTTTCGGTAAACTCTATAATTGCTCATTGGCTCTCGAACGGCAGACAATTTACCTTCCTTATCCCACCGTCTTAACGTTTCTTTACTTTTACCAACAAGTTCAGACGCTTCTGACAAAGTAATATAATCTTTCATAACCAAGTTGTTTAACGTTATACAATGGTTACAAATTTAGGACAAAATATTGGAACAACAAATTGACTGACAGAAAAAAGTACAGCAGATAATTACTAAGCATTCATGGTAGCTTAAAGCCTATCCTTGAAGGCTATGTTGAACCAAACCTTCGGTAGCGGTGAGTTGTTCTGACTAATTTTATAATGGAGTTGTGTTTGGCTAGGAGGTGCTTTTAAAGAAGGCTTCTCCCCCACTAGTCCACACATTCAAAATGCCTGACTTAAAGAATTGTTGGGTTGCAGCTAACCTAACAAACATAAAACCAATTGATTTATCGTTTATGGTTAAAAAGTAGCATAGTTCCACTTAGCTTACAAATCCTTCTATTCTTAAAGTCGAGCATCATAAATGCAGGCTAATTGTTCTGGCCATTTGATTTTAGATTTTTGTGTAAACCTATTTTTGGATACGACACCATCGCACGCACGGCCCCGTCTAGCTTTGACATTTTCATCATAATTTCACTTGATACGCTTTCCCATTTTTGTATTTTTTAATATAAAGTTAATAATTTTTTAATTATTAACCGTGTCCTAAAATTGGTGTTCATTGTATCGTTTTACTTATTTTTGTAAAAACCTATTCAAGGACAAGACAATCACCAAATAATGAAAATATTTTTCCTTACAATAACCTTACTTAGCTATACCTATTTTTCATTTGCTCAGGATGGAAAAAAAATTGACAGCCTGCTTAAAGTTCTTGCTACTACCAAACATGATACCGCAAAAGTTTGGAAGATGCTTGATGTTTCATACAATTATTTGCACTCAAATACAGATAAAAGTGCATGGTATGCTCAGCAGGCATTGACTTTGGCAAAAAAAACAAATGATGAATATGCTATATTATGGTGTATGACTGCAATTGGTAATGCATTAGTTAATACTGGAAGCTATGCAGCTTCCCTTAAAATATATTTGGAAGTATTAGAGAGGAGTGAAAAACTGAAGAATGAGGAATTGATTTCCAGTGCTTTTCTTAACATTGCCACTGCGTACGATTGGCAAGGTGATCATAAACAAGCTATCAACTATTGCTTGCGAAGCCTAGAGATTAATATTGCAGCAAAGGATACATATGGTATATTAATAAATTATATGAACCTTGGCATATACTATGACGAGTCAAAACAGTTAGATTCTGCCTTATTTTACACAAACAAGGCATATCTAATTGCACAGAAAACAAATGATACAGAATCACTAAGTGATATTCTGCTTACCTTGGGTGACATACATTTTAAGTTGGGGAACGATGAAATTGCTTTACCCTATTATCGGAAAGCACTATTGGCAAATCAATTCATAGGAAACTATGTAGGAATCGGTAGTTATTATAATTCAATGGCAGAGTTTTATGAACGTACCGGCCATCCTGATTCAGTTTCTGTTTATTCAAAAAAGTCATACGAAACATTTTTAAAAGTATCTTATAAGAAAGGAATGTTTGATGCAACAAGTATGTTGGCTGATTTTTATGAAAAAAGTAACAGCGATAGTTCCTTAAAATATTTAAAATTGAGCTTAGCACTTAAAGATAGTTTATTTGACCAAGAAAAAATAAAGCAGCTGCAAAGCCTTACCATTAATGAACAACTAAGACAATCAAAAATAGCAGAAGTAAAAGAACTGGCTGCCAAAGAAAGCAATAAGAATTTACAGATGGCCGGTATTGGGGGTTTTATTCCTTTGCTTTTTGGTGTAAGCTTACTTTTTAGTAAAAAAAAGGTCAACCGCAAAATTATTGATGCCCTTGGCCTGCTGCTACTTCTATTTTTCTTTCAGTTTATTTCGCTGATTATAGATCAATTCCTTGATCCATTGTATAATTACAGTACCTTAATCAAGTTTTCGTTGAAAGTTGGCACTGCTGTGCTACTTATTCCTGTCAAGAAAATGTCAGAGCGTTTGGTAAACGAAAAAATTGTAGGTAAAACAGAGGTTTAAAAACAGTCTAACCTTCAAAACATTTCGACCAATTGGCATCAAGTCCAAAATTTGCTCAAGTAATAAGGAATAGAATTTAGGAAACTGATATCATAACAAAACCAAAAAAGCAAATATTGCTTCCGCAATTGTAAAAATTGATTCTGCTATTTAATAGGTTTACCCCGCAAACCTATTTATAATATTTGTGTGCATATTTATTATAACCGCTAAATATTTTATGAAGACCGATATAATATTTATTACCAATTCATTTTAATTTATGCCATCCGCAGTTTTATTTATGCCATCTGCAGTTTTATTTATTACGACCTCCGAAAGGAAAAGGAACAAAATAGACCCGTTTATCCATATTTACAAAAAACTAGACTTTAAGAATTGTTGGTTTGTTTAATTATGAGTGAACCTTTTTTGGAACAAGACAAGAGCCCGCCCCTTTGTTTGTCTTGGTTCTTGCCATTTGTTTTCATATTTTTGTGTTAAGCTATTACAGGACAAGACAAACCCGAGTAATAACAATTAACAATAATAATATGACAAAATCAATTTTAAAACAATTCGTAACGGGAGCAATTTTACTCTTATCTTTTTCAATATTTGCTCAAAAACCAAATGATTTTCAAGACATTATTTTGAAAGATATATCTAATAGATTTCAGGTAACGATTCCGGGTGCATTAAACAAGACCATTAAGCAGACAGAAGTTTTTAACGTTGCTATTGTTCCGATGGATTTGATTGGGATAACGAAACTTCCTTGGCACGAAAACAAGGAACAATTGAGCGATGAAAGTGAAGTCGAATTTGAAAATAATATGCTAAATTGTGTGTCAGGAAAAGACTGGAAATTTGTAAAAATCATTAAGCAAAAGCAATATTGTGAAAGGATTGGTTATTCAGATGCAGCAATGGGAAAGTATTTTGAATTGCACTATTGCAGTTTTGTAAAAGAGAATAAACTGGTAATCATTGAATATGCAATGATATTTTCTAATTGTAGTATGAAAAATTCAGCAAAAGAGAAAAAAATGTGTGAATTAGAAAAAAACAAAAAGCAAAAATTTATTGACATAGGGATAGCAGAAATTATCTTTCAAATGAAAATAGTAAAAAATTAAAGATTAGCTATCAATATCAGGTTTGGCATTATTTGGGCTTAAAGTTATAGTTATGGCATGTGCATTAAACTCAGCAGCATCGGCCGTCCAAATTAATACAATTATTGGGCTTCTATTATGGTCTGATTCAAGACACTATACCAAAAACGTTAAGCCTTTTTTTGTAAGCTGATATTTTGCCCCATAAGTAAACATTCCTCCTTAGTCCTCATTTGCAAAATGCCTGACCTAAAGAGTGATTGGTTTACAACCAACCAAACCAATCACAAAACCCATTAATTTATCGTTTATGGATGGAAGTTCGCATATTTTCACTACGATTACAAATTCTTTTATTCATAAAGTCCATCATGATATATTACGAGCTAATTGCTCTTAGTATTGTTTCGCTTATTTTTACGAAAGCCTATTATTTGACAAGACAAATGACAAATAGAACTTTTATAAAATATATTGGCTCAAATCTCGATTTTTGACTAAACCTGAAAGACGTTGAGCAACCAATTCTTTGGTGATAGTGATTGTTGAATCAGCTGCGATATTATCTGGCACATCAAACATAATTTCGTTTAGTAAATGACTCATAACGGTTTGTAGCCTTCTTGCACCTATATTTTCTACTTCACTATTAGCTTCAAATGCAATATGAGCAAGCTCACGAAGTGCTTCATCATCGAATTTTAGCGTTACTCCTTCGGCTTCGAGCATGGCGATATATTGCTTCGTAAGGGCATTTTTGGGTGCTTTCAAAATCTGATAGAAATTATCTTCGGTTAGGCTTTCAAGCTCGACTCTAATTGGGAAACGTCCTTGTAATTCGGGAATCAAATCAGAAGGTTTTGATACATGAAATGCTCCTGCGGCTACAAATAAAATATGGTCGGTTTTTACAGTTCCATGTTTGGTATTTACGACACTTCCTTCGACGATTGGTAGTAAATCTCGCTGAACGCCTTCGCGACTTACGTCGGCTCCCCCACCCGATTTTGCTCCACTATTGGCAATTTTATCTATTTCATCAATAAATATAATTCCAAGATTTTCAGCTTTCCAGATTGCTTCCTCTTTGACTTCGTCCATATCAATTAGTTTTGAGGCTTCTTCCTCCAACAAAACTTTTCGAGCTTCGGCAATCGTTAATTTACGTTTTTTACCTCTTTTTGGCATCATTCCACCCAACATTTCTTGAATATTCATCATCGACATTTCATCAATTGGGCCACCCATCACACCAATATTTGACATTCCACCGCCTTGAACATCAATTTCTACTTTTCGGTGGTCGAGTTCTCCATTACGAAGTTTAGAGCGGAAAGCCTCACGGGTTTTCTCGTTCAATAAAGATTCGGAATTATCTTCATTCTCCTTTTTATTTTCTTCTAATACAAAACCTGTCTCTTTTGTGTCTTTTAAGGGTGGAATCAAAATATCAAGAAGATGGTCTTCTACTGCCTCTAATGCTTTTGCTTTTACCTCCTCTTTCTTGGCAACTTTCACCATATTTACGGCCTGCTCTACCAAATCACGCACCATGCTTTCGCAGTCACGCCCAACGTAACCGACTTCAGTAAATTTTGAAGCCTCTACTTTTACAAATGGAGCATCAGCAATTTTGGCCAATCTGCGAGCAATTTCGGTTTTCCCAACGCCTGTTGAGCCAATCATCAAGATATTATTGGGTATAATTTCGGCCACCATATCGGCAACGGCATTCATTCTCCTCCAACGATTACGGAGAGCAATAGCCACATTTCGCTTGGCTTCTTTCTGTCCGATTATATACTTATCGAGTTCGTTTACGATTTGTTGTGGTGTAAGGTTCTCTATTTTTTTAGACATTATTTCAGAAAAATGCTTTATAATAAAAGCTTAGTTTTAGATTAAATATTAATTGCAAAGGTAACTTTCGTTGTGATAAAACAAAATAGATTATGGAAAGTTTATGCGTCTCAGATTTGAACATAAAAAAACAGCACCCACAAATATGGTTGCTGTTTCTGATAAATAATGCCTCAATTTTAGCAGAAGTTTTTACTCAAAAAAATTGCTTTACAATAATTTCTTGCATTCCACTTCAATGCAAAAGGATTTTATCGAGTATAATTAAGAACATAAATTATGTGTAAAAATAAACTTATCGCTCTTCATCTTTTGGCTTTTGAACGAAAACAAAATATTCATTCTAAAGCAACGCTTAGTTTGATGGTTTATCTTTGACATATCAAGTACTTTTAGCCTTATTTTATTTACGAACTACATTTTCCGAAATCTTTCAATATTAAATATTTACTCATACTTAAGGTATATCGATGATGACATTAGATGTCCGCTATCCAACACAAAACCGATTTACTCTGTGCCTATGACCACTTAGACAAATAAATGCCATCAAAAACAATAAATTTAATGCAAATTTTTTATTAAAAAATAGGTTTATTCAAAATAAATTAGTTGGAAAGTGAACTTAATTTGATTGTATTTCTTTTGTTGGCTTGTTTTACCTCATAAGCCACAAGTATCTGATTATCAACAGTTAACGCAACCGAATTTGTCGCATTTGCCGAACCATCAACCCAAGCAGTTTCCGAGACTTTATTGTTATTTATTTTTCGATAAGCAAGCTTTGATATACTATTTTCAGCATTTTGCTCCCATAGTATAATAGACGATTTCGATGACTCAACTAAGTAAGGATTTTTTATCGAAGCATCATCCAAAACAAATAGCTTTTTTCCTTCACGAGTGGCCAATCTTACTCCCGAATTGCTTTCTGTCCCCGAAAACCAAGCCACCAAAGCCGACTTTCCGAAAGTTGTTGAAACAGCTCCACTATGTGGGCATCCATTGATTTTCCAACCATCGTTAAGAATAATTTCAGGCTTCGAGAAAGTAGCACCGTTATCGGTCGAAACCATTCGAGCCATATCTCTAATATTATCGTTATTATCACGATAAATTACATTCAAAGCTCCATCGGCATCAATCAACATATTGATTGGGCAACAATCGCAGACCACAGGGTCGATAAGTTTTTCTGGTTGCATTACACCATTTTTAGTAACAACCAAACGTAAATCACGCTCTTCGTGCTTTGTGCTATTGGCAACGTCTTTCAGATAAACAACAGCAATTTCATCATTCGACATCACGATTGCATCAAAAAAACCTCTAACAATACCTTGCTTTGGGTCAGAATCAACAGGTGCTGGTAAAGTCCAGGTTGAGCCATTATCTTTCGAAACACAATATACGATATTAGACGAACGACCACCTCTACCACTGCCACCTGCTTGTGGAGCAGAATTATTTATAAATACAGCAACCAAACTACCATCTTTTTTAGCAAGCACTCTTGCACGCATCATTCGACTATTTCCAATTCCTGGACTACTAAAAATGATTTTCTTTTCAGCGAAAGTCTTACCATTATCTTTCGAGAAAGCTATGCAAAATGAAGTATTCCCTTGCAGGTCTTTTTCTGTCCATGAAAGCATTATTTCACCTTTCGATGTCTTGGCGAGCAATGGCATTGTATAAGCTTTTGTAGTATCGTTTTCAAATATACTATAAGTATTATCGTAATCGGGCGAGCTTTTTTGATAAACTCCATCAGTAGGGACAGACATACACATCGTCATTTCTGAAGATTGGCTTTCATTTTTAGCTACAAAATTGACCCATAAACTAACCAGTATGAGAGGCAAAGTGAAAAATGTTTTTATCATTGAAATAAATTTTTAGGTTCTAATTATAAAACAAAACTAATTGTTCAAACTTTATCTTTGATAGTTATTATATAACTCATCTAAAAAAATCGACAGATTGACAAATGCCTTATATTTATCCGACAACCTGGCATTATTTATCGACGCTTCAAGTGAATTATATCAAGAAATTGACAATTACATACGCCAAATAAAGCTAAATATTGTTTGTCCTTTTGGAGCGGTAAGCATAGCGTGAGAAATACATAAATCAATCTTTTTAATACGAAGACTTGCACCAAAAGAGAATCCAGCAGCACCGCCTAAACCATTGACGAGTAATTCTTTACGACGGAGAAAGTTATAGCCAAAAAGCAAATTAAAGTTCTTATGAATGAGTAGTTCAGTACCTATTACAAAATGACGAGAAATCTTATCAGCAGTCGAAATTTTCTTTTGAATTTTGTTGCCTTTCTCATCAAAAATATAGTTCGATTCGATATTATTATAAGAAATATCAAAAACATATAAGTGATGCCCTGTAAGTGAAAAACGCACCGGCATATATTTAGGTTTGAATGTAGCTCCGAGTTGCAAATCGAAAGGGATATCCGGGCGAATTGTACCGTATGATTTCAATACATAACCAACATTTTTGGCTGCTAAACCAATGCTGAACTCATGAACTGGATGCCGAAAAGTAGCTCCCCAATCGGTCGTTAACGCTATCGAATTATAAGACTCAAGAACCGAACCTACCAATTTTGCCGATACCCCAAATGTGATATATTTTTCTTTTCGGGCATAAACACCTGCCAAAACGAAGTCGTTCGCCGAAAATTCGTTTGTCTGATTTCCAACAGCATCAGTGCCTTGAAATGTACCGTAATTTAGATTTTGTAAGCTAAATGCCCAAGTGCCTTTTGAGCGGATTTGAGGTGCATAATTGAGTGTAAGATAATTGCTTTGTGCTAAATACGGCGAATAACTCATACCGATTTGTCCTCGTTGGGAAGAATCCAATAAAGCAGGATTAGACGTAATAAAATTCAAGTCTTGGCCTGAAACTGAAATATTTATTCCACCAAGTGCATTGACACGAGCTTGGTTAGGCATATTCAGAAACGAAAAACTATTTTGTGCATTTGATGAAAACGCGGCAGAAAACATAGTTAATATCAGAACAAGATTTCGCATAATGTTAAGCTTATTCAACAATTATATTATTGAATAAGCTATTTTTTTTATTTTTTCTTGAAATAAGCGATTACAACCTTACGAATATCGTTTCGAACATCGTTTTCGGGAAATGTATCAACTATTGAAATTACATCAGGGTTTTGTTTAGAGAAGAAACCCAAGTTGCGTTCTTTACCCGAAAACAGGAAGTCGCTTGTAATTATGTTATATTCTTGATTTACATCCAATAATTTTCCGTCGATTTTCCATTCTTTTTTAGCTTCATCGTAGGCAATTTTCTCCCATTGCAAATAACCACCACTGCCTTTGTTTTCTAAGCCAGTTTGAAGCACTCTTTCGAGTAAGCGTCCACGAAGTTTTATCTCGACCAATTTTCCACCAAAAGG
>Ga0247831_1003064_pt1 | contig 25396 bp, 11 predicted proteins | sample LaCruzMarch2015__9_FD_192406 | JGI IMG/M metagenome (GOLD analysis project Ga0247831, IMG submission 192406) | Freshwater microbial communities from meromictic Lake La Cruz, Castile-La Mancha, Spain - LaCruzMarch2015_1m | ecosystem: Environmental > Aquatic > Freshwater > Lake | place: Spain...
CGCCCTATCCGGAGTGCCACGCCTCGACCATCGTCGAGGTCGCTCCCGGCCACCTTGTCGCGTCCTGGTTTGGGGGCACCAAGGAACGTAATCCCGATGTCTGCATCTACGTCGCCCACCAGGTCGAGGGACGTTGGCAACCCGCCGAGCAGGTGGCCGACGGCGTTCAGTCCGACGGTGCTCCCCGCATGCCGACGTGGAACCCAGTGCTTTTTGCGCCGAAGGGCGCGCCTCTCCAGCTTTTCTATAAGGTCGGCCCCACGCCACGCGACTGGTGGGGCATGCACATGACCTCGGAAGACGGAGGACGCACGTGGAGCGCGCCACGCCGCCTGCCTGACGGGATCCTCGGTCCGATCAAAAACAAACCGGTCCTCATGCCGGACGGTTCGTGGCTTGCCCCCGCCAGCACGGAGGGCAACAAGAGCGCTGCCATAGATCGGAACGCCGAGGGCTGGCTTGTTCATTTTGAGCGTTCGCGCGACAGCGGCGCCACTTGGGAGAAAATCGGTCCGGTGAAAAAGGGTCCGTCCCTCGACGCGATCCAGCCCAGCATTCTTTTTCATGCTGACGGGAGCTTACAGGCGCTTTGTCGCACCAAACAGGGCGTCATCTCGCAAACCTGGTCCAAGGACGGCGGAGAGTCCTGGAGCCCGATGACCGCCACCATCCTGCCCAATCCTGGCTCCGGAACTGATGCCGTCACGCTCTCCGATGGCCGCCACGTGATGGTTTACAACCACTCCGCCCATCGGCCCGACGAGGCCAAGGGCAACCGTTGGCCGCTGAATGTGGCGATCTCGAACGACGGCTTGGACTGGTGCCCGGTCGTCACCCTCGAAACCGAGCCATGCAAAAGCGGCTACGCTTATCCGGCTGTAATCCAAGGAGCCGACGGGATGATTCACATCACCTACACCGTGAACCGTGAAACCATCAAACACGTGGTTCTCGATCCCGCAAAGCTATGATCCTTCGCCTGCTATTCGCACTCCTCGCGTTGGCGTTTTCACTTCGTTGTGAAGCGGGCTACGAGGTCGGGCGGTTGCGCTGCGAGTTGACTGTGGATCCGCTTGGGGTGGATGTGACCAGGCCCCGTCTTTCCTGGCAGATCCAGTCCGACGAACAGGCCCAGCGACAGACCGCGTGGCAGGTGCTGGTCGCGGCTTCGCCGGAGACTCTCGCCGAGGCGAAAGGCGATATCTGGGACAGTGGCCGGGTCGATGGGGATGGGACCGTGCTGGTGCCCTACGCAGGGCGGGAACTCGTCTCGTCAGAACAGGTATTCTGGAAGGTGCGCAGTTGGGACCGCGATGGACGCGCCTCGGAATGGAGCGAGACCGCGCGCTGGACCATGGGATTGCTCACGCCCCGGGAGTGGAGCGCAAAGTGGATCACCGCAGCCGGTGCGGAGCGCCTGGAAAACACCCTGTTGCGGCGCGAATTCACCGTGCGTCCAGGTCTCCGACGCGCGCTCGCCCACGTGTCCGGACTGGGCCAATATGAATTATTTATCAATGGCGCCAAAGCCGGGCTCGACGTGCTTTCCCCCGGCTGGACGGATTATAAGGATACGATTCTATACGATACCCGCGACCTGACGGGTTTTTTGCGTGAAGGAGGGAACGCCCTCGGCCTTTCGCTGGGCAATGGCATGGCGCACGTGGTTCGTCCGGAGGGGCGCTTCGCGAAATTCAAGGGTTCCTTTGGTCCGCAGCGCGCGATCTTGCAACTCCGGCTCGAATATGACGACGGCACCGTCGAGACCGTCTTCACGGACGAAACGTGGAAAACCCACGCCGGCCCGATCACGTTCTCAAGTATCTATGGCGGAGAGGACTTTGACGCCCGCCTCGTCCAGCCCGGTTGGGATCGCCCGGGCTTCGACGACACCAAGTGGCCGCCCGCGACGATCCATGCCGGAGAGAGCGGCGTTCTGCGCGGCCAGAGCCACGCGGCCGAAGCGATCGCCCCGATCGAGACCCGCGCGGTGGTCGCGACCCGTGAAATAGCGCCCGGCGTGGTGCTGTATGATTTTGGCCAAAACGCATCCTTCATGCCTCGCCTTACGGTCAGCGGACCCGCCGGATCGGTGGTGAAGCTGACGGGCGGAGAAGTCGTCAACGCCGACGGCACGATCAATCGTTCGACCATGGGAGGTGCGCATCGCGGCAGCGCCTGGTGGCAATATACGAAGGCCACCGACGGTCCGGAGACGTGGTTTCCCCAGTTTTACTACCTCGGATCCCGTTATTTATATGCCGAGTTTTTACCCGCAACCGATGGCGGCGATCGCCCCAAGATTGCATCCCTGGAGATGGTCGTGGTGCATTCCACGGTGGCGCCGGCCGGAAGCTTCGCGTGTTCGGATCCCACTCTCAATCGGATCCGCGACCTAGTGCGCTGGGCCCAGCGTTCCAACATGGTTTCGATCCTCACCGATTGTCCTCACCGAGAGAAGCTCGGGTGGCTTGAGCAGAATCACCTCGTCGGCCCCGCCTTGCGCTATGAATGGGCGATCAACCGCCTCGCGGCGAAAAATGCGCTCGATATGGCCGAAGCGCAGACGCCCGAGGGTTTGATCCCTAATATCGCCCCGGAATATACTGTGTTCAAGGGCACCTATCGCGCCGCCGCCGAGTGGGGGGCCTCCTTCATCCTCGTGCCGTGGCAACAGTATGTTTTCACCGGCGATGCCGGCCCGCTTCGCGCGCATTACGATGCGATGAAGCGCTACTTTGGCTACTTGGAAACCCAGGCCGCCGGAGGGCTGCTGGCTGAGGGTCTGGGCGATTGGTATGACGTGACGCTTCAGAAGGCCGGTCGCGCCAATCTCACACCCCCGACCGCGACCGCGACCGCGCACTTCTGGCTCGATGCGCATACCTTGGCCAAAATCGCCGCCGTGCTTGGGCATTCCGACGAGGCGGCGATGTTCAAGGCCAAGGCCGAATCTATCCGGGCCCTTTATAATCGTGAACTCTTCAATGCAGCCTCCCCGGCGCTTTATGGTAGCGGGTCCCAGACCTCGCTCGCGCTACCGCTAGCGCTCGGTCTGGTTGATCCGGCGGAGAAATCAAACGTGTTAACCGCGTTGCTAAAGGACATAGAGACGCACGGCCACGCCACCACGGGTGCCATCGGCACGCCTTACCTCTTTCGCACGCTTACCGATGCCGGGCACGCCGACCTCGTGTATAGACTTATATGCAATCCGGATAAACCAGGCTACGCTTACCAACTAAAACAAGGCAATACGGCGCTCGCCGAGTCGTGGAATACGAATCTCGGTGCTTCGCAAAACCATTTCTTTCTCGGTTCGGTTATCGAGTGGTTTTATCGTGATCTGGCTGGTATCCAACCGGATGAAAGGGCTCCGGGGTTTAAGCATATTATTATTCGGCCGCATCCATTGGAAGGTCTTGATTGGGTGGAGGCCTGGCATGAAACACCCCACGGGCGGGTGGCGGTGCGCTGGGAAAAGGCCCCAAGCAGATTGCTGCTAAGAACCATAATTCCACCTAACACGACTGCTACCGTGCGGATGCCATCGAAGAATGGCTCCGTAGTCCTCCACGAGGTGGAATCAGGGGCACATAGTTTTGAATCCGCGTGGTAGGGATGCTCGGGCTTGGGCAAGATGCGATCGGATGTGCCAGGGGGATTCACCGTGCCATTTATTCTCCGTCCGGTTGATGCCCATTTTTGCTCTGATTTTTCTAAAAATCCCAGCACCTGAATTTAAGGCACCCTCTGACTTAATCCGCTAATTCACGCATTTGGCGAAACTTTATGCAGGATACTAAGGTCTGCGCTTGGTGCTTGCGTGGTTCCCCTTGGCTTTACCGAGGAAACGGTTGACCCTTTCTCGACTCGCCGGCATCTTGATTGATATATTCTACCCCACTTTGAGTCACTTTAACTGCGCTTTCTCGTTATTGAACTTATCAATCTAGTCTCCCGTCCCGGTTTTTCCGCCTACCCTATACTCTGCTGTGTGATTTCCCTTGTCCCGGTCAAAAGCAGTTTCGGTGACCAGCAGGCTGTAGACTATAAAACCAAGATTCGGTGATATGTGCCCGATGGTTTTATTCACCCATATTTAATTTACCATACAATCCCCCAAATCCATGAACCCCACCCCTCGTAATACGCAAACTTCCACCGCAGCCCGCTCTCGTAAAGCATATGCAGCTGCCGTTTCCGCTCTTGCCGCCGCCATGTTGGCGCTTGGCGCCTCTGATCTTCAGGCCGCCGCTGGCACCTGGCAGGCGAATGCCGCCGATCAAGGCGTGAGCGTCACGATCACTGGCGACGGCGCTTCCTGGGCAGTCGTCCCTAGTCTGGCGGAAGGCGACGCTGTCTATCTTGGTTTCAGCAGTGGAGTGGGCCTCGGGACTAATTTCAGTTACTACTACGCGGTTGGCGTGGGTTCTACGCCCAGTGCCGCTGTGCGCTTTTCCCAGTCCCCGGGTGCGGGCACTTTTGCCGCGTCGGCAGCGGCGACCAATCCATTGACGGTGAGCAAGATCCCCAAATGGTTTACTGCCGGAAATTGGAGCGGAGAAGTGGTGCCGAATGGCATCGATGATGCCGCCACCATTGCGACCCAGTCGAACATGACGGCGGTGCTGTTGGATCGTGACGTCACCTTAGGTTCCTTGACGGTGGATACCTCGACCTGTGCCCCCCACATCGTGGATTCCTTGGGCGCGCCCGTCGTCGGCACGAACGGATTGAGCATCTTGGCTAGTTCTCGGACTAGCGGCCCCCTGTCGACTTTGACCTTTAAGCGTTCGACTGGAACGCCTACCGTCACGCTCAGCGGCGGTAACAGTCTTTTGTTTAGCGATTCCAAATTGGGTAATGGAACTGGTCCTGGCACCGCGAGCGCCAAGCTGATCGTGCTGGGCAATCAGGGGTTGACGATTGATAATCAGAACCCTGTTTCCGCACCGATTGCGATCAATTCACGTTCCCTTGAAACTCCTCCATCGAGTGCAGGGACTTACGGCGTCGGGCCTGTTCGGTTCGGGTTCGGCCTCGATTGGTCGGGTTTCAGTGGTGATCTTACTTTGCAGCAGGGCGTCTTTCAGACCCTCGCCGGTGGCACGCTAAATAATAACCTTAGCAGCTTGCCGATGAATAGCAAAGTGGTTCTTGGCACCGGCACTAACACTGCGCGGCTGGAAATTGCCGGCTCTATCGGTCAGACCGTAATTCGCGGTCTTGAAAGCAGCAGCGCCGCCAGTTCCGTAATCAACATCGGCGCGGTCTCGGGAACGCCCGGACTGGCGACCTTGGAGATTGGTTCCTACGGAACGGCCTCAGATTTCTATACTTTCGCGGGCAATATTGGCGACAATACCCATGTCGCCACGGTCGCGAGCGCTCCGGCGATCCGTTTGGTCAAGGCAGGCCGCGGCACACAGGTGCTGTCAGGCATTAACAACATGAATGCCACGCAGTTAAATTCAGTGAGCGTGGCCGTAAACGGCGGCAAACTTTCGCTGGGCACGACCGGCGCGATCGGCACCGTTACCAGTGGTCAGGGCGCGACGAATGTGGACAGTTCTATCATCGTAAAGAACGGTGAGTTCGAGATTTCCGGTCTCGGTGTTTCCGGTCCGCGTTCGCAGACCTTTGGCGGTTACTTGATCTTCGGCTCCGCGCTCCCCCAAACCACTGGTCCCGACGCCAATCAGGCAGCCCAAAGCACGAGCTTCAGCACTCTGACCGTCATCGCCGATCCCGTGCAGCCTGCTACGATGACTTTTGGTCAGCTCAAGCCGCGCAACTACGGAGGCACGGCCACTCCGAACACGAACGGCGTCACCATGCTATTTCGCGGGACCAATCTCGGCGCAACGCCCGGCGCTGGCGTGGGCACCATCAATTTCACCTCGGCACCGGTCACGGGCGGTGGAATCCTCAACGGCAGTGGAGCCTTGGGATCCACGCAGGCCCCCGTCTTAAAAGGGGCTCTGGCCGATACGTCGCCGACCGGCACCGGCATTGGATTCGCCACCTACGATCCGACCAATGGGGTGCGTTTGCTTAGCTCCGCCGAAAAGAATACCGTGGTTAGCGGCCCGGCTTACGATGCCGTGCCGAGCACCGACAATGTGGTGTTAAATTTGGGTGCGGATGAGGCCATCACCGGTCACCGCAGTAACACCCTGCAAATCATCAATACGAGCGGCTCCAGCCATACGGTGACGAATACCGGCTCCTCCCTCAATCCGGCGAACGGCTTCCTTTTCTCGGGCACGGATCCGATTGTGGTCACCGGTGGCCGGATAACGGGCACGGTCGATACGGATGCCGAGGATGTCGTTTTCCATTCTCTGAATACTGCTTTAGCTGGTGTTACGATTCAGTCCCCGGTCGACAACTTTGCGACCAGCTATCTCACGCGCCAGGGCTGGGTAACTTTCAGTGGCATTGGCAATTTCCGCATCGAAGGCACCCAGACCGTCGGCTTTGTGGGCGCTACCACGGCGCTAAGCAGCTTTGGCGGTTTGGCCTTCAATAGCACCGGAATAACCACGCTGGCCGCTCCGGTGATCAATGCTTCAAGTTTCAATATTAATCAGGGCACGGTGAAGCTGGATGCAGGCGCATCCTGGACCAATACGCCCCGCCTCCTCCTCGCTCCCGAAGGCAAGTTCGACTTGAACGGTGTCGGCAGCACCGCGACCACGAATCGCTTCACGGATATCAACTCCGCGGTTATCGCCTCCGGTTTGTCGCTCAACCCGATTTCCGGCGAGGTGACCAACAGCAGCCCCACCACCGTGGACCTGATTCTTGCCACCGCTACCAACGGCGCTACTGGCCAGGCCTTCTACGGGACCGTTACCGGCAACCTGAATCTGGTCATCGACAAGTCAGCCTTCAACGGGGCTAATACAACCTATACTTATGCTGTTCAAGCGTTTTCGAATGTAAATACCTACACCGGTTCGACCCAGATTCGTTCCGGAACCCTCAACCTAGCGCGCGGCGGATTGCTGCCTGCGACCACCGTGGTCACGCTTGGACCGGTGGCGGATACCGGTGCCGCCAGCTACCCGAACAGCACGCTGCAACTCGGTGATGCCAACGGTTCGACCACCGGTGCGGTTCGGCAGGAAATCGCCGGCTTGTATGCCACTGGCATCGGCGCCGGCCTTGGCACCGCGACCAACGGCAACGGAACCTCGGCCGTCATCAACTCCAGCTCGATATTGAGTCAGTTGACGCTCAACATCGCTTCCGGCGTGGATAACGTTTATGTCGGCAATCTGGGCATCACCCCCGCAGCCAACGGTAGTAATTCGAACCTGTTTACAATTCGGAAGATTGGTGGTGGATCCTTCGAGCCGACGGGCGCGATCACCGCCTACACCGGAGGCACGGTTATTCAAGGCGGCGTGTTCCGCGTTTCTTCCGATGCGAAACTAGGTCAAATCGGGCCGTTGACCGGCGCGGCTGGGAGCTCGGGCGCCTCGTTTGCTCCGCAGTCGGCCTTCGCCAATAATATCATTCTGGATGGCGGCACGCTCCAGACGACCACCACGACGAACTTCGTCTTGGACGCCAAGCGCGGCATCGGTCTTGGCCCGACCTCCGGCGCCACCGGCGGCACGGGCACGCTCTGGGTGGACTCGGGCATCACCCTGACCTACGCCGGCGTCCTCGCTTCGGCGGGAAACACCGGCACACAGACCTTGGTCAAGAACGGTAGCGGCCACCTCGCCTTGAACGGGGCGAACACGTTCACCGGAACCACCACCATCGCCGCCGGTTCGCTGGGCGGCACGGGTTCGTTGGCCAGCGGGGTATCGGTCTCGTCCGGCGCCTCACTTGCCCCGGGCAGTGGCGGAGTCGGCACCTTCACGATCGGAGGCGCGCTCACCCTCGGCACCGGCGCACAGTTGTCCGTGGATCTCGACGCCCCCGGCACCTCCGACCTGGTTCAGGTTGGCGGCGCGGTCAGCGCGACCGGATTGACCACGATCAATGTCAACCCTCTCGCCGGGTTTGCGGCCGGCACCTACACCCTGATCTCGGGCACGGCGCCGATCAGCACGACCAACCTCAAGGTCGGCACGCTTCCGGTCGGTTTCCGGGGCACTCTCGCCTCCGTGGGCAACACGCTCACTCTTAACATCGCTCCGGGTAGCCCGCTCTCCTCCTTGGAATCCTGGCGCCAAGATAACTTTGGCAGCAGCGAAAACACCGGTAACGGTGCTGATGCCGCAGATTATGATCATGACGGCGTGAGCAACTTGGTCGAATACGCTACGGGAACGAGTCCTGTGGTCGCCGGCAGCAGCGCTTACAGCGCCTCACGCTCGGGCAACTACCTCACGCTCACCTATACCCGGGTCGCCGACACTACGCTCACTTATACCGTGGAGGGCTCCAGTGATCTCGCGACTTGGTCCGCGGTGTCTGCGGCCAATAATCCGAGCACCGGTGCGGCTAATACGGCAGGCCAGGTAACCGTGACGGATAACGTCTCGACCGCTTCTGCTTCGCGCCGGTTCCTGCGTCTCAAAGTCAGTTACTAAGCGGATAACCAGGTCTGGGTTTATTTTCGGCCCCGTCGTTTTTAGCGACGGGGCTTTTTACTCAACAAATAACCCGGGATTCTGCAGCTGCTCGGGTCCCAGCGAGGCAAACTGGCGGCGCCGTTCGGTGGGGCCCTCGTTCGAAATACTCATTGAGTATTGTTCGCCCTGCGGTTGCCCCTCGACCTATGGCTCCGGGCTGCGCCATCTCCGCTTCGCTCCGTCCTTTACCCGGTCCGCACTGAAATACGCTCGCCGTTCCACCCCGCTGCTCCGCCTTTCAACCGCAGGATCTCAGCCAAGGGCGCAATACGGCTGGATCGCAGTTGCTTAACCGGGCCCTGCTATCGGTTCAATGTAACCACTGCCCCAGCGGAGAGGTGAAGCGGAACGGCTTCGTTGTTCAGGTGAAGCAAAGCAGGACGACCGAGGGCGGACTCAATTTTAACGGTCGTGATGCGGCCCTCTTTCCAAGTGAGGTCGAGGGTGAAGCCATCGCGGGCGCGCAGGCCTTTGACGGTGCCGGAGGGCCACGCCATCGGCAGAGCAGGTAGCAGGTCGATGATGACCTTGCCGTCGGGGGTGTTTTGGTGGCTTTGGAGTAGCATCTCGACCACCCCGGCGGCGGCGCCGAAGTTGCCGTCGATCTGGAAGGGGCCGCAAAGGTCAAACAGGTTGGGCAAGGTGCGCTTGGCGAGCAGCAGGCCGAACTGGCGGTAGGCCATCTCCCCGTCGCCGACGCGGGCCCACAGCGGCATGCGCCAGGCGTAGCTCCAGCCGGTAGAGCCGTCGCCTCGCCACTTGAGCAGCACCTTGGTGGCGTCGTGGATTTTCGGGTCGGCGGGGGTGATGTCCGCTCCCGGGTAGAGCGCCCAGAGGGGGGACATATGGCGGTGGGCGTTGTCGGGCACGTCCACGTCTTCGAGCCACTCTTGGAGCTGGCCGTGCCGACCGATCCGGTTGGGCGGGAGCTTAGGCAGCAGACCCTCGAGTTGGGCGGCCAGGTCGGCGTCCTGATTCAGTTCACGTGAGGCGGCGATGGTGGCGGTCCAGAGGAAACGGATGAGCTGGTTGTCCATCGTGGGACCGACGGTGGTGGGGCCTTGTTCGGGCGAGTGGGAAGGGGAGGTGAGCAACCAGCCGGTTTTCTCGTCGCGCACGAGGTAATCGACGAAGAAAAGCGAGGCCTCGCGCAGGGTGGGGTAGGCGCGTCGGGCGAGGAAGTCGCGGTCGCGGGTGAAGAGCCAGCGCTCCCAGAGATGGTGGCAAAGCCAAGCGCCGCCGGTTGGCCAGAGGCCGTCGATGTTGTTGATCGGGGCGGTGCCGCGCCAGAGGTCGAAGTTGTGGTGCAAGACCCAGCCGCGCGAACGATACAGTTGGTCGGCGGTGCGGGCGCCGCTTACGCGCAGATCGTCGATGGCGTCGAAAAGCGGCTCGTGGCACTCGCCGAGTCCGGTGAGCTCGGCGATCCAGTAGTTCATCTGAACGTTGATATTCGTGGTGTATTTGCCCTCCCACGGAGGGTTCAGCGAATCGTTCCAGATGCCCTGAAGATTCGCGGGCTGGGTGCCGGGACGGCTGCACGCGATGAGGAGGTAGCGGCCGTAGTTGAAGTGGAGAGCGGCGAGGGCAGGATCGGTGTCGAGCGAGGCGCCTTTGCGCAGGCGCTGGATACGCGCGTCGGAGGGCAGGACCGAAAACTCGGTCCTTTCGAGGTCGAGGTTGGATCGGCGGAAGAGTTTGCGGTGGTCGGCGATGTGGGTCGCGCGGAGCGCGGCGTAGTCGCGGGTGGCGAGCGCGTTGAGGTAGGCGGTGCAGCGCACGGCGGGGTCGGCGGAGATGTCTTCCCAGGTCTTGAAGCTGGTGGCGGCGACGAGGAGGAGCGTGGCGGAGTCGGCCCCTTCGACGCGGAGCGACCGGTCCTCGGCGCGGGTGGTTCCTCCGTCAGCGAGGACGCGCAGGGTGGCGGCGAAGCGCATGCCGTCTGGCTCGACTTCGCCGGCGAGTTCGAGGCGGGGCGCGCCGGCGGGCGGGACCGTGGTCGCGGAGCTTTTGTGCGGCGAGTCGAGCCGGACTCCGAAGGTGAGTGCGCCGGGCCGGTTGGCGGTCAGGCGTATGGCGATGACGTTGTCGGGATAGCTGGCGAGGACCTCGCGGGTGTAGGTGACGCCGCCCACCTCGTAACGTGTGGTGGCGAAGGCGGAATCGAGATCGAGTTCGCGCCGGTAGTCGGCGGGGGCCTCGTGGCCGGGGAAGGCGAGGTGGATGTCGCCGAAAGCCTGGTAGGGTTTTTGGCGGACCGGATCGCTGAGCATTTTGGCGCGGGCGAGGTCTTGCGCCTCGGTGATCTTGCCCTCGGCGAGCAGGGCGCGGACTTGAGGCACGATGTCGGCGGAGCCCGCGCGCACGTAGTTGCGGGGTTTGCCGGCCCAGAGCGTGTCTTCGTTGAATTGGATACGCTCCTCGGCGACGCCGCCGAAGACCATCGCACCGAGGCGGCCGCCGCCGATCGGGAGAGCCTCGGTCCATTTTTCCGCTGGTTTCTCATACCAGAGGTGAGTGGTGGCCTTTTCGCGGGCGGCGAAGGCGCGGCGGGCTTGTTGCGCGTCGATGCCCTGCCGGGCGAAGTAGACCTCCTCGATGCGGATTTTGTATTTTTTGAAGAACGCGGATTTTTCCTTCATCGAAGCCGCGTCGATGGCTTCGGCCCGGGCGGCCTTCAGTTCGCTCAGGACAACAGCTTTCTGTTCGTCGGTGAGGGTTGGGAAAATCTCCAGATAGGCGGCGTAGGTGACGGCGACCTTGTCGATGGTGAGCACGTCCTCGATCTGCTCGAGCTGGACGGGCGAAAGCAGGTGTCCCAGCGCGGAGAAGGTTTTCTCCCGAACGGGGCGAAAGCCAGCGTAGAAGGTCGAGATTTGCTTCAGCGCGGCGTCCGCGGCGGCGGTGTCCTTGGCGGAGCGGGCCTGGTCGAAGGCGGTCCAGAGCGGCGCGATGGCGCGGTCGTTATCGCGGTGCCAGGCGGAGAGGGCGGCGAAGTGCTGGTCGAGGAGAATGCGGACGCGGGTCTCCGTCGCGGGTTCGGAGAGCTTCAGTGCTTCCAGGATGGCACGGGTGTTTTTGGACGACTCGGCGGCGGGCTTGTTCGCCTGGACCATCGGGACGGGCGCGACGTCCGCGTGGCGCGTGGACGAGTCGGTGGTGCAGGCGCCGACGAAGGGAAGCAGCAGGGCGAGGAGTGAGCGCGGGAGACGCATGGCGAGGGTGTTAGTTTTTGCGCGGCGAAGCGGCGAGGATACGGACTCCGACGGTGCGGGTCATGGTGTCGCCGGCCGAGTCGGTGACGGTGAAGGTGAAGCCGGCGAGCGCGTCTTCTCCGGTAGCGGGCGTGAAGCGGGCGTAGCGACCGTCGATCAGGGTGACGGTGCCGTTGACGGGGGCGGTGAAGGTATAGCGCGGTCGGGTCTTCAGGTAACCGCGGCTCAAGGCGTGCAGGTCGATGTTGATCGAGGCTCCGGCGGTGCAGTCCACATGGGGCCGGGCCATCCACTCCAAGTAATCTTCCAGCAGCGTGTAGGCGTCGCCGTCGGGGTCGGCGTTGGAATCGGAGAAGTCCCCGATGGCGGAGCTTGGATTCGTGCGGTGGAGGGTTTCCCACCAATCGGGCAGACCGTCGCGGTCGGTGTCCCAGTCCGCCGCGCGGGCGACGGTTCCATAGTCTTCCCAACCGCCGACGTCCTGCTGCGAGTTGGGGAGGCCCGGCGCTCCGCCGAAAGGTCCGCTGCCTGAATAGGTGTGGGTGCCGTCGAGCGTTTCACCGATCACGCGCTGGTCGAGGTCGTCGCTCAGCGGCCGGTTGCACCCGACGTCGGACAACACGTCTTTGTAGGCTTGGGTGGCGGTCTGGATCGTCGCGTGGGACGGGAAAAACGGCCGGTCCGCCCAAGGGCTGTAGGGCGGGTTGGAGTTTTCGGGCAGGACGCCGCGGTTCTCGGTCGCGACGGCGCGTCCCTTCTCCTGCTCGTTCTCCGCGAAGTGGCCGAGCATGAAGTTGCCGGCCATGTAATACTGCTGTTTGCCGGGGAAGCCGCCGTATTGCGGCCGGAGGGCGATGAAGATCTTCGAGGCGGGGCCGGGTTTGTAGTAGTTGTTGACGAAATTCACCTCGCGGGCGCCGCCGTCGGTGGTTCGGTGTCCCCAATTGTAGACGACGTTGTTGAAGATATCTAGGCGGCCGCCGTAGGTGCCGTCGGGGTCGAGGCCGCCGGCGAGGCTCCAGTTGCGACCCTCGTTGTGGGCGAGGAGGTTGTGGTGGAGGCTGGCGATGTCGCCGCCGACGCTCGCGGCGTAGCCGTGCGCGGAGCCGGGAGGGTAGTTCTTGTGGCCGGCGATGTTCAACGCCTCGGCGATGAGCGTGCGCTGCAGGGTGAGGTTTTTCGCGCTACGCGTGCTGATGCCCTCGTCCTGGCCCCAGCTTACGGAGCAATGATCCATGATGACGTGGTCCACGCCCGCCATGCCCGAGCCGTTTTGCGTTTCGCCGCTGAGGTCGCCGACACGGATGCGGACGTAGCGGCAGATCACATCGCGCGCGCCGCTCATGCCGAACATCTGGTTCCGCACGCAGATGCCTTTGCCCGGCGCGGTCTGACCGGCGATGGTGATGCCGGGCTGGGTGCCGGTGATGATGAGGTCGGACTTCAGCGAGATCAGACCGCCCACGTTGAAGATCACGGTGCGCGGGCCGTGGTTTCCCTCGATGGCGTCGCGCAGGCTGCCGGGACCGCTGTCGTCCAGGTTGGTGACGTGAACGACGACGCCGCCGCGTCCGCCACGGGCGAAGCGGCCGTAGCCCTCGGCGCCGGGGAAAGCCAGGCGGCGGGGCCGGAACCACCAGGTGCCGCCTTTCGTGACGGTGCCGTCGGACGCGATCTCGTCGACGCGCCAGTGGTAGGTTTGGCGCGGATCGATGCCGGAGAGCGGGTGGCGGGTCGCGGTTTGATTGCCCTTGAACTCGGGGGAACCTCGGGTGGCGGCGTCGACGGCGGCGGCGTCGGTGCCGAAGTAGACATCGTGCGAGGCGGCGCCGAGGACGGCAGGACCCCAACTTAGGACGAGGGATCCGGTGTCGGCGTCCACGTGTTCGTCGGCATTGGCGGGGGAGGGATTGCTGGCTAGGGCCTTGGAATTGGAGGTATCTATCTCGAAGCCGTTTATATGGATGTTTTTGTTGGGCTGCGAGCCGCTGGTCTCCGCCTTGATCAGGACAACGATATCCTGACCGGCGGTGGCGGCGAAGGTGAGGTAGGCAGTGGTGGCGAGGTTGTTGTCGGCGACTTGGGAAGTGACCGGCAGGTCGTTGACGAGCTGGGTGCCGTCGACCGAAATATCCAAGGGGGCGGGGGCCGAGGACGGCGAATCCCAGTTGTTGAGATAGAGCAGCAGGCTGTGGGGGCCGGCGGAGAGTCCGCCCAGGCGCATCTCAATCTGCGCCCCGGCTTCGCCGTCGGCGACCTTGAGGCCGTCGGCGGTCAATCTGACGTTATACGCGGTGCTCTGGACGCCGCTTTTCCAGTAGCCGGACTGGAGGGCGGAGCCGATGGAGCCGACACGGGTGAAGGTGACGGTGACGCCGTCGTCGAAGGTGCGGCTGGTGGTGTTGCCTCCGGTGAACCATTTCTGGGTCGTGGCCCAATCGGTGAAGGCGGGATCAAGGCCCTCCAAGAGGGGACGTCCGCTGTTGCTGATATCGACTTTCAGGGGGCCGGCGTGCAGGACGGAGGCGACTAGCAGTAGCTCGGTGAAGAGGATGGTCCAGCGGTCGCGAAGAAACGAGGTGGTGAAGAACATGCGAAACGAACCTAGGTAAAAAGAGGGTGATCAAGGCGCAGCAGGGACTCGTCCGTCTTATTGGACGGAAAGACGAACAAAGATACGCGGTGTGTCGGTAGAGCCGCTGATCGTCGCGGTGGCCTCGACGCTCTCAGGGTCGGCGCCCGGCGCGGAGACGACGGCCTCGGCAAAGGTGACGGTGCGGGTGCCATCGCTCTGGCCGCCGGCCAGCCACGTGCCGAGGTCGGTTGACCACTGGAGCGCGCCCACGACATCGGGGCGGTTTTTGGCGCGCGGGTAGGTGAACTTGAGCTCGTTGAGCGAACCGATGGAGGCCTTTAGGCCGCTGTTGCCGGACTGGGCGGGATCGGAGCCCAGGAAGTATTCGAGTTTATTGGCCAAGGCGTCGCCGTCGGCATCGTCGGCGGGGCCGCGCTTGGCGGAATCGGCGATGGCGGCGAAGTAGAAGGCCTGCGCCGGAGCGTCGGCTATGGTGGCGGTGACCGAAGAAGGCTCGCCGACGGTGAATTCCGCGTTCGCGACGACGGCGAGAACGATCGCCTCGGATCCCTCCGCGAGGGCGTCGGGCAACACGGTGAGCACGAAGGTGGTGCTACTCTGACCGGCAGGGATGGTTACCGAGGGGGCGAGGCCGGTGAAGTCACTGCCACTGGTCGCGGTGGTAGTGAGCACCTGGGCAATCGGAACGACGAGCGCCGCGGTAGTGGAGCCGGTGCGGGTGACGGTGAACTGAATCTGCTGGTCGGTGCCAGACTCACCGGCCGAGGCATCGGTCGCGGTGAGGGTGACCTCCGGCAGGACCGGCGCGGTGGCAGCGGTGATGCGCACGCCGATCTGGCGGGTCATGGTGTCGCCGGCGGAATCGGTGACGGTGAAGGTAAAGCTGCCGAGGGCATTGGCGGTGGCCGTGGGCGTGAAGCGCGCGTAACGGCCCGAGATCAGGGCAACGGTTCCCTGGGTTTGTCCTAAAAAGGTAAATACGGGCGAGGTGGCGAGATAGCCTCGGGCGAGGGCATGTAGATCGATGTTGATGGAGGAACCGGCGGCGCACTCGTGATGCGGAGTAGCCTTCCAGTTGAGATAATCTTCGAGATTGGTGTAGCCGTCGCCGTCGAGGTCGGCGTTGGATTCGGAGAAATCACCGGCAGTGGAGGCGGGGTTGGTGCCCTTGATGGTTTCCCACCAGTCGGGCATGCCGTCGTTGTCGGTGTCGAAACCGGCCGGGCGGGTCTCGTTGCCGTAATCTTCCCAGCCGCCGACGTCGGCGGTGGTATCGGGCAGGCCGGGGGAATTGCTCACGCTACCGCGGTAGGTAAAGGTGCCGGCGATGGTCTCGCCGATGATGCGCGTATCGCGGGCGTCGATCTGGGGCAGGTTGCAACCGACGTCGGAGAGCACCTGTTTATACGCGGCGGTGGCGGAGTGGATGGTGGCGTAGGAGGGAAAAAAAGGAGCGCTTACAGTGGCGCTGTAGGGCGGAGTGGAGCCTGCCGGCAGGATGCCGCCGCTCTCGGTGCCGATATTGAGACCGGCGGATTGATTGGCCTCGGTGAAGCGGCCCGGCATGATGTTGCCGGACATGTAATACTGCTGCTTGCCGGGGAAGCGTCCGTATTGGGGGTTAAGGGCAGTGTAGAGCGTGGTGGCGGGGCCGGTCTTGTAGTAGTTGTTGACGAAATTGACCTCCATCGCGCCGCCATCGGTGGTGCGGGAACGCCAGTTATAGACGACGTTGTTGAAGATATCCAAACGGCCCGCGTAGAAGCCCGCGCCATCCAGACCGCCGGCCATCGACCAGTTGCGACCCTCGTTGTGAGCGAGGAGATTGTGGTGCAGCGAGGCGACGTCGCCGCCGACGGATGCGGCGTAGCCGTGGCGCGTGCCGGCTCCGTAGTTTTGGTGGCCGGCGATGTTGAGCGCTTCGGAAAGGTTGCTGCGTTGGAAAGTGAGGTTCTTTCCGCTACGCGTGCTCAGGCCCTCGTCTATGCCCCAGCCGGCGGAAACGTGATCCATGATGCTGTGATCTACGCCGGCCATGCCGGTGGCGTTTTGCGTCTCGCCGTTTTCCTTGCCAACGAGAACGCGGACGTAACGAAAAATCACGTCGCGCGCGCCGCTCATGGCTAGCTGGTTGCGCTTCACCGTGATGCCCTTTCCGGGAGCGGTCTGGCCGGCGAGGGTAATATAAGGCTGGGTGCCGCCGATGATGATGTCGGACTGGAGCGTGATGAGTCCGCTGACGTCAAAAATCACGGTGCGCGGGCCGTAATTGCCGATGATGGCGTCGCGCAGACTGCCGGGGCCGGAGTCGTCGAGATTGGTGACCTTCACGACCACGCCGCCGCGACCGCCGCGAGCGAAGCGCCCATAGCCCTCGGCGCCGGGGAAGGCGAGGCGGCGGGGGCGGAACATCCAGACATCACCTTTGGTGGCGCCGGTGGGAGTGACCTCGTCAATGCGCCAGTAATAGGTCAGATGGGGGTCGATGCCCGTGACGAGATAGCTGTTGGCGGTCTGACTGCCCTTGAATTCGGGCGAGGCGGGTGTGGCGGAGCCGACCGCGGTCTCGCTGGTGCCCAGATAAACCTGATGGGAAGTAGCGCCGAGAACGGCGGTGCCCCAGCTTAGCGTCACCGAGCCGGTGTCGGCGTTGACATGCTCGTCGTTATGGATCGGCGAGGGCGTGTTGGCCTTGGCCTTGATGTTTGGCACGTCGATCTCGAAGCCGTTTATGCGAACATTTTTGCTCGTGTGGGTGCCGGAGGTCTCGGCCTTAATGAGCACGACCACGTCCTGGCCGGCGGTGGCGGTTACGGGGAAATAAGCGGTGGTGGCGAGACTGCTGTTGGTGACGCGGACGGAGACGGGCAGGTCGTTGTAAACTTGCGTATCGCCGACAAAAATATCGAGCGGCGCGAGATTGGCGGCGGCGACTCCGTCCCAACTGTTGAGGTAAAGCAGCAGGCTGTGGGGACCGGGAGTGAGACCGGCGATACGCATCTCGATCTGCGCACCGACGTCGCCCGCCGGAACCGGAGGGGTTCCGGTGGGGTTGCCACCATCGACTTGGATGCCATCGCCGGTGAGTTTGGCATTAAAAACGGTGCTCTGCACGCCGTCCTTCCAATAGCCGGGGCGAAGTCCGGTGCCGTTTGGACCGATGCGGGTAAACGTGATGGTGACGCCGCTGAAGGTGGACGAGGTGGTGTTGCCGCCGGAAAACCAGGTCACGAGCGGCGACCACGGAGTGTAGGCGGGATCGAGACCTTCGGCGAGCGGGCGGCCGTTATTGTTGATGTCCACCTTCAACTCGGCGGCGAGGGCGGGGCTGACGACCTGTAAGGTGCCGACCGTTGCAAACACGGCGGCAGCTCTCCACCGTTGGAGTGAGAGGTAATGCATAGGAGATGGGGTAAGCGTAGAATCATTGTCCGGTTCACTTCTGACGCAACCCTCTAAGACGAGCGAATTCCCGGGGTTTTTGCCCGTATCCTAAGCACCCACGGGTTCCGTGACGCTCCCGGCGGGTGCCGGAAGCGAACGAAACCAACCGCTCAACGCGCGGCGACGCCCGGGGCGGAGCGCGGGTCCACGTTGTTCTTCAAGTCGGTCCAATCGACCTTGGTCGCCCGGGGATCGAGGCCGTTGAGGAAGTCTTCGATGTTGGTGTAGCCGTCGCCGTTGAGATCGGCGGTAGCGTCGTCGGCGTTTTTCGGGTCGAGGCCATGGGTGGTTTCCCAGCCGTCGGGCAGGCCGTCGCCGTCCGCGTCGGCGTAGGGTTCGCCCTGGTAGTCGGGATAGCCGCCGACCTGGGCGGGGTTGGTGATGAAGCCCTTGGTGACGCCCTCCTCCAGCTCCTTAACCCATTTCTCGGCGTAGCCGACGGCGGTGGCGCGCGCGGAGTCCTCGGCGGTGGCGCGGGCCTCGCCGACCTTGCCGGAGCGGACCATGCCGACGACGCGTGTATCCACGGCGTCGCGACGGGGCAGGGTGGCGCCCGAGCCGGCGAGGACGGTGGCGTAGGAGTCAGCGGCGCTCTGGATGTTGAGCGGGGCGTGGGCAAAGGGGGCGTCGGCGCGGATGGCGGCGAGCACCTCCGCGAGGGGTTTTTGCCGCACGTCGGGCTGGACGCCGCCGTCCCAGTTGTCGCGGGTCACGCGCTCGTTGCCTTCGACGACATTGCCGGCCACGTAGGCCTTGCCGAAGTTGTCCATCACGGTCTTGGAGCGTTCGGACTCGGGTTTGAGGATGCGATGGGCGATGTCTCCGTCGGGGGTGCCCGGGCCGGGCTTCAGGGTGTTGTTCAGGATCGTGTAGAAACTGCGGTGATCTCCGCCGTCGATGGTGCGGTGCCGCCAGTTGAAGAGCACGTTGTTCACGAAGGTGAAGTCGTGGATCATGCCGACGCTCGGATTGCGGCCGGTGTTGCAGGCCCAGAGGTTGTGGTGGAAAGTGCTGTTGGCGCCGCCGATGGTGGAGCCGAAGGCGTGGTGGTAGGTGTTGAGGCCCTCGGAGAAGATCGAATTCTGGATGGTGATGTTGACGGTAGGGAGCTTGCGTTCGGGGGTCTTGGGATCGTCGTCGTGGTCGAACATGTGCCGATACATCGACATGTTTTCGTCCAGGCCCCAGGAGGCGGAGACGTGGTCGATCATGATATTGCCGACCGGATTGCCGCCGATGGAGTCGTTGCGATCAGTGGCTTCCAGCGCGCCGCGGCGGAAACGCAGGTGGCGGATGACGACGTCGTGGGTTTCGAGCTCGACGGTTGCGCCGGCGATGCAGACGCCGTCCCCCGGTGCGGTGGCGCCGGAGATCGTGATGTAGGGTGCGAGGATGCGGATGCGGCTTTCGAGGCGGATGATGCCGGCGATGTTGAAGACCACGATGCGGGGGCCGGCGGCCTCGCAGGCCTCACGGAACGTGCCGGGACCGGTGTCGGCGAGGCTGGTGACGACGATTACGCGACCGCCGCGACCACCGAAGGTGAACATGCCGCCGCCCTCGGCGCCGGGGAACGCGGGGATGGAGGCCTGGGGCAGGTCGGAGGGTTTTTCGGCGCCGGGCAGGTAGGGTTTGCCCTTGGCGGCCCACGCGGCGAGCTCCGCTTTTTGGGAGGCGAAGATGCTTTCGGAGCGCTGGTTGCTTGCGGCCTGGCGCTCGTTGGCGACGGCCTGGATCGCGGCGGGAATCCTGGGGTAGCCTTGGGCGGAGGAATCGGCGGTGGCGAGCAGGCCGACGGAGATTAGCAAGGCGAGCGAAGCGGGGTGGAGGAAGGCTTTCATGGGGATGGAGAACGGGTGTTACGGTGCGGATTTGGCCTCGGCGTTTTTGCGGGCGAACATTTCGCGTTCCGCTTGTTTCATGTCGTAGCCGGCTTTTGAAAGGTAGTTGTTGATGCGACCCTTGTATTTGCCGAACCAGGCGTGTTTTTCCTTGGATGAACCGGCGTCAAGGGCGTGTTCACGCGCTTCGGTGAGCCAGGCGAGGATCTGGGTGCTTTGCTCGTTGGTGAGGTTTGGCAGCATTTCCTGATAGACGCGAAAGGTATTGGGCAGCACGCCGTAGGTGATGCCGTCCTTGATTTGCTCGACTTGGCCCGGCGTGAGTTCGGCGGAGAGGCGGGCGATGAAGGCGTAGTGTAAATCGGCTTGGCGGGCAGCGGCGGTATCGCGCGCGCTCTGGGCGGCGGGTTCGCTGGCGGCGGCTTTGGCGGCATTGAGCGCTTCGTCGCGGGCATCGTGGATGGAAGCGAGCTTGGTGTATTGTTGGGCAACGATATCGCGGATGCGGGCGTGCTGCTCGCTCGAGGGTAGGCTCAGTTTTGCGACGATCTTTTCCGCCCGCTGGATCACTTCCTCGGAGGCTGAATTGGTAGCTGGTGCTTTGGCCGGAAGCTCGTTTGGGGCCTTGGCCTCCTCCGGCTTGGTAAGGGCAGTAGCGGGGTGAACTACGAGCAGCGTGGAGATAAAGGCGACTGAGACGTTGAGGAACGGGGGGCGCATGAGTGATTTAAGGCGCAAAGGTTCGGGCAGAGAGTCAAACGGGAAGACCTTTCCCGAAAGTCGCGCCCGGAAAGTGATGCGAATGTTTCGTTGCAGCCTATGTTGTGCGCTTAAACAGGCTTTGGGATTCGCGCTTAGCTGTGTTCAGTTTGTTGACCGTCGCTGGCCGGGGGTGTCTTTTGCTTGCATAGTGCACTTTAATCGGGGTCACACTTGTATCCGTGGACCTCGTTGAACTTCGGCGGTTTGCCAGAGCTTTCCGTAGCTCTCTCGGCGTTTTGACGGTGTCCGCAGTGTAAGTTACTCACAGCCAAAGTCCCCGTAGCTCAAGTGGATAGAGCGGTCGTTTCCTAAACGACTGATCCGTGTTCGACTCTCGGCGGGGACACCAGCTGGGCTAGCGGTATGGGCAGGGTCTTGCTTTTGTCCCTTGCGGCGCATCTCGCGCCGGCCAACCTGCCCGGTGCGATGCCCAACAGTTTCGGCCACCTTTTCCGCATCACCACCTGGGGTGAAAGCCACGGTCCCGCCATCGGCGTGACGCTCGACGGCTGCCCGCCGCGCCTGCCCATCACGGCGGCCGAGATCCAGGCCGAGCTGGACCGGCGCCGCCCTGGCCAGAGCGACATCACCACCCCGCGCAAGGAGGCCGACGTGGTCGAGATTCTCTCAGGCGTTTACGAAGGATACACCACCGGCACTCCCATCTCCCTGCTCGTGCGCAACACCGACCAGCGCAGCTCCGCCTACAGCGAGATGAAAGCCGCCTTCCGCCCTTCGCACGCCGACTACACCTATCAGGCCAAGTTCGGCATCCGCGATCCAAACGGCGGCGGGCGCAGCTCGGCGCGCGAGACCATCGGCCGCGTGGCGGCCGGCGCCTTCGCCAAAAAAATCCTCGCGACGCGCGGGGTCGAGGCGCGCGCCTACATCACTCGCATCCACGATATCGCCGCGCCGGCGGAGGCCTTGGTTGACTTCCCCACGCTGGAGGCGGTCGAGGAGACAGCAGTGCGTTGTCCGCACGCGGCCACGGCTGCGGCGATGATCGAGCGCATCAAGGCCGTGCGCTCCGAGGGCGACTCGGTCGGCGGGGTCATCCAGTGTCGGGTGCGCGGGTTGCCAGCCGGGCTGGGCGAGCCGGTGTTCGACCGGTTGGAGGCGGATCTCGCCAAGGCCATGCTCTCGCTGCCCGCGACCAAGGGTTTCGAGGTCGGCAGCGGCTTCGCTGGTTCGCTCCTGCGCGGTTCGGAGCACAACGACCTCTTCGAAAACCGGGACGGCCGGGTGCGCACGGTCACCAACCGCTCCGGCGGGGTGCAGGGCGGCATCAGCAACGGCGAGGAACTCGTCTTCAACGTCGCCTTCAAACCCACCGCCACCATCCTGCAAAGCCAGCGCACGGTGGATCTGGCCGGGCAGCCGACCGACCTCATGGGCAAGGGTCGCCACGACCCCTGCGTCGTGCCCCGCGCGGTGCCCATCGTCGAGGCGATGACCCTGCTGGTGTTGGTTGATCATTGGATGCGCGACGCGGCGCAGAATCACACGTTCACCTTTTGAACCTACCTATGTCCGATACCGCCACCCGCCCCCTCGTTTATGTGATTCTCGGTCTGCCCGGGTCGGGCCGGCGCGAGGTGTTAGCCGACTTGATTGTGGGCGGGCTCGAACCGGTGGCGGGGGAGCGGGCGCACGTCATCCTGCCGGCTGGTGAGCCGGCGCAGGAGGCTGATGCCAGAAGCGGAGCTGCCACGAGCGGGCGCATGCGCTGGGACGGAGAACTACACGCGCTTTTTGCCGACGAGCCGCCCCCTGGGGCGACCCATGTCTTTATCCTTTTCGATGCCTTGCTCGATCCGGTTGACCAGCTGGAGGCGCTAAAGCCTTGGCTGGCGGCACACGAGCTGGAGGTGGCGCGCATCCTCACGGTGGTGCATTGCGCCCTGGCGGAGAAGCACTCTGCCTTAAAACCGTGGTTCGACGCCTGCGTGCATTTCTCGGACGTCGTGCTTTTCAACCGTCGCGAAGGGGTGGCGAACAAGTGGCTCAGCGATTTTCGCGGTAGCTACGAGGATTTGTTTATCCCCTGTCTGTATGAATTTGTGAAGGCGGGCCGGGTGAAGAATCCGGCCATGTTGCTCGACCCGGCGGCGCGGCGCGTCAGCCAGTTTTTCGACCCCTCGGAATGGGACAACCTGGACTTGGAGGGCGTGGAGATCGGCGAGTCGGATGACGAGGACGGCGAGAACTCCAGGCCCTTGGATAAAAACAATATCGACCCCGACAACCAGCCGCCGGTCGATCCCTACCTGGCCCGCAACCAAAACGGCCGCCGGGAGATTGAGCTGCCGGACGTTCGAAAGTATCTGGGGTAGGCCAATACCCCATCACCGTTGCACTTGGACTTCGATAGGTCCGGGGAGTGCCGCCATCGCGAGGGCTGTGCCAGTCTTCTTGCCTAGCGCATCGTGCCGGGCCTCGGTGGCATCTTGCGGTCAGCCCCGCTAGCCCCGTCCTGCAACACGGTGCGCCCGACGCTACGGCACAAAAGCCCGAGCAAGTTTCCCAGGACGTGGACCTAGGAGCGTTGTCCCAACGTCTCGGGCACGCTCTTCACCACCGCGCGACTGCGGATCACCGCCTCCTCCTTCACCTGCTTGTAGCGTGCCTGGAGGATGAGGTGCGGATACGTCTCGTTTAAGGGCCACCCCACCTCACCTTTTGAAACGCGCTAGCAGGCTGTTTGGCCGGGCTCTGACACCGTCGAGGCCGGGATGGTATACCCGCAAAGCTGCGCGGTCATCGCGTTAATCCCGGCGCCACTTTATCTCCGGCTTCAGCACACCTTGGAGCGTCGCCAAAACAGCTCTTTGATTGCCGTCTCCTCTTTTAAGACACTACCCCTTGAAATCTCAGATTTGGCATAATCCCGATCAACCTGAGATCGCTTGCTTGTGGGAGCAGGTGCATTTGAATATCTTTTCCCTCGGGCACGTCTCATCAGTCCGACCTTTTCCCCATTCTGGTCCCTCTCGGGATCAACCCCCGTTCACTGCGGTGGTTTTTTGTGCTCGGCAGGGGCCGATGAGGAACTGGACTCTTCGCCCTGCGACTTCCCTGTCGTCTTGGCCGCTTTGACTTTTCTTAGCATGGAAACGGGCATAGGCGGGAGTTCGAGGTAATCGGCCGCATCGAGCATCGCGATGGCTTCACGCGGATCCTTGACCTTGGCGGACGCCGCACGGAGGGGCTCGGCGGCTTCCTTGGAACCGAGGCGGATGAGACCATCGATGGCGGCGGCACGGACCTCGGCCGCATCGTGAGTGAGAAAAGCGGCCAGGGCGGGGACTTCGCGGGCGTCGTAGGTGACGGAGAGGTCCTCGATGCGGGTCAGTTCGGCGGCGTGCGGCCCTTCCAACGGGGGCGGGTTATAGACGCCTGTAATTAGGAGAGGGCGGGGCTTGGGAGCGGTAGTCGCCGCCGGCGCCGGCGCCGGAACTTTTCCCATCGGTCGCGGGCTTGGCGGCGTAGCCAGAAACGGCTCTGGTGCTGGTGGCGATACAGCGGGGGAGGCAACGACCGGAGCCTCGGATGTGGTCTTTTCTACTGGAGCGGAAGAAGGGGGCCGAAATAAAACGCTGAATGCGCAAATCGTCACAAACGCGACCGCGAAAATGGCAAGCAGAGTAGAGGTTTTGTTGCGTAGCATATTAGCCTTAGATTTATAAATGCAGCTTACATAGCCGTAGCTAATAAAACTTTTGAAAGGAAAACTAGGCACCCAATGGCGGGCTGCCAAATCAAGTGCAATGCGGGCTGGTTGAGGTTTGAGGGATGGAACTAAACAAAATTTTAAGGAGGGGTGCAGGGGAGGAAGCTTTGCTTCCTCCCCGCCCTGACAGGCCGCCGAAGGCGGCCGGGATTGGTCTAGGCGGGACGAAGGTCGTTGAAGAAGGAGCCGGGGCTTCGACCGCCGGTGACCTTGAGGGGAGCGAGGTTGAGGTGGTCGCGGAGCGCGTCGAGGTCTGCTTGAGGCACTTTCCGGAAGTCGGTGCGCTTGGGGTAGCGCCGACGGATCAGACCGTTGAGTTGTTCGAGACTGCCTTTGTCGCCGGCGCGGTAGGGCCGGGCAAAGAAGACGCAGCCGGAGCGTTTGAGCGCGGCGGCGACGCGCTCGTGTTCGGCAAACTCGCCGCCGTTGTCGACGGTGAGGGAGCGGAAGGTCGCCAGGAAAGGCGTCAACTCGCGGATCAGGGCGTTGGCCACCGTTTCGGCGCGTTTGTCAAAGAGCAGCACGATGCGGCACAGGCGGCTTTTGCGCTCGCGCAGCACCAGCAGGAAGCTGCGGGCGTCCAGCCCCTCGACCAAATCGGCCTCCCAGTGGCCAAACTCGGAGCGGGCGTTGGCATCGGCGGGGCGCTCGGAGATGTCGCGCCGGTTGGGAATCGGCCCCCGGCGATAACGACACACCCGGCGGCGCGGCCGACAGCCTCTCGGCAGGTGGCGATACATCCGCCCGCCGCTTGCCCGATCGGTGGCGATCAACCGGTAGACCGTGCGCTCCGCCAACTCCGTTGCCAACAGCCCGATCTGACCGGCGGTGAAGCCTTCTCCCAGCAACCAGCAAATCGTCGGCCACGCCTCTTGGGTGCGCGCGCGATGTCCGCGCCGGCAGGCCCTACACTCCCGCGCCCTCGTCTGCGCGAGCGCGTGCTGATAGTCCTCCCCGCCCGCGCGATTGCGCCGCAACTCGCGGCTAACCGTCGAGGCGGCGCGCCCAATCGCGCGCGCGACCTCGGCTTGGTTGCTTCCGGCTTGTCTCATGATCTGGATGGTATGGCGTTCTTCCGGCGTCAGCTGCCGGTAGCTTCTTTTTTTCACACACGGTCTTCCGGCCTTTCCGGAGCCGGGCTGCAAGCAGCTGGCGCCGTCTTTCGGCCTTTAGGCCACGCGTTGCACTTCACTCGGCAGTGTGCC
>Ga0247831_1003067_pt1 | contig 25383 bp, 18 predicted proteins | sample LaCruzMarch2015__9_FD_192406 | JGI IMG/M metagenome (GOLD analysis project Ga0247831, IMG submission 192406) | Freshwater microbial communities from meromictic Lake La Cruz, Castile-La Mancha, Spain - LaCruzMarch2015_1m | ecosystem: Environmental > Aquatic > Freshwater > Lake | place: Spain...
GGCATGGTTACGGGTTGGTCTTGGGATGTTGACAACAACAACACGATTGAATCGACCAACGACACTTTCTCTTATGTGCCCAATGCCTCTGGTACTTTTTTCATTCGACTAACGGTGGAAACGGAGTTCGGTTGTGTTGATAGCGTGCTGGAATCCTTTGAGGTCGTGGCTCCGCCCAACGCGGCTTTGATTCTGGATACCGATACGGGCTGTGGCCCGCTAATCACCACGGCCATCGATGTTTCGACCGGTTATATCCTCGATCGAGTTTGGAATGCCTATGCTTTGAATGGGTCCGGACAGCGCGTTACTCTTGCCACCTCTGCCGACAGCCTCCCGCCTCCCTTCGTTTTTCCGCCGAGTCTATTTGGCGACACTCTGTACTATTTGGAACTCGTGGTATCGAATTGCTGCGGTCAGGATACCCAGACTCGGCCCATTTTGGTCTACCCTGCCCCCGTGGCCGGGATTGGTATTGCCTCGGGCCCACACTGTTCTCCTGCCCCCGTCCAAATGATTTTGAGCGGGCAGGTGTTGGGAGCTTCCGACAGCGTTTGGATCGACTTTGGCGATGGAAGTCCCCCGCGTTGGGAATACCCCATCCCGCCTTCACCCGTCAATCTCCCGCCCTGGGACACCGTCGTGCACAACTACCTGTACAACGGGACCCAAAGCGACACCACCTATTATCTGACCTTGGTGGCCTTTAACGAATGCGGATCGGACACCATCGTCGATTCGGTCGTCATATTGCCGAATACCGTTCAAGCCTTCTTTACCCATACGCCCACCTCGGGTTGTGCGCCTTTGACCGTCCAAGTAAACGACCTTTCCTACGGAGGAACCAACCGAACTTGGTGCTTTAATTTCAATCCAAATACCCAAGTCTGTGGGGGTTGGGTGGGGAGCGCCGCTCAAACCAGCTTCACCTATACCCAAGCGGGGACCTATACGATCGCTCTCATCATCGACGATGGTTGCAGTCGAGATACCGCGCTTCAACAGGTGACCATTCACCCTCAACCGACGGCGGCTTTTGCCCACAACGGCCCTGTGTGCTTGGGCGACAGCGTCTTGTTTGTGAACAACAGCACGATCTCAAGCGGCAGCATCAATCAAGTTCGATGGCGTTTTGGCGATGGGGATTCTTCGACGATTTGGTCTGTTGGCCATGTCTACGCTCAGCCGGGGGAATATGCAGTGGAGCTGGAGTTGAGATCGGCTTTGGGCTGTATTTCCCGAATTTGGGATACGGTCGTCGTTCATCCCAGGCCCCTCGTCGACTTTTCCTTTACCAACAACGTGTGCTTAAACGAGCAGCCGCTTGATCTGGTCAATCTGAGCACTCTGGCTACGGGCAATCTGGTGTTCACCAGTTGGAATTTTGGCGACGGCAATGGTTCCGCCCAATTTCAACCGATTCACAGCTATGCCCAGCCGGGAACGTATACCATCGAATTGATTCACGGTTCCGATCAAGGTTGTTATGATACCTTGAGAAAAACCATCCAAATTGATCCGATCCCAATGGCGTCATTTACGGCCATTCGGGTCAATCCGGATCCCTGCGAAGCGCCTCAAACATGGAATTTCACCAACACCTCCAGCGGAGCCATTGGCTATGAATGGTATTTCAATGCACTCGATACTTCGAGTACTTGGATATCCTTCTCGGCCAATCCCACATTTACGTTTACCCAACCGGGCAGCTATCTGGTCAGGCTCGTTGCATTCAATGGATTTGATTGCAGCGATACGGCCGAACTATTGATTGAATTGACGCCTTATCCTGTCGCCTATTTTGGGGCCGATGTGCGATCCGGTTGCGATCCTTTGACCGTTAATTTCTCCGATTCTACCCAGTACAATTGGATCGGTCCTGGAGGCATTGTTCGTTGGACCTGGGACTTTGGGGATGGTCAAACCAGTTCAACCCAAAATCCGCAACACACCTACAGCCAACCAGGGTTGTATAACGTCACTTTAATTGTTGAAACCAATGTAGGTTGTTGGGATACCATTACGCGTTTTGGATTCATTGAAGTGCATCCCACACCCACAGCGGATTTTACGATGAATTCGTATATCCCCAATGTTCTTGAAACACAGAACACCACACAGACCGCCGATCCGAATACGAGCTACCTCTGGACGTTTGGGAATGGGGAAAATTCTACAATGTTTCAGCCAATTTATACCTACCCTGTTGACCCCTATGGCCAGAACTATTCCTACGAGGTTTGTTTAACCGCAATGACATCTGATTCTTGTTCATCATCCGAATGTCAGATTTTTATGATATACGGTTTTCGGTTGAATATTCCCAATGCTTTTACTCCGGAATTAGATGAGCGAAGTGTAGGTAATGCAACGATTTTCAAGCCAGAAGGTCATTCGTTAGAAACCTATCATCTTCAGGTCTTTGACACCTGGGGCAATTTGGTGTTTGAAACCCGCGAGATTGACAACAGAGGCGTCCCCTCTGAGGCCTGGAGGGGTATTAATTCAAAAAACGGTTCACCGCTCCCTATGGGCGCTTATGTTTGGAAAATTGAGGCTACTTTCCGAGGTGGAATTCCTTGGAGAGGGATGAATTTCGGCAACGGAAAAATTGAGAAATATGGCACGGTCACTCTTATCCGTTAACGGCCGCTTAGTTATTCTTATTACTGTTCTACTTAGGACTCAGTCTTTTGTACATGGGCAGGACCTTACATTTAGTACTATTTTTTTCAACAAATCTCTGCTCAATCCAGCCTATGTGGGACAATCTGGTCACCTTTCAATGGGACTCATTCACAGAGCCCAATGGACTAGCCTGCCAGAAAGGGGTTTGAACGACGTTTCGCTAAGTAGTTTCCACGCAGATATCAGCTGTCCAAAATGGAATCTCGCAATGGGGATTCAGGCTCAGGTTAGCGAAGAGGGAGCAGGTAGATACAGAAATACGATTGCATCTTACACTGTATCAAAATCGTTTGTTAATCAATATCCTAGAGGATTCTTCATCAAAGGTCTTAGAGGACTTAACCATCAATGGAGTGTTGGCCTTCAAGTAGGCGTAGGCCAGAAGGCCATCGATTTCAGCAGATTTACCTTTGGAGACCAATATGATCCGTTTCTTGGTATTATTAGTGATCGCTCCGCTGTATTGGGTTTGAGCACATCTTCATCTGGATATATGGATATCAATGCAGGAATGCTGTGGCGATCTCAATTCAGGAAAGAAAAAGGATTCTTCTCTATCGGAGCGGCCATGTATCATATAAATTCACCCAATGAAACGTTTTTATTCACCGAGAATAGAATCCCGCAAAGGCTCAGCATATCAAGCTTCTATAATTTCAGAATAGACGGAAATGTCTACAGAAAAAGATCCACATATGTAAGTTTTGGTGTGGTGAACGATCGACATCTAAACATAGAGTCTAATCAGTGGAAAACTTTATTTTCGACGTCGGTAGTCACCTTGGGTGGAATTTTTCAAAATGGCAAGAATGAAATCGGTGGAAACATTGGCGCAAGAGTTGGTTCAAATGCAGTACTCAATGCACTCCTGATTAATGGAACTATGCAGTTGAATGATTTTTTAATCTTAACTTCAACTGTAGAAATAAACACAAGTGATTTCACCATAAATCAAAGTGGTTTTACCACCGAATTCGGTCTTATTTTTAATATTTCCAATGCCTACTTGTGTAAATGCAACAGTCCTAGGGACCTAAAATGTCCCTTTGATGAAGCCTCCGGAAGTTTTAATAAGAGTAATGACAAAAACTCTTTGGTTCGGTCTATCCCTTAAATCCTACTCCCCCAACCCCCAAATCGAGCGGCGGAAGCCATGGATGCTGTCGTTGGGTACAGTCACGCTCAGCTGATAGTGCGCGATGCGCCATGCATCGTTCTGTTTCAAGACCACGCCCGTAGAACGGCACGGCCCCATCCACGTATCGAGCACCTCGTCGAACCAAGCGATATCGCCCCGATCCGAAAACACCACCCTCCGTTCTCGGGGCACGAACGACCACGCCTCTCCCCTTTGGAAAAAAGGCCGAGACCAGGTGCGGAATTCCGCCAACCCCCAGCGCTCCGTTACATCCGTCCCAATAAACACCCCATTCAGGGTAAAGTGGTCAAAATAAGCACTATCGCCCGCCGCCGCCAGCGCATGCCAACGGTCGAGCATTTGGACAATCGCCGCCGAATCAGAGGCCGGATTGAAATCCGCGCTTTCGCCTTGAACCGGCTCCGATTGAGGACGCTGACACCCCAACACCAGCACCAACGCTGCCCCAAAAAGTCCTTTCACCTTCCTCACGATTCGTCTATTATTTAGACGGCCCCCCTTTGTCAAGCTCGTTCATCTCCTTGGTCGCCGCCATACTCGTAATCAGTTGATTGAGCATATCGCTCGCCGCCGAGGGCGCGTTCGGGAGTAAAATCAAACTGCTCTTGGAGTGTTCGGCCACGCTTTGGAGCGTATCGTAGTGCTGGGTGATCACAATCAACGCACTGGCTTCCTGCGAGTTGATCCCCGCTTTGTTCAATACCCCAACGCTCTCTTCCAACCCCCGGGCAATTTCGCGACGCTGATCGGCAATACCTTGACCCTGAAGCCTTTTGCTCTCCGCCTCGGCCGTAGCCTTGGCCACAATCCGAATCCGCTCGGCCTCGCCCTCGTAGCTCGCGGCAATCTTTTCGCGCTCGGACGCATTGATGCGGTTCATCGCCTCCTTGACCTGGGCATCGGGGTCGATGTCGGTCACCAACGCCTTGATGATGCCATAGCCGTATTCGTTCATGCTCTCTTCGAGCTCCCGCCTCAGCGCAATCGCGATGTCGTCCTTCTTCTCAAACACATCGTCGAGCTTGAGCTTGGGAACTTCGGCCCGGACCACGTCGAACACATAAGCCGTAATCTGATCATGGGGCAATTCGAGTTTGTAAAACGCCTCGTAGACCTTTTCCTTGAGCACCAAAAACTGCACGCTCACCTTCATCCGGACAAAAACGTCGTCTTTGGTCTTGGTTTCGACGAGCACATCCAACTGCTGAATCCGCAGATTGAGCCGAGCCACCACCCGGTCTACGATCGGAATCCGAAAGTGGATGCCCGGGAGCCGAAGCCCGAGAAACTTGCCAAAGCGCTCGATAATGGCGACTTGCTGTTGACGTACAATGTACAAGCCGCTGAAAAACAACAACAACAGCAGCGGTAGCCCAATTTTCCAAATCATGATATCGTGGGATAATATTCCATCGAGGAAGGTAGGGAATGTTCGGGGTTTGGGGGAACTTGTTACCAGCAACGCTCACCGATAAGGATCGAAGCCGAGGAACCTAAATTTGATGAGCCTTGGCCTTTTGATGAACCGTTTGCTTTTTTCCAAGGTTTCAATCTGGGTCTTCGGTTCGATGTCGTCCGGCTACGCCGATGATGCTTTAAAGTTTGCCTGCGCTGTTCATTCCCTCTCTACGACTCTGATGTGCACTCCGCTCCCGCGGGGGGCTTCTTTCTTTGCTGCTCCAAAGAAAGAAGGAAAGAAACGAGCTTTTTTAAGCGGAACTTATTGGTTGACGGCCTTCGGCCGAGTACTGTACCACGCCCTGACCCACTTCATCTAAATCAGCGACCATTCGCTTCACGCTTTGTTAGGCAGGACTTTTGCATACGGACAGCCCCGCCCTTTGATTAAATTTCGACCATGAGTGACGAACGCACCGCGCTCGACAAAAAAATGATCCTCGAGCGCTATCGCGCCCTGATTCACGCCCTCGACGAGCGCTCCACCGCCCAGGACCGCAAAATGGTGAGGCGGGCTGTCGATTTGGCACTCGATGCGCACAAAGGCGTACGGCGCAAAACCGGAGAGCCCTATGTGCTCCACCCCCTCGAAGTGGCCCTCATCGTCCTCCAGGAAATCGGGCTCGGGCCCACCTCGGCCACGGCCGCGATTCTCCACGACGTCGTCGAAGACAGCGATTATACGCTCGAAGACATCGAACGGCTGTTTGGCGAAAAAATAGCGCGCATCTTAGACGGGCTCACCAAAATCAAAGGCGTTTTCGACCCTCAGGCCTCGGAGCAAGCCGAGAACTTTCGCAAAATGCTCCTGACGCTCGGTGACGACGTCCGCGTCATCCTTGTCAAACTGGCCGATCGACTCCACAATATGCGGACCCTCGACGGGATGCCCGAGGGCAAACAGGCCAAAATCGCGAGCGAGACGCTCTACATCTACGCCCCCTTGGCGCACCGGCTGGGTTTGTACAACATCAAAACCGAACTCGAAGACCTCTCGCTCAAATACACCGAACCCGAAGTGTATCGCGACATCGAACGCCGGCTCAAGGCCTCGGTGGCGAGCGAATACCGCTATTTGAAGCGATTCAGCGCCCCGATCCGCGCCATGATGGACCAAGAAGGGCTCAAGTTTGCCCTCAAGGAACGCACCAAGAGCATCTATTCGATTCGGAAAAAGATGATTAATCAAGGTGTGAGCTTTGACGAGGTCTACGACAAATTCGCGATTCGGATTATTCTCGACACCGACAACGATCAGGAAAAAGCTGCCATCTGGAAGGTCTATTCGATTGTGGCCAACTTGTACCGCCCCAATCCCGAGCGCCTGCGCGACTGGATCTCTTCGCCCAAATCGAACGGATACGAATCCCTGCACACCACCGTGATGGGGCAAGACGGGCACTGGGTCGAGGTGCAGATTCGCTCCAAACGCATGGACGAGCAAGCCGAACTCGGCATGGCCTCGCACTGGAAATACAAAGAGGAAGAAGTGGTCGACAACCGCCTCGAATCGTGGATCAAAATGATTCGCGAAGCCCTCGAAAGCTCAGACAGCAACGCGCTCGAGTTTGTCGACGACTTCAAATTCAACCTGTTCAGCGACGACATCTTTGTCTTTACGCCCAAGGGCGAGATTAAAACCCTGCCCAAGGGCTCGAGTCCGCTCGATTTTTCGTTCGAGATCCACACCGACATCGGGCTGCGCACCCTAGGCGCCAAGGTGAACGGCAAACTGGTCCAGCTCAACTACAAACTCCGGAGCGGAGACCAGGTCGAAATCATCACCTCGGCCAAGCAAAAGCCCAAAGAAGAGTGGCTGCACTTTGTGGTCACCTCCAAGGCCCGGACCAAGATCCGCGCCTCCTTGCAGAGCGAACGCCGAACCGTGGCCGAGCGCGGGCGCGAAATCCTCGAGCGCAAACTCAACTTCGTCAAGGTAAAACCGAGCGAAAAAGTGCTCCAGGAGCTCACGAATTTCATGGAGCTACCCGATAGCCAAGAGCTGTTCTATCAGGCGGGTATGGAGTTGCTCGACAACGAAAAACTCCGAGCGTTTGCGCGCGAACAAGGCGGGGGCTTCCTGACCCAAATCCGCAACCGCTGGCGCCGCCCCACCACCGATGCCCGGGGCGAGGCCAAGAACCCCGGTGCTGCCCAACCCACCCGCCTCGTTTTTGGACCCGAAGAGCAAGCCCTCGAATACAAACTCAGCCCCTGTTGCAACCCGATACCGGGCGATGCCGTCTTTGGTTTCTTGACCGCCAGCGAGGGGATCAAGGTGCACCGGACCGACTGCCCCAACGCCATTGCGCTCCGGAGCCGCTTTGCGTCGAGGGTGATGAGCGCCCAGTGGATTTCGGCCGAGGTGAGCGAATTTGTCGCCGTATTGCGGGTTCGGGGCATCGACACCGTAGGGCTGGTCAACAAAGTGACCCAGATTATTTCGAACGACTTGAATGTCAACATCCGCAGCATCAACATCCACGGAGAAGGCGGGTTGTTCGAAGGCAGCATCACCGTGGTGGTGCGCAACAAGGTTCACTTGCAAAACATTATGCAGGAAATCCGCAAAGTGGACGGGGTGCGCAGCGTAGAACGCCATGTGCGCGAATAGCCCTGCCCCTGTTCTCGGGCCCTGGCATCTCAATGGCTCCGACTACCTTTGAACCATGGACGACACAGCCTTTGAAACCGTCAAGGGGGTCTTTACCGAGCATTTGGAGCGCAACGGCCACCGCAAAACGCCCGAGCGCTACGCCATACTGCGCGAGATTTACCAGAGCGAAGAGCACTTCGACATCGAATCGCTCTATCTGCTCATGAAGAACAAGAACTACCGGGTGAGCCGGGCCACCTTGTACAACACCATCGAACTGCTGCTCTCGTGCAACCTGGTGCGCCGCCATCAGTTTGGGCCCAACCAGAGCTACTACGAAAAGTCGTACTTCAACCGACAGCACGACCACGTCATTTTGACCGATACGGGCGAACTGGTTGAGTTTTGCGACCCCCGGATTCAACAAATCAAAGACGGAATTGCCGAGTTGTTTGGGTATGAAATTCTCGGGCATTCCCTCTACATCTTTGCACGGAAAAAAGGAGCCCTGGCCGAAACGAACACCGCCGAAACCCGTACTCCACCGATTCATTAAACCATGGCTATAGACGTATTGCTCGGGCTCCAGTGGGGCGACGAGGGCAAGGGCAAAATTGTGGATGTGTTGAGCGGTCGATACGACCTGATTGCGCGTTTCCAGGGCGGTCCCAATGCGGGCCACACCCTCGAATTCGACGGGGCCAAGCACGTTTTGCACACCATTCCTTCGGGGATTTTCCACCGCAACGCTCTCAATTTGATCGGCAATGGGGTGGTGATTGACCCAGTGATTTTCTTTGGCGAAATCGAAAAGCTGCGCGTCGTCGACGATCGCATCACCGATCGGCTTTATATCTCGCGAAAGGCGCACCTCATTTTGCCGACCCACCGACTGCTCGACGCGGCCAGCGAGGCTGCCAAAGGCAAGGACAAAATCGGCTCTACGCTCAAGGGCATCGGTCCGACCTATATGGACAAAACCGGTCGCAATGGATTGAGAGTAGGCGATTTGGAGCTACGCGATTTCCCCGAACGCTATCGAATTTTGGTCGATAAACACCTCAGCCTGCTCCGGCAATACCCTGACTTTCAGTTCGATTTGCCGCCCCTCGAAGCGGTTTGGATGGAAGCCAGCGAACGTCTAAGGGGCATGCAGTTGGTCGACAGCGAGTTGTATCTCTCGAAGGCCTTATCGGAAAACAAGCGGGTCTTGGCCGAAGGGGCCCAGGGCTCTTTGCTCGACATCGATTTTGGCACCTATCCGTTTGTGACGTCCTCGACCACTACGGCGGCCGGGGCGTGTACGGGATTGGGTGTAGCTCCGAACCGCATCGGTCAGGTGTTTGGGATTTTCAAGGCCTATTGCACCCGGGTGGGGAGCGGCCCCTTCCCCACCGAACTCGACGACGATCTGGGCGAGAAACTGCGCAAGAATGGGCGGGAATTCGGTTCTACGACGGGGCGTCCGCGCCGCTGTGGATGGCTCGATTTGCCCGCGCTCAAATACGCCATCGAAATCAATGGGGTGAGCGAATTGATGATGATGAAGGCCGACGTACTGGGCGATTTTGACCGGATCGGGGTCTGCACCGCCTATCGCTACAACGGCAAAGAAGTGACGCATTTGCCCTACCGCATCGATCCAGATTTGGTCGAACCGGTCTACACCTGGATGCCCGGTTGGAACTGCGATTTGAGCAACATCGAACGCACCGAAGACCTGCCTCAGGAACTGATCAACTACGTCCGCTTTATCGAGCGCGAAACGGGGGTCCGCATCGGGGTTTTGAGCGTAGGTCCAGACCGCAAACAGACCTTGAGCCTCTCCTGAACTTGATTCGAACGCTTTTTTTGGGAAAGGCTTTCCGGGCTGGCCGTCTTCATCGGATGCTCTGGTTGGGGGCCTTTCTTCTTTCGACCTTCGGCTGGGCGCAAAACCGTCCGATTGAAATCAAACGGGCCAACAAAGGCTACTACAAAAAGAGCGACGAGAGCAAAAATCGGCTGGTTGGCGCGGTGTTGTTCGAGCACGAAGGCGCCCTGCTCTATTGCGATTCGGCTTGGTTGTATGTAGAGCGAAATCGGGTGGAAGCCTTTGGCAATGTGCATATTGTACAAAACGACACCCTCCACCTCTACGGAGACCGCATCGACTACGACGGCAATACCAAGGTGGCCGTAGCCACGGGCAAGACTGTGGTGCTCCAAGACCCCAAGATGCGGCTCACCACCAACCGCATGGTGTTTGACCGCAAAGACCAAACCGCGCGCTACAATACGGGGGGCACCATTGTGAACGACGAGAATACGCTCACCAGCCAAAATGGGGTGTACTACGCCAATATCAGGGAGTTTCGATTTAGCCGAAACGTCGATTTGACCAATCCGCGCTACACCCTCAAATCCGACACCCTGAACTACAATACCGCCACCCGGATCGCCACGTTTGCGGGTCCGACCGAGATTGTGGGCAAGGACGGAAACACCCTCTACAGCGAGAGCGGTTTTTACAATACTGCGAACGACCAGGCGCGGTTTGCGGATCGTTCACGGATGATCGACGGCCCGCGGACCCTTAGCGGAGACAGTTTGTATTACGATCGCAAACGCGGCATCGGCCGGGCCTATGGGAATGTGCTCCTGACCGATACGGTCGAAAAAAGCGCCATCAGCGGGGGGTATGGAGAATATGGGGAAACCCCGGAATACGCCATGGTGACGCTCGATCCGATTTATACGCTCTACGACGAGCGCGACAGCCTGCACATCCACGGGGATACGCTCCGCTACCGGCTTTTGCCCGATGGAACCAAAAAGATGCGGATTCGGCGGGGTGTTCGCATTTTCCGCAAAGACCTGCAAGGCGTGTGCGATTCGATGATCTATACCGGTAGCGATTCGACATTTAAGATGTTCGTGGAGCCGGTGTTGTGGTCGGACCGCAGCCAGTTGAGTGGGGATACGATATGGCTCGAAATGCGCAATGGAAAAATGGACAGTCTTCGGATTCACGGCAATGCGTTTGTGATGGAGACCGATACGCTCGAACGCTATCAGCAAATCCGGGGCAAGCGAATGAAAGGGGGCTTCAAGGACGACCAACTCCATCGGATGCGGTCTTCGGGCAATGGACAAACGGTGTATTGGGCGCGGGAAAAAGACGGGGCCGAAGTGGGAGTCAACCGGGCCGACTGCAGCGATTTGATGATGGTGTTTCGAGAAGGCAAACCGATCCGGATCACCTTCTTGGTCCAGCCCGATGCGTACCTCTATCCGACGGCCACCGCCCCACCCGATCAATTGATCCTCAAGGGGTTCAAACCGCGGTATGGGGAACGGCCGGAAAGAAAAGCCGATTTGCTGCGCTAAAGTTCATGATAGTCTAACACATCATTGTAATTTCATCGTTATTTTGTCCTTCGTTTTTTCAAAGCACCCTTAGTATCTAACTCGTCCTTTCGAAATTCCATCTGCCGCTTTTCTAATTAACTAAAAACTGACAATCATGAGTCGAAACTCACTTTTGGACAATTTATCGAGAACTGACATATCTAATGCACTTGAATTGCTTATCAAAAGAAAAGAGTCCGATAAATATCACGAAACACATTACATCGTCCGGAACAATACAGAAATTGGAATAAAACTCATTAGTTATTTTGCAATTGCGATTAATCAAAAATGGAATTTAAACGAACCAGATTTATACCAACTAAGAAGAGAAATTATTCTTAAAATTTGCGAAATTCAAGGTCGATACTATCATACCCGAGATGTTGCTAAACGCTTTTATGAACTTGAAATTACTTATATAAAGAAATAAAATGCGACATAATTCATTATTTCGATAATACGAAAAACAAATTACTTCAGCTTAAAGAATCTCATCTAGTCCTAAAAATTCGTTGACTCTTTTCAACACCGTAATAGTCTAGAATTAACAAAGGGATTGAACCAATTACTCCAACCTCCTGACTTGTCTCAATATATCTATCGTATTGAGCCTCTAATATTTCCAATTGATTAATTAAAGCAACCGGAAAATCGCAGACATTATTAACAACATTGTTAGCCTTCCTTAAATGCAACTCTATAACTGTTTTCCAAAGATTATATGACCACGTCGATACAGAATTTCGAATATTACTTTCATAATGAACGACTTTTTTGTAATCAGTAAGATCACTAATTCTAACAAAAAGTCCGCAGTGATTTTCAAATGAAAGATGCCTGTGTGCTTCAATCATAGGATAGCTCAAGTATAATTTTCCATGTTCGGATTCATTATCGAATAATTCCAATAATGCAAGCAAACCATACTTAGTTGCGTGTGGGTCATGGCCATCAAAATCAAAGATCAAATAAATTTCAGCAAAATCGCTTCTTTTCCAATCCCTAATGTACTTCTCCGTTACTTCGTTCTCTCTCAAAAGTGAAAATGTATCGATAAATTCATCATCTCTAATTGAATCAAACAATTGATAAATGTTGGCCTCAAAAACACAAATAACAAACTCAATATTCTCAAGAAAGAATCTATTCATAGACTGAAAATACTGCTCCTCCGTCCATTCTCCCTCGAAAATTAATAGAACTTTTTTACTCATTGAAAGAACCCGACCTATACATTTTTTCTAAATTATGCGCTTCACGGATCTCCTTCTCAGTCGACTGCGGTATATTCTTGATCACTGACTTCGACATAATAAAATAAGAATCAGGCCTCAAAAGATCATTTGACATAATTGTAGTATTATGTGTTGTGAGAATAAACTGAACGCCAATATTTTTCAATTCATTAACAATGAAGGCAGATAACTCAAAATGATAAAATGCATCAAACTCATCTATGAAGACAAAACTAATTTCATTCTTCGTTCGAATTCGTTGAAGCCAATAGTAGAATAATGTTAAAGACTTTGTACCTGTTGATGCAATATCAAAAAAGCCTATAAATTTACCGTCAAATTTAAATACCAACACTTTCTTATCTACATCTTCAGCGACATCAATTTCACACTTAATCCCAGCCCTACACAAAAAATCTTGCAGATCCTTTACGTTTCCCCTTTCTATAATATCCAAACCAATGCTACGAGAGCCTTCCTGATAACCAAGATACATATTATTATCAACTGAGCGAAAGAACAACATCTTCTCTACGAATTCATAAAATTCCGCAAAAACTCTATTGGAATGATCATTCTCCAAGACTGAATTATTTTTAATATATTTTAGAAGCGATAACTGTGTACCGGGGAGTCCTTTATTCAAAGATTCCGCACCTTTTAAATTTATAAAAGCCTGATTTGAAATCCTCCTATCAATTTGAGCGCAAATCGCATCATCAATTAATAACTCTTCACTTAAAATATCACGTAACCCTGATTTCACATATTTGTAATACACTTTCGTTCCATTAAAAACGAACTCATATTCGAATGTGACTTCCAAGTCTGAACTATAAGCATTTACATAATGAAGATATTGCCTTTCATTGATATTTTTTTCAGTTAAATGAGCGACAATATCGAATATTCCTAAACCCAAATTTGATTTTCCAACGCCATTTTCCCCATAAATAATAATATTCTTTAGTACTCCATTATTCACAGAAGATTGATTGAACGTATAGCCTTTTGAGCTGCAGAAGTTCAATTCAATGGGGATCCTGAACCCTTTAAAATTCTCAACTTTAAACTTTGCTAACATGAGAGCTATGCTTCCTTCGTGGTGACGAATATACTATAGAACGAGCGTGCCGTAAAAAAATTCCGGAAATCAAATGTGCTCGGTTTTCTCATGGTTCTTACTTCTTCATGTAATACACAGAATAACAGATCATAAACTCACTCACACTTTATTCTACTTCCCTACCTTCGTGCCATGAAATTCTTTATCGACACCGCCAACCTCGATCAAATCCGCGAAGCCGCCCAACTCGGGGTGCTCGACGGGGTCACCACCAACCCCTCCTTGATGGCCAAAGAAGGCATCAGCGGAGCCCAAAACATCCTCGATCACTACGTCCGCATTTGCGAAATCGTCGATGGAGATGTGAGCGCCGAGGTGATTGCCACCGACTATGACGGGATGCTGCGCGAAGGGCATGTGCTCGCCGAGCTCCACCCCAATATTGTCGTCAAAATCCCGATGATCAAAGAAGGGCTCAAGGCCTTGAAGTACTTCAGCAACGAAGGCATTCGGACCAACTGCACCTTGGTGTTCAGCGCCGGACAGGCCCTGCTCGCCGCCAAAGCCGGTGCCAGTTATGTGTCTCCCTTTATCGGCCGCCTCGACGACATTTCGACCGATGGCATGGACCTGATTCGCCAAATCCGGTTGATCTACGACAACTACGCCTTTGGAACCGAAATCCTCGCAGCCAGCGTGCGCCACACCATGCACGTCATCGCCTGCGCCGAAGCCGGAGCCGATGTAATGACGGGACCCTTGGAGTCCATCACCGGTCTGTTGAAACACCCCCTGACCGACCTCGGTTTGGAGAAATTCCTCTCCGACTACCGCAAACTGAACGGCTGATGGCCGAACTCGTCCGGATCTACCCGGACAACCCTTCCGAACGCGCGCTCGGCAAAGTGCTCGAGGTGCTCCGCAACCGAGGGGTGGTGGTCTATCCCACCGATACGGTGTACTCTTTTGGCTGCGACCTGTTCCAGCCCAAGGCCATCGAGCGGATTGCGCGGATCAAGGGCATCAAACCCGAAAAAGCCGACTTTTCGATTGTTTTTGACGACCTCAGCCATTTGAGCCGGTATACCAAACACGTCGAGACCCCGGCCTACAAGATCCTCAAGCGCTGCCTTCCGGGCCCCTATACCTTTATTCTGGAAGCCAGCGGACAGGTGCCCAAGCTCTTTGGGGCCAACCGCAAAACCATCGGGATCCGCATCCCCGACCACAGCGTCCCCCGGGCCATCGTCGCCTTGCTCGAACACCCGATCATTGCGAGTTCGGTTCACGACGAAGACGAAATCCTCGAATACACCACCGACCCGGAATTGATTGCGGAGAAATACGACAAACTCGTCGATTTGGTGATCGACTCGGGACCGGGCGATTTGTTCGCCTCTACCGTAGTCGACCTCAGCAGCGGAAGCCCTGAGATCATCCGGGTGGGCAAAGGCGATCCCGAGCAGGTTTAATTTGTACGTACATTGTCCGTACATTTGGGTTTGAAATGAACCGTCATCGGCGGATTTCGAATCATTATTAAACTGATTTACAAAATTGTACAATGAATAAGTCGGCCCGTTTGGAAATTCGATTGTCTGAGGCGCACAAAGAACGTTGGGAACAAGCCCGTAAACTGGGTGGATACCCCTCAATCAGTGCCCTCTTAATGGAATCGATGGAGGAAAAAGTCAACCGGATCTTTTCTGAGAACCGTCCTCCTCTCGATTTGGGCGCAGAAGGGATTCAGAAAATCATCGAAATCCTCAGCGCACCTGCGGAAGCACCCAATGAAGCCTTGATTGAATTGATGCAAGAGGATTTAACTAAAAATCTAAGAGATTTACTACATAATAAAGCGAATCGAAACGCACCCCATTCCCATGCTGGAGCCCATTCAAAAAACCCACCAAAGAAGCGCCACGGATTGAACGGATGAAGAATCGATCCAATAAACTAGCGCTGTCTAAGATTATGATAAGTCCTGATCCCATTGCCCTTTTGGATTGGCACCTAGCTTGATTCTACTTTCTCAAAATTTCTTGGTTTGCAAACCATTTCAGTTGAGTACCTCTGTGTAAGGTATCAATCACATTGTGCGGACAACGGAATCCTTCCCCGCATCCATTCTAGGCTTGAAATAGAGCCCATGATTACCTGTCGTTACTGGTCGTAATTATACCTCGAGGTTCTTACTTAAAAGATTTACCTCAATTAGACGACTCGGATTTTCTGTTTCGGGCCATGATGGTCCTCCCGCCAATAACGGCAGTAACCACAGCTGCCAGTGCGTATAATACTTTCGATGCTCCGGGTTGCCCAGTGTAAACCATATAATAAGCAACCCCGATTGCAGCCAGTCCCAACAGCGTTGAAGAAATTGCCGAAGTGCGTTTTAAGCGCCAATCGCGAAGGTTCATGGCAATCGCATGATCCTGTTGCTTTTCGGCCATCTTGAAAATGCGATCCGCCGAACCAGGAATCAAGCGCTCATAACCAGCAAGTTCTTCCGGATCTGGCAAGGGACCGCTTCTCAGTTGAGCATGAGCAGCCGCAACAATCCCTTTGTTAGGTGCCTTACTATTCGCCGGAACTCTGCTCAATGACCTGTGCTTTGCGGATATACCCACCTACTTCCTCCCAGTACTTTGAAATGTCGTTTAGGTTTGATTCACAAGAATTCGTGAAACTGTCTGGAACCCTCTTCGTAGAAGGATCGTAAATCCCGAAGGCCAATAAAAATCCACTCAAAACAGTCAGGAGAAATTCATCGTTCTTTTTCATAGCTCTATTCTAATGAAACGACCCATAAAACAAAATTACACAACAATTCTGTACTTTACTTGTAAAGAATATCTGAAAAATGACCGCGAGGTTGACTTTTTGAATCATTCTGAATTTGAACCCCTTTGAATCTTGAGCATGGAATAAGGACTTATCTCTGCCACGAGTAAGAACGCTACCCCAGGTCGGTTCAATTCAATTGGCACGACCGCTGCTCATGAGATATTTGGAAAGGACCGGAAAGCATGACTTTGTAATAAGATAAAACCTGCGGTTGTGCAATTGCATTCTGCATCATCGCGTCGGATGGAAATACGCAATGCATCATGAATTACACCTGTTTCAATACCCCAACAACCGCTCGATCGACTCCTCGAGCCGCGATTTGGCCAAAAAGCCCTGTTCGAGTTCGGGGGCAAAGGGCACGGGCAGGTTGTGCGAAGCGACGCGAAGCACCGGTGCATCGAGTTTGTCGAAGCAATGCTCTTGGATGAGTGCCGCGAGGTCGGCCCCAAAGCCCCCCGTCAGCACATCTTCGGTGAGCACCAACACCCGACCCGTCTTGCGCGCCGAGGCGTAGATCGCCGATTCATCCAAGGGAACCAGCGTCCGCAAATCGATCAAATCGGCCTTCCATTCCGGGTGTTGATCGAGGAGCTCGAGCGCCCAATGCACCCCCATCCCGTAGGTCACTATGCTGAAATCGGGACCTTCGCGGAGCAGCGATGCCACCCCGAACGGAAGCGCATACCACCCCTGGGGCACTGGACCGTAGACCGAGCGATACAGCGCCTTGTGTTCGAAGAACAACACCGGATTCGGGTCTTCGAGCGCGGCGCAGAGCAGCCCTTTGGCATCGGCCGGAAAAGCCGGATAAGCCACCTTGAGCCCGGGCGTATGCGCAAACCAGGCTTCGTTGCTCTGAGAGTGGAAGGGACCCGCGGCTACCCCGGCCCCTGTGGGCATGCGCACCACCACATCGGCGTTTTGCCCCCAGCGGTAGTGAATCTTGGCCAAGTTGTTGCAAATCTGGGTCATCCCCTCCGAGACAAAATCAGCGAACTGCATTTCGACCATGGCCTTCATGCCGCGGATACTCAGCCCAAGTCCGGTTCCCAAAATGGCCGACTCGCACAAAGGGGTATTCCGCACCCGATGCGCTCCAAACCGATCCACAAAGCCCTCGGTGACCTTAAACACCCCTCCGTAGGCTCCGATGTCTTGCCCCATCAACACCAATGCTGGAAAGCGCTCCATGGAATCGCCCAAGGCCTCGGAAACCGCGTCGATAAGCCGAAGTTCGCGGGTTTGGCCCGTAGCGGGGTCGAGGGTGGGTTGGTGGGGGGCGTACAAATCGGCCTTTTCGGCAGCCTCGTCCCACACTGCTGCCGGAGCGGCAAAGGCGATGTCCAAGGCGGCCACAATCGCCTCGCGGTGGTGTTGTCGGATGGCCTCGGCCCCTTCGGCGGTCAAAATGCCGCGCTCGACCAAATGGCGTTCGAACTGAAGCAAGGGGTCTTTTTCGGCCCATTGGTCCTGCAGCCCTTCGGGATAGTACTTGGTTCCGCTGGCCTCTTCGTGCCCGCGCATCCGGAAGGTGATGCACTCGATCAAGATCGGCCGCGGATTGTGGCGAACGTCTTCGGCCACCGCCCGGATCGTTTCATAGACCTCGAGCAATTGATTGCCGTCGATCTGAACGGTTTCCATCCCATAACCAATACCCTTGTCGATAAACTGTTTGCAGGCAAACTGCTCCGACGAAGGCGTGCTCAGCCCCCATTGGTTGTTCTCAACCACAAAGAGCACGGGCAGTTTCCACACGGCCGCTACGTTGAGCGATTCGTGAAAATCGCCTTCAGAAGCCCCTCCGTCTCCGGTAAATACCAGACAGCACTTTTGTTCATCTTTGAGCTTGTGCGCCAGCGCAATGCCATCGGCCACCCCCAGTTGAGGGCCGAGGTGGGAAATCATGCCGACGATGTGGTGCTCGTTGGTGCCGAAGTGAAACGAGCGATCGCGCCCCTGGGTAAACCCACCGGGCTTGCCCTGAAACTGCATAAACAAACGCTCCAAGGGCACGTTGCGCGCAGTGAACACCCCGAGGTTGCGGTGCATGGTGAGCAGGTATTCGTCCGGCTGAAGGGCGAGTGCACAACCCACACTGATGGCCTCTTGACCATAGCCGCTAAACCACTTTGAAATTTTGCCCTGCCGCAACAGGATGAGCATTTTCTCCTCGATGGCTCGAGGCAGGCTCAGCGCCTTGTAGAGTTCGATCAATTCGGCTTCGGTGCGCTGAGGAAAGACGTGGTTCACGGCGGTGCGTTTGAAGCCGCGAAGGTAGAATCCCCTCCTCGGTGCTCCTACCCTCCTAGATGTCGAAATGGAAGATTGCGGAACGAAGTCTTCGGGGGACAGCGGAAATTTCTTGGGACTAGGTGAAAGTGGGCGATCAGGTTGTAATGACATCCTTTCAGTAAGAAACCTCAAGGGACAGACTCAAGTTGATTCAAGATGTTCTTTTGAAAGCATCATTACAGAGTAACTTAATCTCACTATAGATCAAAGAGTTGTCCGGCTAACAAGGTGTCTAAGGCCTCTCGACTCCGGGACCCGCCAGCGACGCCGAGTCGCACCAAGCCGCAATGGCCAGTGAGCCTTGCGGCGCGATCTCGGCCAAAGCGCTCCTAAAAAAAAAAATCAAGAACGGGGTGGACAAGAGAGCGCCACGCCGGACTGAAAAGCTCCTTTCTTTCCTTCTTTCTTTGGAGCAGCAAAGAAAGAAGGCCCCCGCGGCAGCGGAGTGCACATCAAAGTCGTAGAGAGGGAATGAACAGCGCAGGCCAACTTTGAATGCTCATCGGCGTAGCCAGAAGACTTCGGCCCGAAGACCCAGAAAAACAATGGCGAACAGGAATTCAGTCAATCAATTGTAGGCTTTATTCTGATGAAATGAAAGCCTTGGTATGCTTGAAAAAACTTCTCTCCCCAGAAATATCCCGAGACCCGTCTTCGGTGCTGTTGCGTTGGAACGCCTAATGTTCTACGTTACATTGTGTACTTTATACACTTTTTTGAACAAAAAAAAGACATGAATACGCACCGTAGGTCCGAAAATCCGCTCTCTTACTTTTTCCCAATTTTCCCCGCATTCTGTACGGATTCAAATCCGACCTATTTTGAAATATCAAGAAACGCAGGAACATTAATTAATTCATTTATAAACATTTAATAGATAAATTGAAAGAAGGTAATCTCGATTTAATTTACATTCAGTTCTCATTCATCGACTACTTTTCCGCCGTCGGTTTTCGCGCCATCCATCGACCCTAACCTAAGTCTCCTACGGTATTATGAAAATTCAAAAAGTATTGGTCGCCAACCGAGGCGAAATTGCGATACGCGTATTCCGTGCCTGCAGCGAAATCAATCTGCAAACCGTGGCGATTTATACCCACGAAGACCGCTATTCGCTCCACCGCTACAAGGCCGACGAGAGCTATCTGATTGGACGCGAAGACGAGCCGCTCAAACCCTATCTCGATATCGAAACGCTGGTGCAGGTCGCACTCAGCGCCAAGGCCGATGCCATCCACCCCGGATATGGGTTTTTGGCGGAAAACGCCGAGTTTGCCCGCCGTTGTGCCGAAGAAGGCCTCATTTTTATCGGTCCCAGCCCCGAGGCCATGGAGGCGTTGGGAAACAAGGTCAAGGCCAAAGAAGTGGCCCTCCGGTGCGGGGTCCCGATGATTCCCGACAGCCAAAAGCCCTTGCTCGACGCGGACATTGCCTTGGCGGAAGCGGAGCGAATTGGATTTCCCGTTATGCTCAAAGCCGCTTCGGGCGGGGGCGGTAGAGGAATGCGCGTAATTCGATCGGCCGCCGAGGTCGCGTCTGCGTTCGACGAAGCGCGCAGAGAAGCCGAACGCGCCTTTGGCGATGGCACCGTCTTTCTCGAGAAATTTCTCGAAAATCCCAAACACATCGAGGTGCAAATCCTCGCCGATTCGTTTGGAAACCGGGTGCATTTGTACGAGCGCGATTGCTCGGTGCAGCGGCGATTTCAGAAAGTGGTCGAGATGGCTCCTGCGTGGAATTTGCCGCAAGCCACCCGGGAAAAACTCTACGCCTACGCCTTGGCCCTTGCCGCCGACGTGGGCTATATCAATGCGGGAACCGTTGAGTTTCTCGTGGACCCGGAAGGAAACCCCTATTTTATCGAGGTCAATCCGCGCATCCAAGTAGAACACACCGTTACCGAAATGGTGACCGGAATCGATTTGGTCAAATCGCAGATTTTTATCGCGGGCGGCTATCGGCTATCGGACGAGCAAATCAAAATAAGCAGTCAAGAATCGATTGTGACCGAGGGATTTGCGATTCAATGTCGGATTACCACCGAAGACCCCGCCAACGACTTTAAACCCGACTACGGCACCTTGATGACGTTCCGAACGGGAGCTGGTTTTGGCATCCGACTCGACGAAGGGAGCGCCTATCAAGGGATGACCATCAGCCCCTTTTTCGACTCGCTCCTCGTCAAGGTATCTGCCCAAAGCCGAACCCTCGATGGGGCCATTCGGAAAATGACACGGGCCTTGCGCGAATTCCGCATCAGGGGGGTTAAAGTGAACATTCCGTTCTTGATCAACCTCATCAACCATCCCGAATTCAAGGAGGGGCGAGCCACAGTCAATTTTATCAAGGACCACCCCGAAGTATTGGAATTTCGGGTGGAACAGGACCGGGCCACCAAACTGGTTCGCTTTTTGGGCGAAATCGCGGTCAACGGCAATCCCGATGTCAAAATCGTCGATCCGAACAAAGTGCTGCACCGGCCCAAGGTGCCCGTATTCGATCGCAATGCCCCCATTCCCGAAGGGAGCAAAACCCGACTCGATCGGATGGGACCCGAATCTTTTGCCCGCTGGTTGCGCGAAGAAAAGGCGATTCAGTATACCGACACCACGCTGCGAGACGCCCATCAAAGTCTGTTGGCGACCCGAATGCGCACCTACGATATGTTGCAGGTGGCCGAGAGCTATGGGCGCAATCACCCCGACTTATTCAGTCTTGAAGTGTGGGGCGGCGCCACCTTCGACGTTTGCCTGCGCTTTTTGACCGAAAACCCGTGGAGGCGTTTGCGCGAAATCCGCGCTGCGGTGCCCCATGTCTTGCTTCAAATGCTGCTTCGGGGTTCGAATGCCGTGGGCTACACCGCCTATCCCGACAATTTGATCGAGAAGTTCATCGAACGCTCCTGGATCAACGGGGTCGATGTGTTTCGGATTTTCGATTCGCTCAATTGGCTTGAATCGATGCAGACCAGCATCCGCGCGGTTCGGGAACGCACCGGGGGGCTGGCCGAAGTCTGCGTCTGCTATACGGGCGATATCCTCGATCCCACTCGTTCGAAATTTTCGCTTCAATACTACCTCGACAAGGCACGGCGCATCGAAGATTCGGGTGCGCACATCTTGGGCATCAAAGACATGGCCGGATTGCTGAAACCCCTGGCTGCCAAAGTCTTGATAACGGAATTGCGCAAGGCGGTTGATCTGCCCATCCACCTGCATACCCACGATACCTCATCGCTCCAATGTGCCACCTACCTGATGGCCATCGAGGCCGGGGTCGACGCGGTCGATGTGGCGCTGGGGGGTATGAGCGGGTTGACCAGCCAACCGAACTTCAACGCTTTGGTGGAAATGATGCGCTTCCACGAGCGCGAGAATCCCACGGATATCGACAGTTTGAACCGCTACAGCGATTATTGGGAGACCATTCGGGAACACTATTACCCTTTCGAATCGGGGCTCAAAGCGGGGGCGGCCGAGGTCTTTAAACACGAAATTCCCGGGGGGCAATATTCAAATCTCAGACCCCAAGCCGAAGCCCTCGGATTGGGCGATCGCTTCGACGAAATCAAGGCAAAATATGTCGAAGTCAATCAACTGTTTGGCGATTTGGTCAAGGTAACGCCGAGCTCGAAGGTGGTGGGCGATATGGCGCTTTTTATGCTCACCGCGGGTTTGAGCGCCGAAGACGTACTGAGCAAGGGGGAACGGCTCAGTTTCCCCGAGTCGGTCCGTTCGATGTTCCGGGGCGATCTCGGACAACCCGACGGCGGATTCCCGCCCGAACTGCAAAAGATCATTCTCAAAGACGAAGTGGCGTATACCGATCTGCCCAATGCCCATTTGGCTCCGCTCGATTTGGAGGCCGAATTTGCCGACTTCCAAAAGCGCTTTCAACCCGGTTTTGTCCGTGCCTTGGAATGGGAAGACTATCTGAGTTGGAAACTGTATCCCAAAGTGTTTGAGGGGGCCCTCGAGCGCTTTCGGTTGTATGGAGACGTCTCCAAGGTGCCCACCCCCGTGTTCTTTTATGGACTGAAGGAACACGAAGAAACCATGGTCGAAGTGGCCCAGGGCAAACGCATTCTGGTTCAGTTGCTGAGCATTGGACCGGCCGACGAATTCGGTGTTCGCACGGTGTTTTTCCGCGTCAATGGTCAAACGCGCAATGTGCCGATTGTGGACCGGTCGCTCGGAATTGAAACGGTGAGTCACCGCAAGGCCGACGCCTCGAATCCGCGCGAACTCGGCGCCCCGCTTCAGGGGATGCTCTCGAAAATCATCGTTGCTCCCGGGGCCGAAGTGCGCAAAAACGAGCCCCTGTTCATTATCGAAGCGATGAAGATGGAAACCACCGTCGCGGCGCCCGAAGCCGGTCGGGTGACCGAAATCGCGCTGACCGAGGGGAGTCGGGTCCAGGCCGACGACCTGATTTTGATCCTCGGTTAGTCCGTTCTATTTCGATAAAGCGCTGCGGCCGAACCGTACTTTAGCGGCATGGAACAATTTGTGGTATCGGCCCGGAAATACCGCCCTGCCCGCTTTGAAGACGTGGTGGGTCAGGCCCATGTTACCGAAACCCTACGCCGGGCCATCGAGCAAAACCACTTGGCCCAGGCGCTGTTGTTTACGGGCCCTCGCGGGGTGGGAAAAACGACCTGTGCGCGGATTTTGGCGCGGATGATCAACGCCGACAACGCCCAGGCCGATCAAGACTATGCCTTCAACATCTTCGAACTCGACGCGGCCTCGAACAACGGGGTCGACGACATCCGGAGTTTGACCGATCAGGTGCGCTATCCGCCCCAATCGGGCAAGTTCAAGGTGTACATCATCGACGAGGTGCATATGTTGTCGACGGCGGCGTTCAATGCCTTTTTGAAAACGCTGGAAGAGCCACCCGCCCACGCCATCTTCATTTTGGCGACCACCGAAAAGCACAAACTGATTCCGACCATTTTGTCGCGCTGCCAGATCTACGACTTTCGGCGCATTGGGGTGGACGATATCGCGTCTCACTTAGCTGAAGTAGCTCAAAAAGAGGGCGTTGAAGCCGAGAGCTCGGCCCTGCACCTCATCGCTCAGAAAGCCGATGGCGCCCTGCGCGATGCGCTCTCGATTTTTGACCGCATCGCGACCTACAGCGGAAGCCGGATGCGCTATCCGGATGTGGTTCAAAACCTCCAACTGCTCGACCACGATTTCTTTTTCAAGACCGTGGAGCATATGCAATCAGGGGATTCCAAGGCCGTTTTGCTGCTCTTGGACCGCATCATCGCACTCGGATTCGACAGCCATCAATTCCTGTTGGGATTGGCGGCCCACTTTCGCGATTTGCTCGTGGCCAAAGACCCTGCTACGGCCGGTTTGATTGAATTGGGAGCGGAGCTCAAAGAACGCTATCGGGTTCAGGCCGCTTCGCTCGATTGGAGGGTGTTGATGGAAGGGCTCGACCGATTGGGCGAGGCCGATGGTCGCTACCGAAACAGCAGCCACAAAAGGCTACTCACCGAGCTGGGATTGCTGAAACTGACGGAACTCGTCGGTCAAAAAAAAAATGAGTCCGGCGGTCTGACCGAATCGGTTCCCGCGCCTACTCCTCTGCCTGCATCCGCTCCTGCTCTGGCACAACCCCAGGCACAACCCCAGGCACTAGCACAAGCACAAGACTCGGCATCGTTCGAAAAGAAGACGGAAACCCGCTCGCCTTCTCCACCTGCGGAATCGGCCGCCCCGGGCGAAACGGCATCGCCGGCTCCCTTTGCGCAGAGCAGTGCTTCCCCTCCGGCTGCCATGGCTTCGGAACCCACTGCTCCCCCCGCTCCTCAACCCCTACGCCAACCGGAAACGCCCCGATCCACCGACGAAGCCGGTGGAGCCGAACGCCGCAAAAGCAGTCGGTTTGGGTATTCGCTTCAACCCGCCGCCCCGGTTTCGGAAACCCCGGTGCAGGAGGATGTCGAAGAAGCCTTTGAACCCGCTCCTAGCTTTGATTTAGAGCGGATTCAACGCATTTGGGCCGATTTTGCCCATGCGCAAAACGACACCAAACCGACGTTGAGCGCGGCTCTGCTCTCGAGAAAGCCGCTGAAAGACCCGGAAACGGGGCATGTGTTGTTTACGGTTCCGAGCAAGCTGAGCGAGCAACTGCTGCGCGAACACCAGGCAGCGCTGATGGCCTATGTTCGAGAGTGCTCGGGTCTCGAAAAACTGAGGCTCATCGCCCGGGTCGAAGAAGGCGAAGCCGAACAGCGCCCCTACAGCCCCGACGAGGTCTATGCCCACCTTTCGGCCCGCTTTCCCGAATTGGCTCGATTGCGCACCGATCTCGATTTGGATCTCTAGGGCGAAAGGAGTCACGGGATATTTCTGGGAGAGATGTTTCTGCGATCATGTCGAGGTCCTGTATTATGGTATAATCAGACCTATAACTTATTGATTGAACTCCTGTCTTCCAATATGTTTCTGGGTCTTCGGGTAGGTGTCTTCCGGCTACGCCGATGAGCATTCAAAGTTGGCCTGCGCTTTTCATTCCCTCTCTACGACTCTGATGTGCACTCCGCTCCCGCGGTGGGCTTCTTTCTTTGCTGCTCCAAAGAAAGAAGGAAAGAAAGGAGCTTTTCAGTCCGGCGTGGCGCTCTCTT
>Ga0247831_1003078_pt1 | contig 25307 bp, 25 predicted proteins | sample LaCruzMarch2015__9_FD_192406 | JGI IMG/M metagenome (GOLD analysis project Ga0247831, IMG submission 192406) | Freshwater microbial communities from meromictic Lake La Cruz, Castile-La Mancha, Spain - LaCruzMarch2015_1m | ecosystem: Environmental > Aquatic > Freshwater > Lake | place: Spain...
ATGGCCGTCAAAAGAGATTGGTCCCAAAGAAGACATTCCAAACTCAGTGACCATTTTTCTTGCTAGAGAAGTTGCTCTTTCAATATCACTAGAAGCTCCGACGGTTATTTCATCAAAAATAACTTCTTCAGCAGCTCTTCCTCCAAGCATTGTTGTAATTAAAGACAACAACCTTGTTTTAGTCTCGTGGTACCTATCTTTCTCTGGAGGAAGGCTTGTATGTCCTAAAGAACTTCCCCTTGGGATGATTGAAATTCTATATACAGGATCCATATCTTTAGATTTAGCAGCAACCAAAGCATGACCAGCTTCGTGATAGGCTGTAATCTTTTTCTCTTCATCAGTAATTAAGGTTCTTCTTTCTTCACCCATAGTAACTTTTAGAGAAGCGTCATCTATGTTCTTTGGAGTAATCTTAGAGAAATTCTCTCTGGCAGCAAGAATTGCAGCCTCGTTAAGCATATTTTCAATATCAGCCCCACTAAAACCAACTGTTTTTCTAGCGACATCTTCAACACTAACAGTGTCTTCGAAAGGTTTATTTCTCATATGAATTTGAATAATGCCTTGTCTATCATCGAAATCTGGAAGAGGGATACTAATTTTTCGGTCGAATCTTCCAGGTCTAACTAAAGCTGGATCAAGCATGTCAGGTCTATTTGTTGCAGCAAGAACAATAACATTTGTTCTTTCATCAAAACCGTCCATCTCAATAAGAATCTGATTTAAAGTTTGTTCTCTTTCGTCGTGCCCTCCACCAATACCCATACCTCTTTGTCTACCAATTGCATCAATCTCATCAATAAAGATTAAGCTTGGTTCCTGTTCTCGAGCTATTTTGAACAAGTCTCTTGCTCTAGAAGATCCTACTCCTACTAACATTTCCATAAATTCTGAACCAGCAACTGAGAAAAAAGGCACTCCTGCCTCACCAGCAATTGCTTTAGCAAGTAAGGTCTTACCAACACCAGAAGCCCCAACCAATAAAACCCCTTTTGGTATTCTAGCTCCAAGTTTTCTATATTTTTCTGGGTATTTTAAGAAATCAACAATTTCCTGTAGATTTAGTTTTGCTTCCTTATTACCAGCTACATCATTGAAAGTAGTGCTTTGTTTGCCTTTGAAGAATAATTTAGCCTTGGATTTACCAAAGTTAAACACATCGTTTGAAGAACCTTTCATCTGTCTATAAATAAAATAGATGATAACTAATGGCAATAAGATTGTTAGAAGAGGTGAAAGAATTTGTTCAAAAGACATTTTCTTATCTACCTTTAATTCACCTTTGATTTGAGATACAGGAATTTGGTTATTAGTTAATATTTGATCGATTGTGGAATTAGTTTCTTTTTTAACAGAGAACTCTTCTCCGTTTGTAAGTTTGACCTTAATCTCATCTCCAACAACAGTCAAGTTAAGGACATTGCCGTCTTTGGCTTGTTTAATAAACTCATTAAAGGGTTTATCGTTTCCAGACGTTGAGTTTTCAAATATTGTGGAAATCAAGATCCAACCGACAGCAAATATAATTACCCAAAATAAAAAGTTTGGTTGAGCATTTTTACCAGTTCTTTTTTGAGAATTTTTAAGAAATAACTCTAATTCTTTTTCTTTTTTATCTTGTTTTATTTTTGGTTCTTTGGTCATAGATAACTTATTTTATCCTATGTTTAATAATTTTCCATAAACAGTTTCTACTAAATATAGATTTATTGGTGCCGATAAGTGGAGTTGAACCACTGACCTGACGCTTATGAAACGTCCGCTCTAACCACCTGAGCTATACCGGCGATGTTAGTATTTTATCAAAATTTGAGAAAAATTTAAGTGAAATAAAATTTGTATCTAAACTACCTATTTGGTTGCGGGGCTCGGATTTGAACCGAGACCTTCAGATTATGAGCCTGACGAGGTACCATTCCTCCACCCCGCTAACAAGTTTTTAAATTATAGCAAACTAGAACAATAATTCTACCCATTTGGAGAAATTTGGCTGTTTATTCTGGAGCTTACCCTCAGTTTCAACATACTCAACCACCTCTGCTTCGGGTCCTTTAGTTGAAGGTACAAGATATATCTCTTCGCCCTCTTTTTTCATATTAAGCTTAGTTCTTGCTTCTTTTTCAATAAACTCATCAGAATTAATTACCAAAAACTTATCTTCTAATGCTTTTTTTTGATCTTTTAACCCTAAAATTTGTTGACTTAGAGCATCCTTCTTCACAGAAGTTTGCCAAATTGAGTCAATTGTCATGTAAATTTGATAAAAACTAAGCAACAAAAGAAAAGGAAGGATTATTTTCTTAAGCAGAAACGGCAGGAACATAGTACAAATAAATATATTACTGAAATTTTCAAATTGCAAGGTCTTTAATATCCTTGCTTAATTTGATAAGATAGGTTATTATTCGTAACTTATAGTATTATGGAATTCAACAAAGGTCGCGAAAACTTCATAAAACACCTTAAAGAGATCGGAAGACCTCAAACTACTGTTATTGCCTACTCTAAAGATATTGAACAACTTATTAGCTATTTAGAGGCAAGAAATGTTGAAAATCTATTAACTGTAGAATTTGATAACTTAAATGAGTTTATCGATAGCTTAAAAACAAATAACTATACTTTAAAGTCAATTTCTAGAAAAATTAACTCTATAAAGACGTTTTTCAAATTTCTAAATAATCAAGGATTTGTTAAAGTTAGTCCCTCAAAGGACTTAAAACACCCTAAAGTTGAATCAAAAGCTCCTAGAATTTTATCAAGACTGGAGTACGGAGCCTTAAGGGATGCTTGTAGGGAAGATGTAAGGACATTAGCAATGGTTGAAATACTTTTGCAGACAGGGCTTAGAATTAGCGAACTTTCTGAATTAAAAGTTAACGAAGTAGAGATTGAAACAACTTCGCCTAGACTATCTCTTCCAAAAAAGAACGCTGTATCCGCAAGAGAAATTCCTTTAAACAAAGCAGCTGTAACTGCTATTAAAAAATATTTAGAAGAGAGGCCAAAAGTAGCTTCTGATTTCCTATTTATAACTAAGTCAGGAAACCCAATTCTTATTAGAAATATTAGATCTACTATCGATAGGTATTTCGATTTAGCGGGAATAAAAGACGCTAAAGTTAACGATTTAAGACATACATTTGTTGCTTTCCATCTTCAAAATGGAACTAATATCCAAACATTGTCAAAAATTTCAGGTCATAAAAGACTTTCTACAACCGAGAGATACCTTGAATTCATAGAGAATCCAAAGGCTCAAGAATCCTCAGATTTAAGCATTCTTTAATAAATACCCTATAGTATTGACATAATCAACTATATACCCTATAATATATTTAACAGCTGAGGTAGTAATACCAAAGCGTATATATAGATAATCTTTCAATACTAAGGAGGTTTTCTAATGTCTGAGAAGGAACTGTTGTTGGCAAAGCGCCACGATGCGCTAAACCAACAGGGTACCCTGAAAAATGGGTACCAACTTATCCCAAACTGTATCGGAAAGGATGGCCTCGAGGTCGTTCAGCTAGTAAAATTCGTAATTGCGGAAACGCGCTACGGAAACGGTATTTTCTATTCACGGGTTCGCCAGACTGTGGTCGGACAATTTTTTGTCTAAATTCAACGCCAGCAGGATTCGTTCTGCTGGCGTTCACCATTTTATAAACATTTTTTAAATGGACTTTTCTTGAAATTTCAAAAAAAAGGAATAAAATAAAAACACTTCTATACCTGTAAGGAGGAGATTATGAAGGAAATATTGAACGTCCCCCAGGAGCTCTGGCATAAGACAATCTGGGTACGGGATCGTGAGAAGTTTCTTGCAGCTCTTAAAAATGGTTACATTTTAGAGTACAAAGAAATTAACCACTGCTCCAGAAATGAAACTCTTCTTTTCCCATTCCAAGGCTGGAGACAGATTAAGTTTGGTTTGAATTGTGTGTTACGCTAATTTGAATTTTCCAAAACCCATCTATTCGTAGGTGGGTTTTTCAATGTAATAAGAAAAAAATAAATGGTGGGAGTTCATGGATTCGAACCATGGACCATTCGTGTATAAGACGAACGCTCTACCGCTGAGCTAAACTCCCAGTTTATAGCGATATTTTAACACAGGTTATTTTGAAATTTCTTTAACTTGGGATTTGAGTTTGGTTCCGTCGGTTTTCTCAAATTCAACTTGAATATAACTACTTCGGCCATTTAACTGACTTCTATATTGAAATAAATCATCTCTTATAAATTCAGTAGTTTGATAAAACTTGTTCAGTACCTGAGGATCAGTTCCAATGTAATATGTAACTTTAACTTCGTTTAAGCTTTTAACTTGGACGTCAAAACCGGTTTCTGTAGTATTCTTTATCTCAAATGAATTATCAACCTCATTGTTTTGAGTAACTTCTACAATTTTTCCTGTTGTGAAATATGAAAGTGAGAAAAAAATAATACCTGCAAGGACAACAATTACTAAATATAGTAAATAATTTAGGCTTTCGATTTTTTTAATCTTCTTCATCATTAGGGTTATATTTATGATAGCAGATTAAATTTTAGCTGGGAAAATTCTGTTACCTTCTTCGTCAAAAAGGTGGATTGCAAGAACCGGGCATGATTGAGCAGCCATTAAAAGTTTACTGTCATCCAACTTCTCAGCACCTTCTTTTACTATGGCTATTCCTTCATCATCTAAATCAAAAGCGTCTGGAGCAATCACCACACAAGTAGCGACTCCAATACAAGCTTTTCTATCAACATAAATTTTGTGAATCTTTTTCTTATTCTCCATTGTTTACAACTTCATTGATTCTTTCAATCATTTCGTCTAGCTCTTCATCGTCAAGTTTGTGGATTTTAGCGCCTTGCTCAATAGTATCAAAAGAGGATGCAAAACATCCGACACATGACAAACCATAGTCGGTCAAAACTTCAGCAGCTTCGGGGTATTTGAAGACGACCTCTCCTAAATTCATATCTTTAGTTATAGTTATTTGTTTATTTTCGTTCATATTCTTCAAGGCCCTTTACAAGCGTTTCAAGAGGAAGTGTAGCACATTTGATTCTTGAAGTTGTTAGGTTAACTCCTATTAAATCAAGAAGATCTTTTTTAGAAAAGGCTTTAACTTCAGCTAAATTTTTACCTTTAATCTCGTCGGTTAGAATTGCACTAGAGACTATACCAACAGAACAAGATTGAGCTTCGAATTTTGCGTCTATAACTTTTCCGTTCTCAATTTTAAGATATAGATCCATCTCATCCCCACAGGCTTCATTGGTACCATGCTCAACTATAGAAGCTTTTTCAATTTTTCCTTGATTCATTGGATGTTTATAAATTTCCATGAATTCTTCTCGGTAAATATCCATGGTTATAAAAGAATCTTTTTTGCTTTATCAATTGCAGTAAATAAAGCATCGATGTCAGATTCATCGTTATATAAATAAAAACTGGCTCTAACGGACCCTGGGACTTGTAGGTGTTTATGAAGAGGCATTGCACAATGATGTCCACTTCGTACAGCCACCCCCTCATTTGCTAACACCGCTGCAAGGTCGTGTGGATGAATTTTTTTAATGTTAAATGAAACCAGCCCTGTTCTTTCAAGAGGTGACATGGTTCCGTAGATAACCATATCATCTTGAGTCTTAGCTTTATCAAAGAAATATTTTAAAAGTTCAATCTCATGTTTTCGTATATTTTCCATCCCAATCTCTCTTAAGTAGTTGATAGCCTCGCTCATACCAATCACTCCAGAAATGTTTGGTGTTCCTCCCTCATATTTTTCACAAGAATTTTTTAAAGTTGTCTCATCAAGGTAAACCTCTTTAATCATTCCCCCTCCGAATTTGATTGGATCAACTTCGTTTTGAACTTCTTTTCTGATATATAAAATTCCAACACCAGTTGGACCTAACATTTTGTGTCCTGAAATAACATAAAAATCACAACCTAAACTCATAAGATTTACTTGAAGATGTGGTGCAGCCTGAGCTCCGTCAATAAAAAACCTAAGGTTTGGGTTAAATTTTTGACATTTATTAATAATAGTTTTGATTTCCAAAATATTTCCTAAAACATTTGAGGCATGAGATAAAACAACAAGTTTGGTATTATCGGTAATTTTCTTATACATTTCCGTAAAGTTGTAAGAGTGATCAGGCATTATATTTTCAACAATTAATTTGGCGTTTTTTCTTTTAGCGATTTCTTGCCAAGGAACAAAGTTTGAATGATGTTCTGAAAGCAGAATTAAAATCTCATCGTGAGCTTTAAGATTTTTTTCACCCCAACCAAATGCAATAAGATTAGCACTTTCTGTAGTTCCGCTAGTAAAAATAATTTCATCAGATTTAGCTGCTCCAAAAAATTCAGCAATGTTTTCTCGGGCTTCATCATACATTTCAGAAGCTTCTTCGCTTAAAGTGTGTAGACCTCTATGGATATTTGCATTATTGGTTAAGTAAAAATCAGAAATTTTTTCAACCACTGAAAGAGGTTTTTGGGATGTAGCTGCGTTATCTAAATAAACTAATTTCTTACCATTTACTTCTCTTTTGAGAATTGGGAAATCTTTTTTTATTCTGGATATATTCATTTTATTGATTTAGTTTTTTAGCAAGTTTTTCGGCAATTACTTCTCTAATTGTATTATCTTCGATTTGATTTAACAACTTTTCAAAGAAACCTTCGACAATAATATTTTCAGATTCTTTCTTACTCAAACCTCTAGCTTGTAGGTAGAAAATTTCCTCTTCATTAATTCTTCCTGTAGTTGAACCGTGGCTCGCTTTTACATCGTTGTTTTTAATTTCAAGAATTGGTTCTGATTGATTTTTAGTTCCTTGACCTAAAACTAACACACTATCATCGAGGAAACTCTCAGTTTGAGAGGCATTTTCTTCAATAACAATTGATCCAATATATTTAGAATCAGAGTTATCTCTAAGCACACCTCTAACATCTTGAAGACAGGATGTATTTCTAGTTTCGTGTTTCGCGATAGTTGTGAAATCTAATTTTTCCCCATCATTTAAAACATACATACCAATAAGATGACATGAAACTCCAGGTTTATCAAAAATAATTTCTAGTTTTACTGGATTTTTTGTTTCAAATAAATCTAAAACTATATCAACATCTTCAACTACTTTGTAAGTAAGGCTTTCGGTTAATTTTAAAATTTCTGCTTTTCTCATTAGCCGACACTTCCTTCCATCTCAAGCTCAATTAACCTGTTTAACTCAACTGCGTATTCTAACGGTAATTCTTTAACAATTGGTTCGATAAATCCACTGACAATCAAACTCATAGCTTCCGCCTCATTTAAACCCCTAGACATTAAGTAGAATAGTTTTTCTTCACCAATTTTTGAAACTGTTGCCTCGTGCTCTATTTGAGCTGAAGAATCATCAATTTTCATTGTTGGGAAAGTTTCAGAAATTGATTTATCATCTAGAATTAAGGCATCACATTCAACTCTAACTTTTACATTTTTAGCCCCTGGAGCAACCTGAACTAAACCTCTATAAGAAGATTTTCCTCCGTTTGTAGAGATAGATTTAGAAATAATTGTTGATGAGGTATTTGAAGCCGCATGAATCATTTTAGCTCCTGCATCTTGATGTTGGTGTTCTCCAGCATAGGCAATTGATAAAACTTCACCTCGAGCTCTTTCACCAACCAGATAACAAGATGGGTATTTCATTGTTAGTCTTGAACCTAAGTTTCCGTCAACCCATTCCATGACACCGTCTTCTTCAACTCTTGCTCTTTTAGTTACAAGATTATAAACATCGTTTGACCAGTTTTGAATTGTAGTGTATCTAAATCTTGCGCCTTTTTTAACAATAACTTCAACTACAGCTGAGTGAAGTGAGTCTTTAGAATAAACCGGTGCGGTACACCCTTCAACGTAGTGGCAGAAGGAACCTTCGTCAGCAATGATAAGGGTTCTTTCAAATTGGCCCATGTTGACAGCATTAATTCTAAAATAAGCCTGAAGAGGTCTTTTAACATGAACTCCCTTTGGGATATAAACAAAAGATCCACCAGACCAAACGGAAGAATTTAAGGCTGAAAACTTATTATCACCAGCTGGAATAACTTTTCCAAAATATTCTTCAAAGAAATGAGGGTATTTTTGAAGAGCTTCGTCGGTTGATAAGAAGATTACTCCTTGTTCTTCAAGTTCTGACAGTAAGGATGAGTAAACAACTGAAGAGTCGAATTGGGCTTTAACTCCGGCTAAAAACTCCCTTTCAGCTTGCGGAACACCTAGTCTTTCAAAAGTGTCTTTCATTTCGGCAGGAACGTCATCCCAAGTTCTTGATTCGCTATCTGTTGGTCTCAGGTAATAATAAATCTCATCGTAATTAATACCCTCTAAATTTCCACCCCAATTTGGATTTTTCTTTTTCTTAAAAATTTCATAGGCTTTAAGTCTATACTCAAGCATCCAAGCAGGTTCATTTTTATTTTCAGAAATTTCCCTGATTATGCCCTCATTTAAACCTTTTTGAGATTTATGTGTAAATGTAGAGTCAACATGAAAACCGTATTTCTCTTTATAATCTTTGTTGATTACAATGTTTTGCATTAGTTAATATAAGGAGCATAACCTGATACTTCAATTTCGTGAGCTAAGGATTCGCCACCTTGTTTGATTATTTTTCCATCTTTTAGGATGTGCACAAACTCCGGTTTAATATAATTTAAAATTCTAGTGTAGTGAGTAATAACAATTGCAGACATCCCGGTTTTCTCGGCTAAATAATTTACAGCTTGAGAAACAACTTTCAAAGCGTCAACATCTAGACCTGAATCAGTTTCATCTAGTATTGCTAATTTTGGCTCTAACACTAACATCTGTAACATCTCCATTCTCTTTTTTTCTCCTCCAGAAAAACCATCATTAAGATATCTATTTAAAAATTCTTCTTTGATATCCAAAATAATCATTTTTTCTTTTAATACTTCTCTAAATTTAATTGGAGAAAGCTTGGCACTATGAGAGTGGTTATAAATCATTCTTAGATAAGAAATTATGTTTACACCTTCAACTTCTGAAGGGTATTGGAACGAAAGAAAAAGACCTTTAGCAGCTCTTTCGTTTGGCTCCATCTCCAGAATATTTTCATTCATAAATGTAACTTCACCACTTGTAACCTCATACCCAGGATGTCCCATTAATGTTTGAGCTAAAGTTGATTTTCCAGACCCGTTTGGTCCCATGATTGCATGAATTTGATTTTGACCAATTTCTAAATTAAGCCCTTTTAAAATCTCTTTATCACCAATATTTACTTTTAAATTTTTAATTTCTATCATTCTATTTTTCCCGGCAGATTAATTAATTACTTTGAATCGGAACTAATATACAGCTTCTTAAGGTTTGCGGACAAACCTCACTTACTTCATAATAAACAAAGTGACCTTCTTTTCTACTTTTAAGCAAACCTATAAGTTCCATCTGTTTTAAGTGGTAAGTAACTGTTGGTTGTTTAAGACCTATAAAGTTTGCTATTTCAAATACAGCCTTAGAACCTTTTTTAAGGAGCTCATAAATCTTGTATCTTGAGTCTATTCCTAATGAACCAAAACATCCTTGGCAATTACAATCTTTAGTCATAAATATAGATGATAATCTATATTTAAAATATTTCAATATGTTTGACAAAGATTGATTTTACGGAATTCTAATTGGAACAACAAAGTCAGTACTTTCCATTTGAGCACCTTCCTTTAACTTATCTCCAACAAATGGGTTACAACTTCCACCATCAAAAGTGTATAAAGGATCAGCAGGATTTCTGGTTGACGGGTTTTTACATAAATTATTGTTATAAATAGGGTAATTTGATTTATCAAATCTAGGATCATTTTTAACCGAAACATAGCTTGAATCAACTTCGGCAGGAACGGCGTAAACAGTCCTCATTCTTTTTACGTAATCAAGTATACAACCTTCATCACCTGTATTCATTTGCATTTCAACTCCAATATTTGGACTTCGATTTATACAGTAATAGTTTTTTCTTCCATCTGAGATTTCTGTTGTATAAAGGTTGTAATCAACATTCATCTGATTACAGAATGATAAGCATTTGATCTTTCTGCAGTCATCGGCATTATTCATACCTGAAAATCCTCTTCGGTTTTCAGGATCATTACATCTCTCCATCTCTTCAGGAATTGCAGCGTTACAATAGACACCCTTACTTCTTGAGTATACTAAATCGTTTGGTTTATCCGGATTTACGGAATTATATTCATTAGCCTTAAAATCAAATAAGGTTGTGAGTTTAGGAGCACGGCAATATTCCTCACCTCCAGGAACCGCCCCATAAATACTATATTTTCTAAAATCATTTAATAAATCCGGGATTGGGTCATATTTTGCGTTATCAAATTGATATCTAACTTTCACATGTCCAGAGGTACCATCCATTGTTTCTTGAACAACTTTTAGATCACCTTTAACATAATTACTTGCGCTTCCTGCCCCAGGCTCATAATAAGCTGTAGTTTTAACTCCTGTTGGATCTGCAGAATCTGGAGATTGGACTGCCTCAGTATTGTTTAAGGCAGAAACTTTGTGATCATCTAAATCAAAAGTCAGTCTTGGAAACGACAAACACCCAGTCTCGCTTCCATAAATACAGGCGTCACTTACACCTCCCGCAGCTGCGTTCTTCCAAACACTTCTTATATTCCTAAGTTGGGAAAAGTCTCTTTGTGGAGTGTCATAAGCTGTTAGCTCGCTTCCGGTTTTTTCCCAAGAATATGAAATCCATTGGTGATTGGCGTCTCTACCGTCTTTAAAAATTTCGTAACTATATGTCCAACTGACCTGTAAAGAGTTCCCACCTGCCCCAGCAAAGTTTGGATTTGTAATAGGGACATTTTTCTCAGCGTTTCCATCTGCTATATCTTCACACACTCTGACAGGATCTTTTCCAGCTTCAGTACCGAATCTGTTATCACACTTTACCCCAAGATAGTTATTTCCATTATTTTGATCGCCATCTCTGATAAAACTCGAAATTGCCGCGTCTGAAGGATTTTCTAAATTATTTAATTTTGAATTATAATTACAATTGTAATCTCCCGCTTTACACAAACATAAAGAAACTGGGGTACCTATTTTTGTCACAGATAATTCAATATCCATACTTCTATTTAAAGTGGAACTGTTGATCAAACTCGAGGTATTTTCTCCTGTTAATCCCATAACTCTGTTAAAGACTCCTGCATCAGATGTCGGAAGCTTTGTTACATTACTACACATATTTGCAATTAATCTAAGCGCTGAGATAGAATAAACACCCCCAGGAATCACAGCAGATCTACAGTTTGCAAATTTTTGATCGGCTCCTTCCCCATTACATTGCTCTGGAAATAAAGAAGCAGATGTTTGACCAAGTTGGTTTTTATAGTTATCGCTAACAATTGAGTGAAATAATTCAATATTATAAGGAATAGATAAATAACTCATAAAAGGGACTGGGGAGTAAAAAGTTGTTTGTTGATCATTTACTGTATATGTAATTGAACCTTCATTACCCGCCGAATTATCATTTAAATAAACAGGCCTGTTATTATCATCTAAACAAGCAACAATGTCTGAAACCTTAGATACAGATCTGTACACGGCACCATTAAAAGGTTTTTTAGGATTAAAATCGGAATTAATTAAATCTTTAGATAGGACTAACAAATTTTGTGAAATTTCTTTTTGGGATTGAAGGTTTAGAGTAACCCCTGGACCGTAACCTGTTAGAGCATTAAGTTGAATAAATTTATCGTTCTCTTTCATCGAAAAATTATTTCCATATTTTTCATCCTCAGCTACACTCGGTTTAACAACCTTACAAACCCTATTATCAGGAAGAAATTCTTGTCCACAATATAATTCTTTACAAGATGGGATTCTTAAATTTGGGTTGTAATTGTATGTTCCAGGACTTCGGACAGCTCTTTGATAATCGGCCTCATCTAATTCCGCATTAGTTCTCATAGCAGGTGAGTTAAAAGTTGTGAAACATGCGTATAGATCTTTTAGACTTGAAAGATCAAATTTAACATCATCGATAAAAGATTTTACATCCATTTTTGCGTCAAATTGACCAAATGTGGAGTCCGAGTCTTTTGCTAAAAAGTTTCTTCCTTCGCTTCCACTTAAACCATTTGTTTCGGCGTCACTTAAGTCGATTCTTCTTGCTTGGTGGGCTGTAGCATATTTTAAAACCTCATCTTTAGTATTTGGATTTACATTTTGATCTGATAGGTAAGTTTTTGCTCCGTAAGAATAAATGTTTTTGCCTAATTCAGGTTTTTGGAAAGATTTAGTGATAAAGTTTTTTAAACAAAAAATATCATCTGGATTCGCACAATTGGGTAAAGCACCCTCGTCCGGAATTACGCTTCCTCCAGAGGAAGCGGTTAAATCAAACTGGAAATTTCTTAAAGGAAGTTGTACTTTGTTAAAATAATTTTTTAAGCTGGGACTGATGTCATCCATTCTACAAGAGGCAACATTATTTGGAGAAGCGTACTCCAAATATAATGGTATTGGGAACGAAGGAAGGTTTTCCTGACAGTTTACCCTGATATCAAAATTATTTTTTTTCATGTAGGTTGGAGGATTTCCTCCTTTGTAAGAATCGTTGTAATTATCAATAGAATAGATTTCTCCGATTATAGGTGAGGGAAGGCTTGAATCTACAGTGTTTGCCATTCCACAAATAACAGCTAGAGAGAATTTAGGAAATGCTTTTGTATAGTCGTAATAGTTACAACCAGATCCCGTGTTTACATATCCTTCAGGACAAAATGTATTGTTTCTAAAAATTGTATTTTTTAATTCTCTTTTTCTAGAGTCAGAGAGCTGTTTGTATGCGTTACAAGCAAACACTTTATACTCACCATCTTTTGATACATCGTAATAATAAAGATTAGTCAATCTTCCATTTATGTCTTTACCACCAACTACAAACTTCTCGTCATATTGCATACCGTTACCGTCATTTCCATCGTTATTTAAGTGCTCGGCACCCATAAAAACAGCTACAACTGCTCCATTAACAGGTTTGTTAGTAAAATTAGAAATAATTTTTCCACTAATTAGGATATTTCCTTCGGGGTTATTTGGATCGTCAGGATAGCAATCGTCAGGAAATCCAATAATAGGTTTATTTGGATTTAAAGTAGTAGTTCTCATTGTGGAGGCACCTAATTCAAAATCAATTATTTTATTTGCCCCTGGGTATGGTTGGGAACCAAAAGTTATTCCAGAATAACTAAGTTGCTCAGGATCCAATATCTGTAAACCAGTTCGTGGATTAGTTGCAAAAATTAAATTATATTTAGTAAGCAATTCAGAAGCAAAAACTGAATTATTGCTCATAACTATAAAAGCAAAAATGATTGAAAATATAGGAAAAATTCGATACCTCATCATTTTAAATTATACATCAAGAGAATATTTATTTTTATGTTTGATAGAATATGTTAATGAATTTTTTACTAGAATTAAAATTGAAAAAAGCATTAATAACATTTGCAGCCTGTGCTCTATTAAATTTATTAGTTTCATTCTCAATTTATTACTTTTTCCAATTTAATACATTTAGAGATGAGGCTATTAAAATTTCAGAATATTTTTCTAAAGTAGTATCTGAAAAAAATATTGAGCTGAAAATTAAAAAAGAGGATATTGAATTAAATGCTGAAAGTTACCTTTTAGAAAATACAGGGTTTCCTATCCTACTTAATACCAAGAATTTAGTCTATGTCTCCAAAAATGCTGACTACGCAGATTTTTCAGATAAGGAAGTTCTTGCTATTGTAAATGCAAAGGAATTAATTATTAAAATGGATGGTGAGTTTCAAATTATTCCTTTAGCCTCCATTCTGGGAAATAATAACGAAATTCTGATTAATAAGGACTCTGTTAAAACATTTATTGATTCTCTAGATTTAAAGGGCACAGGGTTTTTATATACCCTCCTTGGGGCAATGGGTTTACAAAAATTTATACTTTATATTGGAGAGTTTTTATGGGGATATTTCATACTTACAATAGCAGTTTTCTATCTTCTAAAATTTTCTGGATACCTAGTTGATAAATCCCTTATCCGATCGTTATCAGTAGCTTATTACGGAATATTTCTAATCATCGAAATCCCAGTAAACTATTTTAAGTTGCCTCTAAATTTCATACATGTTTTTGTTATTGGGTTTTTTACTTTGGGATTCTTTTTGAAGTTTAATTTAGACAAAAAGCTTAAACAATCCGCCTAAATAATAAGGCCCTTTATCAATTGAAAATCTCATTTTTTTGTGATAAATTACAAGTTAGTTTGTTCCCCTGTAGCTCAACGGCAGAGCAGTAAGCTGTTAACTTAAAGGTTCGTGGTTCGAATCCACGCGGGGGAGCCATATAATTTTATTATCTATTTATTCAAATTTTGAATATAAGTTAAAACAATTTCAAATAACTGACCTTCTTCAGCTTCAGTAATAGTTGTAAGTCTAGTTTGGGACTTGAATTGCATACTATTTGATTGGTTATCCTTTAAAAGTGCTAGATAATTTGCAAAATACCATGGGTTCCATAAAAACATGGTCACTAATTCATTTGCATCCTCACATGCTGCTTACCTTCTCCTCTTCACACCGCTATACCCTGAATAGTCTGGCTGACTAGCAAAAGTGGAAAGATTGTTTTGATTATTTTCACCTCTAGAAAGTCTTAAATGATATGCATAATGATATAACTTTCCATAGTCTGATAAAGAATCGTACAAATCAGCAGCTTCTAATTCTGCTTTGGAGTTTTCCAATAATCCTTCCCACCTATCTACATTTGTAACCCCAGTTTCAATCATTTTGGGATTTAAGAAATCTTGATGCATCTGAATATTTTGATAAGCATGGCTGGATTCATGAATAAATCTATAATGATCTATCTTTTCTAAAGAAGGGGCGAGATTTCTAGAATCCTGATAAATATGGTTATTATAAAAACTAATTGGCATTGGAAGTTCATTAAGGTAAATTGTATTATTTTCAGGGGCGTACATTTGACCATAGCTCTTATTTCCACCAGGTCTATAGTTTGCTATTTTGATATCCGGCTGAATCTTAGACCACAGTTTTCTAATTGAATCGAAATTTGAAATTCCTGAAAAATTATTTTCTGCTCCAGAAAAAATTTCAGGTTTAATTGTTCCGGATTCAACTGTATCTATAACGTCTTCTTTGAATCTTTTAACAGGATCTAGGGGCTGGTTTCTCTCCACCTCCCCTGATCTACCTCTAAATTTATCAAAACCAAACATCTTAATACTATAACAAATAAAATTTAGATAGGAAAACAGCTGAAAATTATGATAATGATAAAATAACAGTATGAAAAATAAATATATAAACAACGCTGAATTAAATAAATTTTATTATTCTTCAAAAAACGTAATTATGAGAGAAATAAAAGGTGTAAATAAGAAAATACTAGATGTAGGATGTAACGAAGGGTATTTTGGTAAAAACAACTTTGAAAAATCAAATCAATATTATGGTTTAGACCTTCTTGCAGATGCTGTAGATGTTGCTAAAAACAACTATAAAGAAGCCTATGTGTATGATTTAGAGAATTTAAAACCTTTGGAATTTGAAGTTGATAAATTTGACTATATTGTTTTTGGGGACGTATTAGAGCATATTAAAAACCCAACTGAGGTTTTGAAGTTTTTTGCAGAAAAATATCTAGAAAAAGATGGTAAAGTTATCATCTCTCTTCCAAATGTAGCAAATTGGCAGATCAGATTAAAACTTTTGTTTGGTAATTTTGATTATACAGACAGGGGTATTTTAGATAATACCCACCTTAAGTTATATACCTTCAAATCTGCAACGAGTTTAGTAAATTTCTCAAATCTTAAAACAAAGAAAATTTTATACGGTGCAAATATTTTTGGATACTTAATTAGCTTTTTGCCCTTTTTAAGAAACATTCTAAGTACAAATATAGTACTAGTTTGCTCCAATTATATAAAATAAAAATAAATTAAAAATTACTATTGTTAATAATATTAAATAAAGGTATATGTTATTTAATTTATGTGAATTTCTAGATAATGATAAGTTTAATAAATATCCAAAAGAAACTATTTGTGGAAAATAATAAAACTTCTGAGCTAAATGCTGAAAATTAGGAAACATTTCATAATAAAAATTTATATTATTTTTTGATAGTAGTGAAAGGTATAACCCTGAACTTATTAAATATAGTAAAGAAAAAAAGTTAGTACTTAGAACAATAACAGGGATTAGAGGTATAACTAAGTATTGATCAGCAAGAGAAGGAGAGAAGCAGTAGAATACTAGCAAGTAATAATATAGACTGTTTTTAATATTTATTTTTTCTCTATTCAGAAAAAAAGCAATAAACACTAAAATTATAAACAGTACAGTACCATTACTTATTAGAAAATTTATAGTACTTGAACTCATAAGTTGGGTGTGATCGCTGATTAGTTTTAAAAATTGAAAAATAAAAGAGTTTCCAATAAAACTTTTATAATTTAGAACATTATCGTTTATTCCTTTTAGTATATTTCCCCAATCACTGCTTCTAAATACAATATCAATAACAAAGGAAAGGATAAAAACAAGATAGGGAATAACTAAAGGTAATATTTTGGATATATTTAATTTAATATTATAAAAATTAATTCTATAATTCAAAAATATTAATGAAAGTACAATAGGGTAAAAAATAAATATGTGCTTGATACTCAGAGAAATACCTAGAAACAGCATTGAGACTATATAAAGTTTTGAATTTTTAATTTTATAGTCCACATCAAGACTTTTATAGAAGAAGTATTGAAAAATTAATGCAAATAGTATTGAAAAATTGTCAATCTGTATATGAAAACCACTTATCAACACAGCAGGGGTGCTTAAAAAATAAATTGTAGAAACATTTAAATTAAAAATCTTAAGTAATAAAAAGAAAATAGATATATCAACAAAAACCATAAACCAAGCTAAAACTAAGTGAAAATCCTGAGTGGAAACAGGTATAAAAATTAAATTTAGTAGATAGATTGTATAAGACCAGACCGGACCGTAATTGTATCTATTCGTACCTGTATAAACGCTCTGATCTAGGGTTACTTTGTACCTAACAACATCCCAAGACTCCATGTCAAAGTTATAACCAGTTTTTGAAAATTCAATTCTTAGAATTACTCCAACTAACAGAACAAAAACAATCAAGAAAAAATTTACGGTTAAATTTTTTTTTAAATAGTTAAGAATCATAGCTAACCAATTTTTCCAGATAAAGAATCTCCTTCTGGAATAAAACTAACATCCATCCCTATGTTTTTACATGCGTATTTTGCTATCCTTATTGAATTATTCGCACTTCTTTCGTCAGGATAAACATGAACCATGCTTGCGATGTACATATTTTCAATTGGTGTTTTGTAAGTCGGGATTTTATCCGAAAAATTTAAGTCGCATACAATTGCTGCTGTTTTTGATCTAAAAGTTCTTACACTTATTATATCCCTTTCGTCAAAGCTGGGTTTAATTTTTTTTAGGTCACTAATCATCATTCTTTCTATTTCTGCTTCCGGAGCTTTAGCATAAAAACTTTCGTTATCAAAATACTTTGTCAAATAAACTACATGATTTCCATTGTATATTTCTTTATCTACAAAGTTTGTTTGCTCTATAATACCAACGAATGAAATATTTTCATCAGCAATGTTAAGCCAGTAAAACTCAGTTAAATTAGTTTTTAACTCTAAGATTACGCACAATGCGCCAAAATACTCTACCTCATTTAAAGATCTAAAGTAACTATTATCAACCTTAACCAAGCCTGCTGTCACATTTAGAGGTGTGCAGAACAGAAACACATCGCCATATATATATTTTCCGCTACCATAAACAGAATTAATGCTCTCTTTTTCTATTAAAACATTTTCAACCTTAAAGTTTTTTTCAAAAATAGTACCACCATCTTCAAGTTTTTTTACTAACGCTTCTACTAAAACCTGAAAGCTGCCTGTTAAATACCCGAGCTTCTCATCCCCATTATCTCTTGATCTAAATCTTTGTGAAAGCCTGCCTACCATCCAAGATATTGGCAATTTTGTAGCATAAGGGCCGAATTTACCCTCAATCAGAGGTTTCCATATTGTATTTGTGACTTTTTTTCCAGAATACCTCTCAAACCATGCGAGAGCTGGGTACCCTTCCATCTTTCTCCAATCGCTAAGCAATGCAAGGTATAAACTTGTTAAACCAAACCTAAAAATATCTATTAAATTAAAGGGTTTAAATTTAAATAGATCTAACGGTCCGTTAAATTTGTAAGTGTTATTGTTAGTAAAAACTCCCATAGATGTTTTTTTGTAAACAACCTTATTAACTAATCCTAATTCATCCAGCATCCATAGTAATTCTTTATCGTGAGTAAAAAAGTGATGGTAAAACTTTTCTAATAGTGTTCCACCAATTTTAAAAGAATTAAGCAGACCACCAACAGTCTCTGATGACTCCAAAATTGTTACATTGTGTCCATTTTTCATACATATGAGTGCTGCGGTAAGTCCAGTTATACCCCCACCTATTATTACGATTCTTTTATTTTTATTTATATTTTTATTTTTACTCATTTATTTTTTTTGATAAAAATGTAACTAGGTTAATTTTATATTTATAAAAGAAGTATATACCTAAAATTGTAACCGGAAAATATTGTATAAAGTGAAAAATTATTGAGATACTTAAACCTAAACCTACTTCAATATTTAACTTCTCAAATGCAAAAACAAACCCGCTTTGAAACACTCCTAAATAACCAGGAGCTGAAGGAATTAATAAGCCCAGGTTTAAAATCGGAACAGTAAAAATAGAAGTTGCAAAAGATTTTGGTATATCTAAAAGTAGTAATAATGTCTGTAATACAAAAATTTCAACTATCCAGATTAAAAGGCTTAAGAAAAAAATCTTTAAAACTAAGAAACATGATAAAGATTTAAAGGATTTGAAAAAATTATTTAAATAGGAAAAATACTTAAACCTATTAATTGTTAAACTTAGCTTAGTAAATACCTTAAATTTATATATAAATAATGAAAAAAATAAAATAAAAATCATTCCAAAAATAATTAGATTTGAAAACTTTATTAGAATATCTAAATTTCCAAAGTTAATAAAATAACCAATAATTAAAAAAACCAATATGGTGATCAAATCAAATACCCTCTCAATAAATATTGTACCTATCGAAAACGATCTGGAAATACTATAAAATTTATAAAGTATTTGCGCCCTTACTATTTCCCCAAGCCTTAAGGGAAGTATATTGTTTGCGGCATATCCCAAAATATTTACCTTGTATAAATCTTTAAAAGGCACCTTATATTCATTTGAAATAAGAAAATTCCATCTTAGCGCTCTAAGCAAAAAAGAGCTAAGATATAGCAACATGCAACCAATAAAACTTAGGAGACCGAGCTTATCCAGGTAATTTTTAAGAATATTTAAGTCAAAAATTTTTGTAAAATTTAAGATGAATAAAATACTTATTGAAAAACTAATAAGTATTAACAATTTTTTTTTCATTTAAACCTTTTTGATCTTTAATAACCCAACTTGGTCTCGCTTTTACCTCATCAAATATTCTTACGATGTAGCTTCCAAGTATACCCATAAAAAAAAGTTGTATCCCGCCTAAAAATAGTATGCTAATTACAATTGTTGCAAAACCTGGGGAAGGGGCTAGCCCAATTGATGAGAAATAATCTGAGAATATCCTTTGAATAAAGGTAAAAAGTATACCTAACAAGGAAATAATAAAAATAAATACCCCAATATTTATACATAAGGTAAGGGGGAAAGTTGAAAAAGAGATGACCCCATCCATACCTAACTTTAAAAGTTTTTTAATTGTGTATTTTGAGTTACCATTAAGTCTGGCATCTCTTTCGTAAGGAACCCCGATCTGACTAAAACCAGTCCATGACCTCATACCTCTAATAAACCTGTTCCTTTCAGGCATAGAGTTTATAATATCGACAACTTTTCTATCCATTAAAGAGAAGTCGCCTGAATCCAATGGGATATCTATTTCTACGATGCTTTTAAGAAATCTATAAAATAACCAGTAGAAAAATTTTTTTATAAAATTTTCTTTTCTATTAGTTCTTATAGCATAAACAACCTGATAACCCTCTCGCCACTTCTCAATATACTTAAATATTACTTCAGGAGGATCCTGTAAATCAGCATCAAGAACTATAACAGCATCCCCTTTACTGTATTTAAGTCCACAGGAAACAGCAGCTTGATGTCCAAAATTTCTCGAAAAAGATACAAATTTATATCTACTATCAAGCTCCGATTGCTTTTTAATTAGGTTTAAAGTACCGTCTTTTGAACCATCATCTATCATAATGACTTCAAAATTCAGATCTTTGTCTTTTATTCCGGCTATTGCAGCACCTGTTCTTTTAAATAACTCATCCAACACCAGCTCCTCGTTAAAGCATGGGATTACAAGTGATACCAATTTTTTTGTCATCACACTATTTTATACTACTATTATTCTTTTTGAATATTAAAATTAAATCCCTTCCTCCGACACTTATCCTATGATAAGGCTTTTCTTTAGGCATCTCTTTAATAGGGTAAAAAAAGTCAAAAATATAATAATCATAATGCTCATGTTGGTGGGATAAGTTTATTCTATAGGAATCTATAAATTTTAAATTTAAAATTGGAGGACCATTAAGTGTATGAATTTTAACTAATATATTTTCTTTTTTATTAGAGTCTCTCAATATAAATTCATAAGCTTGTTTATAAGAAAGACCCCAATAGTCGACTTCAAATGCTCGGCTTCCAGATAAGAAATTAAAATAGGCGTACTGAAAAGGGTGATTAATAATCATAAATACTAACGTTGGAACAAATACCACTACTGAAATAACTTTTGCATCAAACTTGAATATATTGATAAAGTCCCTAAAACCATATGTAAACAGTAATACCATGGCAGGGTAAATAAAATATAACTGTCTCCAACCATTATACAATGTAGAATTTAAAACAATTACAGAAATAACCGGTATTAAAACCCACAACCATAACAAATAATACTCGGGACCTACTTTTTTAAAATTTAATAAATTCTTAATAGATAAAAAAGCAAAAAATAAATATTGGACAGGTACAGTAACTAAAATCCATACAGGAACATATTCCCATGGCATTTTTTGACTAGAAATAGTATTTCCGTTAAACATGCTGTCGATTCGCATAGGGTAGCTCTTCATAACGTTGTAAGATTCTATGAATCTGTTGATGGGGTCTTGATATAAATAAGGCCAGGTTATGTATAAAACTATAAAAGAAGTAAAAATATAAATTGGTGAATATTTAAGTAAGGAGAACTTCTTTTTTAAGATAATATTCACCAAAAAAAGAAAAATTAATATAGAACCAAGAATCCTTGCATTTATTGATAGACCTGTAAATAATCCAAAAAAGAACAGAAAGTATAATTTTTTTGGTTCTAGGAACCACCTTAGCATAAAATAAAAAGAAAAAATAAATAAAAACATAAAAGGCGTATCTTTTGGATTATAGAAAGAATCTGCAAATATTCTTGGGGATAGGATATAAAAAAGAAAAGAAATGTAGGCTAAAAATTTATTATTAAAAATAATTTTTGAGGTTAGATAAATTGAAACTGAAGAAGCAAAAAATAGCAAAAAATAGATAAAATGCCTAAGTATAAAAGCGTCTTCAAAATCCCAATAGTCTATGAAATAAAAGTAATCTAAAATAGTTATAAAAAACTCTAAAGAAGGGCCATAAAATCTATGGATATCAGTAAAAATTGCTTGGTCATTAAAAAATAAATAATCAAAAGTTATTTTACCGTAACCCCTATGGGAACCTTCATCGAATGAAACCCCGTAGTCATCATAAATAACCAGCCCAATTATAAAGAAGGCAAGAAAAGAAAACTTAATATAATTGATTTTTATTTGGTTAATTATATTTTGAACTATTTTATACCTATTCACAGTTTTTCAAATTATTCAATTTATAAATATTTATAATATTTTCTTTCGAATTTCCAATATTGAATAATAGAAAATTATTATACTCTAATTCAAAATTTAAATTATTACTACTTTCAAATACTTTGGTAAACGTATTATTAAAAAAATTCTTCTCTTCCTCGCTAAGTAAGTTAATATGTACGAAAAAATAGTCTACATTATAAAATAAATCAATGTAATTACACTCAAAAATCAACTTTGAAAATATTGAGTTATCTAAGGTTTTTCCATCAACTTTATAATAATTCCCGTACATATTAATCAAAGGCTTATTAAATTCTTTTGTCCAAAACAGTGCATGCGAGCTTTTGGAGGGCGGATAAACCATAAAATTTTTTGCGTCTTTTAAGCTATCTTTCGCATAAACATAAGCTTCAGGAGTTTCATTAAAATAAGAGACTTTTATTGGAATATAAAATTCTAATAAAGAAACAAAAAATAAAGTAAAAATAAAAGGTTTGATAATTTTCTTATTTTTAAATTTATCCTCTAGTAATTCATAGCCTTTCAAAACAAAAACTAAAGCAAACAAAAGAGAGGTTATTCCAAACCTTGAAGTAACTCTAAACATAGGAAAAAAGCTATACAGTAAATATCCAGGTAAGTATAATCTAAACCCAATAATATCTAAGTAAGGAGGGAGGGCTAGTAAAACAAAATATATAAATATTGTAAGTGAAAAAAAATAAATCTTTATGTTATTAAAAATTACAGTCTTATTTTTATTAAAAAATATTGCTATAGAAAACAAAAGTAAGAACACGTTTAAAATACCTAAGAAACTTGAACTGTGTTCTGATTTGAAATAATTATTAAATAAAAAGTTAGTTCCGGAAAATTTTTCTAAAAAATCTTTAGTAATGAACCCAAAAAAAGGGTTATCAATAGAAGGAAGAAAAAAATACCAAGGTCTTGAAGAAAAAATAAAAAAGTCTTCTATATTTCTTTTCAACCCAAAGTTTTGACTTGGAGTTGTTGAAGCTATTTCGGAGGTAGAGATAAAATTAAAAAAAATATAATTATAATTAAAAATCAATATTAAAGAAAAAAAGGAAAAACCAAAAGACAAACCTTTTTTAAAAAAGTCAGTAAAATTTAATTTAAAAGAAAAAAGTATAAATACGAAATATAATACTGAAGTAAGCATTCCAATGTAACCTAAATAATTTGAGTAAACCATTAAAGTTGATAAAACAAAGCCATTTATTAAAAAACTCTTGTAACTTAAATCATTATTTTTGATACTTAAAACTAGTCTATATAAAAAATAAACAAGTAACCAAACTGAAATTAGGTTTAGGTGATTTTGGAATTTATAATAAAAAAATGGCGATAGATTAAAAATTATACTAACTAAAGAAACATGTAAATTTGAGTTTGAGAAAAGTTTAAAAAATTTAAAGGTAAAAATTAAATTTAGAATAAAAGTAAATAATAAATAAAAATTAAAAAAGAAAATAGAGTTTAAGTAATTTGTTATAAAAAAGTAAGGATAAAAAAGTAGTGGTTCAGATGTAGTGAAATAAGGACTTGCTTTGACCCAGTATAAGATTGTAAGGAAGGTGCTATCCTCTAAAAACCCATATATAAAATTCATATAAATATTTAATAAAGTATAATACTATTATGACTAAAAAAGAGCATTTTATATCTATTGTGATTCCTAATTTTAACGGATCAAATATTATTGAAAAATGCTTGGATTGTGTATTTTCACAAAACTATAGTAACTTTGAGATTATCGTTGTTGATGATTTTTCTTCGGATAACTCGCTGGAAAAAACTAAGAAATATAAAACCTTAAAAGTTATCAAAAATAAGAAGAATTTAGGGTTTGCAGGTTCTTGCGAAATAGGCGCAAAAAACTGTTCTGGTGAATTAATTTTATTTTTAAATACGGATGCTTTCTTAATAGATACTAAGACTTTTTCAGAAATCAACTCAAGATTTGAAAAAAATAAAAATTTGAATATTTTAGGTTTTACACAAGTAAGTACAATTAATGAGACAAATTTTTTAGGGTCAGAAATTGATATCTTCTTTAATATAAACTCTTTCGATATAAATAGAGTTAAAAAATATACCATGGTTGGGGGAGCGTGCTTTGCAACAAGAAACAATATTTATAATAATTTAGGAGGTATAGATAGTACCTATTTTCTTTATGTAGAAGAAGTTGACTATATGTTTAGAAGTTTAAAATCTGGGTACGATACAGAAGTATCAGAAATAAAGGTTGTTCATCTAGGGGGTGGGTCAACCAAAAATGATTATGATTCTACAACAAATGTAAATAAAGTAAGTAATAGGGAATATAACTCATTAGTTAGTATTTTTAAGAATTTTGATCTTTTATCTTTATCTATAGTAACTCCATTATGGTTATTTTTTTATTTATTAGAGATATTTTTTTTAACCCTAACCTTAAGATTTAAATATTTAGAAGTTTACTTACTAATCTTTAAAAAATTACTTTTAAATTTAAGAGGTATTCTTAAAAAGAGAGCAGAAAATTTTAAAGTTTTTAAAATTACAGATTTTCAGCTTCTAAAAATGGGGTACATACTTCCTACTAACTTAAAGATAATTTATATATTTTTTTTAGGAATACCTAAATTCAAATGATTACAGAATTGTTAAAAAAAATAGAGTTTAAGAAAATTCTTATATTTAATCTTTTGTTTAAAATTATATTGTTACCTATTTACTCACATCCTTTTGATTTTGTTAGTTACTGGTATAGATACGCACAATACTATGTGTACGATATAAGTCTTTTTAGAAATTTTAATAAAGGTATTTTTGAAATTTTATACGAATTTCCAGGATACTCTCTATTTGTATTTATACAAAATTTTTTTAAAGTGAACATCAACGAGTCAATACTTTTGCATTTTATATTTAAAATACCCTATGTTTTTGCAGATTTTCTAATACTTTACTTTATAGTCAAAATTTGGGAAATATCAAAAATAAAATTAATTGATAAAAAATTTATTGCTCTACTTTGGATTTTTTCGCCCCTACCATTTTTAGGATATGTATTTCACGCAGGTATTGAAGTAATGGTTGCTCTTGGTATAGTTATGGCAATTTATGGGGCGCTATCTAAAAAATGGTTTTATACTGCTCTAGGTATTGTTATCTCA
>Ga0247831_1003081_pt1 | contig 25281 bp, 20 predicted proteins | sample LaCruzMarch2015__9_FD_192406 | JGI IMG/M metagenome (GOLD analysis project Ga0247831, IMG submission 192406) | Freshwater microbial communities from meromictic Lake La Cruz, Castile-La Mancha, Spain - LaCruzMarch2015_1m | ecosystem: Environmental > Aquatic > Freshwater > Lake | place: Spain...
TGCATCTATTGCGGCTTTTGCCAAGAAGCCTGCCCGGTAGATGCGATTGTGGAAGGTCCGAACTTTGAGTTTGCTACCGAGACGCGGGAAGAATTGTTCTATGACAAGGACAAGCTTCTAGCCAATGGCGACCGGTGGGAACGCGAAATCGCGAAGAATTTAGAGTTGGATGCGGCTTATCGTTAAGCCACGGCCCATGGAAGTTTAATAAAGCGCGCGCCTGTCACACCATGCACAGGGCGCAGAGGGGAAGAGAGTAGCGATGATTGCGGTCGCCGCCTTTTACATCTTGAGTGCGATTGCGATTGCTTCGGCCTTTATGGTCGTGGTGGCCCGTAATCCTGTGCACTCCGTCTTGTTTCTGATCCTGACCTTCTTCACCTCAGCCGGCCTGTTCGTGTTGTTAGGGGCAGAATTCCTCGCCATGCTTTTGATCGTCGTCTATGTCGGCGCGGTCGCGGTTCTCTTCCTCTTTGTGGTGATGATGCTCGACATCGACTTTGCAGAGTTGAAAGCTGGCTTCTTCACCTATCTGCCGTTTGGCGGTCTGATAGCACTGATCCTGTTTGGCCAGTTCGTCATGGTCGGTGGGGCGTGGATTGAAAAGTCCGTCTCGGCCGAAGCCATCGCTGCGCCAACGCCAGCAGCTGCGGCCGTGTCAAACGCTGAAGCTATCGGGCGCATCCTCTACACGGATTACATCTTCTTGTTCCAATCCGCTGGTATCATTCTGTTTATTGCCATGGTGGGGGCGATTGCACTCACGCTGCGGCACCGCGACGGCATCCGCCGCCAGAATGTCACCGCACAAGTCGGCCGCACCCGTGCAGGCGGCGTTGAAATGACTGACCCGAAGCCGGGCGAAGGAGTGGTACTTTGATCGGCCTATCTCATTATCTGGCGGTTGCTGCCGCTTTGTTCACCATTGGCGTGTTCGGCATCTTCGTGAACCGCAAGAATGTCATCGTCATTCTGATGTCGATTGAACTCATTCTACTGGCAGTGAACATCAATCTGGTCGCTTTCTCGTCCTTCTTAGGCGATATGGTCGGACAGGTGTTTGCGATGTTCGTTCTGACCGTTGCCGCCGCTGAGGCCGCCGTCGGTCTTGCCATTCTGGTCGTCTATTTCCGAAACCGCGGCAATATCGCGGTTGAAGATCTCAATCTGATGAAGGGCTAACGCGTGTCTGCTGAACCTCACGCCACGACGGGCCTCGCCGAAACGCTCGCGACGATTGTTGTGCTCGCGCCGCTTTTGGGTGCCATCATCTGCGGGCTCTTCAACCGCTTCATTGGCGAGAAAGTGGCGATGTTTGTTGCCACGGCTTTGCTATTCGTTGCCGCAGCCTGTGCCGGAACCATCTTCATTGGACATTGGCAGCACAGCTTGCATCTGCCCGCTGAGCCCATGCGCATCGCGACTTGGATCCATGTCGGCGACCTTAAGAGCACTTGGTCGATCCGATTGGATGCCATTAGTGCGGTCATGATGATTGTTGTCACTGGCGTATCGTCCTTGGTGCACCTCTATAGCTGGGGCTATATGGCGGAAGATCCGCATAAGCCGCGCTTCTTTGCCTATCTCTCGCTCTTCACCTTTGCCATGTTGTCGCTGGTTACAGCGGCTGACTTCATGCAGCTCTTCTTTGGCTGGGAAGGCGTGGGCCTCGCATCTTATCTTTTGATCGGCTTTTGGTATCACAAGCGCTCAGCCAATGACGCGCAGATTAAAGCCTTTGTGGTCAACCGCGTTGGCGATTTTGGCTTTGCTTTGGGCATTATGGCCGTCTTTTTTGTGTTCGGCACGATTGAGTTCAAAGAAGTCTTTGCCATGGTGCCGGAGAAGGCTGGCGTGATGTTGAAGTGGGGCGTCTATCAATTGCCCGCTATCGAAATCATCGCTTTCTTATTGTTCATCGGCGCGATCGGCAAATCAGCGCAATTCTTCCTGCACACGTGGTTGCCCGACGCGATGGAAGGCCCAACGCCTGTGTCGGCCTTGATCCACGCCGCCACCATGGTGACGGCCGGTGTTGTGCTCGTCTGCTTGTGCTCGCCGATTTATGAAGCGGCCCCGGGCACAGCGGGCTTCATCACCATCATTGGTGCCGTGACGGCCTTGTTTGCAGCGACTGTTGGCCTCGCCCAAAACGACATTAAGCGCGTGATCGCTTATTCCACCTGTTCGCAATTGGGCTTTATGTTCTTTGCCGCAGGGATTGGGGCCTATCAGGCCGCCATGTTCCACCTGTTTACGCACGCCTTCTTCAAAGCCCTGTTGTTCTTGGGCGCAGGGAGCGTGATCCATGGCATGCATCATGAGCAAGACATGCGCAAAATGGGCGATGTTGCCAAGCATATGAAGATCACTTTTGTGATCATGATTATCGGCACGTTGGCCATCACCGGTGTCGGCATTCCTCATACGCCATTTGGCTTTGCCGGCTTCTTCTCAAAAGACGCCATCATTGAAACCACTTATGCTGCGGGCATGACGGGCAATACAGCGGCGCAAATGGCTTTCTGGATGGCTTTGCTGGCTGCAACCCTGACGAGCTTCTATTCCTGGCGTCTCGCCTTCATGACCTTCCATGGCACGCCGAAATGGAAAGCTGATGGCGATCATGGTCATCATGAAGACCATGGCCACAGCGATGCAGCCCACGCCCATGCTTTGCCAGCTGTCGCCCATATCAACGATGCTGGCCAAAATGCTGCGGGCAGCCATGATGATGACCATGGCCATCATGCTTGGCACGGCCCGCATGAGAGCCCGTGGGTGATGTTGATCCCGCTGATCTTGTTGGCTGTGGGTGCCGTTTTTGCTGGCTCTATCTTCTATGATGCCTTTGTTGGCCATCATGCCAAGGAATTCTGGGGCAGCTCGATCTATACTGCGCCCGACAACACCGTCCTCAAAGACAAGTATTCCATTCCGGGCTGGGTGTTTTATGCGCCGCTGGTCGTGATGGTGATCGGCCTCGCTGCTGCCCTCTACTTCTATTTGTTCAACGAAGGCTTGGGTAAGAAGATCGCCGACCGCAAGGGCATGGCGCACGCCTTCTTGGAGAATAAATGGTATTTCGACGAGCTCTATGAGATCGTCTTTGTAAAGGGTGCCCGCGCGCTGGGTGACTTCTTCTGGAAAATCGGTGACGGCAAGTTGATCGATGGGCTCGGGCCCAATGGCATTGCCGCAGCTTTGAACTTTGGTTCGAAGAAGGCCGTGAAGATCCAGTCGGGCTATGTCTATCACTATGCCTTCTTGATGCTGATCGCGGCGGTCGCGCTTGGCGCTTTTGTTCTATTCCGGGGTGCCTGAGGCTATCATGGACACGCTGCCCATCCTCTCGATCCTCACGTGGACGCCCGCAGTGGCGGCTGTCTTGATCCTGTTTTTACCCCAGCTCATCAAGAGTCCAGAGGAGGCGCGCGCCAATGTCGCCCGTTGGATTGCGTTGGTCACAACCGTGATCGTCTTCGCTCTGACGCTTTGGATGACTTTGGCTTTTGACGAAACCAAGGCGGGCTATCAATTCGTTGAGCGGGCCGATTGGTATGGCATGATCCAATACCACATGGGAATCGACGGCATTTCCGTGCTGTTGATCCTATTGACCGCCTTCTTAATGCCCTTGTGCATCTTGGCCAGTTGGACGTCGATTGAGAAGCGCGTTGTCGAATATATGGCGGCCTTCTTGCTGTTGCAGACGCTGATGATCGGCGTGTTCTGCGCGCTCGATATCGTCCTCTTCTACATCTTCTTCGAAGCGGGCCTTATCCCCATGTATCTCATCATAGGGATTTGGGGCGGGAAGAACCGCGTCTATGCGGCTTACAAATTCTTCCTCTACACCCTGTTGGGCTCGCTCTTCCTGTTGATCGCGATTGCTTGGATGGCGATCACGGCGAAGACGACCTCGATTCCAGACTTGCAAGCTTTTGAGTTTGCTAAGAATGCTCAAACCTGGTTGTGGCTGGCCTTCTTTGCTTCCTTCGCCGTCAAAATGCCGATGTGGCCGGTCCACACCTGGTTGCCTGACGCCCACGTTGAAGCGCCGACGGCAGGGTCTGTCATTCTGGCCGGGGTGTTGTTGAAGATGGGCGGCTATGGCTTCCTGCGCTTCTCCTTGCCGATGTTCCCTGAAGCCTCTAACGATTTTGCACCCTTCGTGTTTGCTTTGTCGGGCATTGCGATTGTCTATACCTCGCTCGTTGCGTTCCGTCAGACCGACATCAAGAAGCTGATTGCTTATTCCTCGGTTGCGCACATGGGCTTTGTCACCATGGGGATTTTCTCGGGCAATGAGCAGGGCATTCAAGGCGCTTTGTTTCAAATGCTTAGCCACGGCGTGATTTCGGGCGCTTTGTTCCTTTGCGTCGGCGTCATTTATGACCGCATGCACACACGTGAGATCGCCCAATATGGTGGCCTTGTGAACCGCATGCCGATCTATGCGGCCGTGTTCTTATTGTTCACCATGGGCAATGTCGGCCTACCTGGAACCTCCGGCTTTGTCGGCGAAATCCTCACCATGCAAGGTGTATTTAACGTCGATCCAGTCACCGCTATGGTGGCGGCAAGTGGGGTGATCCTGTCTGCGGCCTATATGCTGACGCTGTATCGTAAGGTCGTCTTTGGCGTGATCGTTAATCCGGCACTCAATACGATCACCGACATGAATGCGCGCGAGATTTTGATCTTCGTGCCCTTGATCGTTGCGGCTCTCTATTTGGGCTTCCAGCCAAACATCATCTTTGACCAGACGGCGACTTCTGCCGTTGCGCTCGTGGACGCCTTCCACGCCAACTTTAAGTGACCGGTGCGGTAATGGCTATAAACCAAACCATGACAGCAGAGCTCTTTTTCCAGCAGGTTCCCTATATTCTGCCGGAAATTACCCTCGCAGCAGGGGCTTTGATCATCATGCTGATCGGTGCCTTTATGGGCGACAAGGGTGCGCGCTTGGTCACTTGGCTGTGCGTCGCCACGATTGTGGCCGCTGGTTCTATGGCTGTATTGCATATGCCGCCAGAGCAAGTGGTGGTGTTCTCAGGTTCCTATGCCGCTGACGGATTTTCCGCCTACGCCAAGCTGATCATCGCCTTGACCGCCGGTAGCGCGCTCTTGCTCTCCATCGACTTTCTCGCAGAGAAAAAACTCGACAAGCCAGAGTTTCCCGTACTGGCGCTTTTGGCGACCTTGGGCATGTTCATCATGGTTTCGGCCCATGACCTCATCGCGCTTTATGTCGGGGTTGAGATGCAGTCCTTGGCGCTCTATGTGCTCGCAGCCTATGCGCGCGATGACGCCAGAAGCTCTGAAGCGGGCCTGAAATATTTCGTGCTGGGTGCCTTGTCGTCTGGCTTGCTGCTCTATGGCTGCTCGCTCGTTTACGGCTTTACCGGTTCAGTCAATTTCGATGTGATCGCCGCCCAAGTTGCCGCTGATCGCTCCATCGGTGTCGTCTTCGGCCTTGTCTTCATCCTCTGCGGCCTCGCGTTCAAGATGTCGGCAGCCCCATTCCATATGTGGACGCCCGATGTGTATGAGGGCTCGCCCACCGTTTCGACCGCCTTCTTCGCGTCCGCGCCCAAGGTTGCCGTATCGGTACTGTTTGCCCGCGTCTGCTTTGAAGCTTTTGGCCCGCTGCAAAAGGATTGGCTGGGCATCGTCGTGATCATGGCCGCACTGTCGATGGCGATTGGGGCTTTGTTCGCGCTGCAACAGACCAATATCAAGCGCCTGTTGGCTTATTCGTCCATCGCCAATATGGGCTATGCGCTGGTTGCCATTGCTTGTGGACCAGAATTTGGACCGAAAGCCCTGCTGGTCTTTGTTTCCATCTATGCCATCACTTCGGTCGGTCTGTTTGGGGTTGTACTTTCCCTGCGCAACACCGAAGGCGAACGGGTCGAAACAATCTCAGCCCTTTCCGGCTTGTCTCGCTCCAACCCGCTTTTGGCGTCGGCTTTGACCATATTGTTATTCTCGGTCATGGGCATTCCACCGCTGGCAGGCTTTTTCGGGAAATGGGAAGTGATTTTGGCGACCAGTGCTTCAGGCCTGATTCCGCTCGCCATCGTTCTGATCTTGGCGTCGGTGGTCTCAGCCTTTTACTATCTGCGCATCATCAAGACCGTCTGGTTTGACGAGCCGCACATCGCCATGGTGCCCGTTGGCGCGTCCACGACTTTGACCTTGACCGGGGCGACCCTTGTTTTGGCCGCTTTGACCTTGGTGATCGGGCTCGTCGGCTCGGCTGCTAGCATCGCCGGGGCTGGCTTCCTTTGAAGCCAAACGCTTCGGGCGGGCGGGATAACGTCCGGCTTTATGACACCCTAGATTCCACCAATGATGAAGCGCGCCGTCTGAGCGAGGGCGGCGAGGCGGGTCCTTTATGGGTGCGCAGCCTTGAGCAAACCAAGGGCAGGGGCCGGCGGGGTCGGTCTTGGCTGGGCGAGCCCGGCAATCTGTTTACAACGGGCTTGTTCACGCTGACCTGCGGGCCTGCCGAAGCGGCCAATCTGTCCTTTGTCGCAGCCCTTGCTGTCGCAGAAGCCATTGACCCTCATGTGACCCAAGGTGCCGTCAGCCTTAAATGGCCGAATGACGTGTTGATTGCGGGTAAGAAAACCAGCGGCATCTTGCTCGAAAGCTGGCATGGCCCAGCTGGTTTTCATTTGGCGGTTGGTATTGGCGTCAATGTGCGTACCCGACCAGATGGCGTGGATCAGCCCATCACGTGCGTTGCCGACCATGTGCCCGCTCGCCAACCTGATGTCAGCGCAGAGATTCTGTTTGACACGCTCATGGACCGCTTCCACGACTGGTTCGACCTTTGGGCGCAGATGGGTTTTGCCCCAGTAGCGCAAGCCTGGCTTGCACGGGCGTCAGGGGTTGGCCAGCCCATTACCGTGCGTTTGCCGCAGGAGACTTTGGAAGGCCGCTTCTATGGGCTTGCGCCAAGTGGAGCCCTGCAATTGGAGCAAGCAGATGGCGCGATCCTCGATGTGACAGCGGGGGACGTGTTCTTTGGCTGAGGTCACCTGCACCCTTGGTACTGGCGCAGCCTACCCCGGACAGGGTAGAGAGAGCGCGAAAATGGTAACCCAAACGGGCCAAGCCCCGTATCAAATACAGACCTAGGGGGATACATGCTGCTGGCCATTGACGTTGGGAACACCAATTCGAAATTTGCTGTCCATGACGGCACGAAATGGCGCGGCACATGGCGTGCAGCCAGTAACTCCTCGCGGACCGCTGATGAATATGCAGTGTGGCTCGATGCGGCGATGCGCTTTGCCGGGCTTTCCATCAATGACCTCAATCATTGCGTCATCTCAACTGTGGTGCCGCAAGCCTTGTTTCACTTGCGTAATCTCTCGCGCCGCTATGTGGGCGCAGAGCCTTGGGTGGTGGGTGAAAATGCTGAGCTTGGCATTGATGTGCGCATCCCAAAGCCATCGGAAGCCGGCGCGGATCGCCTCGTGAATGCCATCGGCTCCTTCATTCAATATGGCGGGCCGTGCATTGTGATCGACAGCGGCACCGCAACCACATTTGACATTGTAGGGGCAGATGGCGCATTTGAGGGTGGTGTGATTTCGCCAGGGATCAATTTGTCCCTTCAAGCGCTACATACCGCCGCGGCCCGCTTGCCGCGCATCGAAATTCGTAAGCCAGACAAAGTAATCGGCATCGACACGGTCGGTGCGATGCAGTCTGGCGTGTTTTGGGGCTATATTGAGCTGATTGATGGTCTGATCGACCGGATCAAGGCCGAGTATGGCGTCCCCATGAAAGTAATCGCAACTGGGGGTGTCGCCTCTTTGTTTGAAGGCGCATCGACCCATATTGATCATTATGATCAAGACCTGACAACTGTCGGGCTTTTAGAAATCTTTGAACGCAATGGCGGTAGGTCCGCCAATCGGAACCCAACGTGACAAAAACAAAAAATAAAACAGATGAACTCGTCTTTCTCCCCCTCGGTGGCTCTAATGAAATCGGCATGAACCTTAACGCTTACGGCTTTGGGTCAGATGGCGATAAGAAGTGGATTGTTGTCGATGTCGGCGTCACCTTCGCTGGCGAGGAAGGCATTCCGGGCGTGGACTTAATCCTGCCTGATCCTGAATTCCTTGAGACCAATAAGGACGATATCCTCGCCATCGTGCTGACCCACGCCCATGAAGACCATATCGGGGCGATGGGCTGGCTGTGGCCGCGCTTCCCCGCGCCCGTCTATGCGACACCGTTCACCGCGCACCTATTACGCGACAAGCTGCGCGAACGTGGGATTGAGCGTAAGGTGAACCTCCACGAAGTGCCCTTGAAGCATCGCTTCCAAATCGGCCCGTTTGACATTGAATATGTCACGCTGACCCACTCGATTGCTGAGCCCAACGGCCTTGCGATCCACACGCCTTTGGGCACGGTGATGCATACTGGCGATTGGAAGATCGACATTGATCCTTTGATCGGCGAACAAACCGATAGTGCCCGCATCCGCCAGATTGGTGATGATGGCGTTTTGGCCATGATCTGCGACAGCACGAACGTGTTCTCCGAAGGCGAAGCAGGTTCTGAAGCCGGTGTCCGCGACGGTCTGTTTGAGGCAATCGCCGAGCAAAAGGGCAAAGTCGCTGTGGCTTGCTTTGCCTCCAATGTGGCCCGCATTTTGTCGACGGTGGAAGCCGCAACGGCGGCTGGCCGCTCGGTGTCTTTGATTGGCCGCTCTATGCTGCGCATTACCGGCGCTGCAAAGGCGGTTGGCTTGTTGCAAGAGGCGACCTTTATCGAGCCTGAAATGGCGCGCCATCTGCCAGACTACAAAGTGCTGTATCTCTGCACAGGCAGCCAAGGCGAGCCACGGGCCGCTTTGGCCCGCATTGCCGAAGGCAGCCACCCGTTCGTGACCCTCGGGCGCGGCGATACGTGCCTGTTTTCTAGCCGCGAAATTCCCGGCAATGAGCGCGCGATCTTGGAGCTTCAAAACAAGCTCGCCATGCGTGGCGTCGACATCATCACCGGCAAAGATCGCCATATCCACGTCTCGGGCCACCCGTGCCGCGATGAGTTGCGCGCTATGTATGAGATGGTGCGCCCACAAATCGCCATCCCAACCCATGGCGAACAGCGCCATCTGATGGAGCATGCGAAGTTCGCCTTGAGCCTGCAGGTGCCAGAAGCTTTGGCTGTGAAGAATGGCGACATGATCCGCTTGGCCCCGGGCCCTGCTGCGGTGATTGATGAAGTGCCCAATGGCCGCTTGTTGGTGGACGGTGATGCCATCATCTCTTCAGACAGCGAGACCATTCGCGACCGCATTCGTTTGGGTGAGCATGGCTATGTCATGGTATCTATCGCTATGGATGCCAAAGGACGGATCAAGGCCGGGCCAGATGTGCGGGCGCGCGGCTTGTCCGAGCGCAATGGTGCCCCAGCTGAAGGTCGATTAGAGCAATTGGCCGATGCGGCGGAAGAGGCGTTTAACCGCCTGAAGCCCGATCAACGCATGGATGAAGAAACCGCTGAAGGCTATGTCATGCGCGCTGTCCGCAAGGCTTGCGACCGCATCTTCGGCAAGCGCCCCATCGTCGATGTGGTGGTGATGACGATTTAGGGGGCACGCGCCCTATCCGACGAAATGCTCAAGCCACAAAAGGCAAAGCCCCGCTCAGGCGGGGCTTTGCAGACACTTTGGCAAGTTTGCGATCTCCGACCAAAGCGGCCAACCGAAGTTGGACTTAAGTGTCGGTGCGGCCGACGACCTTAGATAGATATAATCAAGCTCGTGATTAGTCAAACTGCAATCCAAGGCCGGAACTTACGCTGTTTCGCACCCTTGAAAAAGCACTTTGGTGAAAGGCAGGGCTACCACCAAAGTGCTTCTAGTCGAGACGTCTAATCCACAGGCGACAGATGCATACCCCTAAGGCGTACCCAAGAACGTCATCGCCGCAACGACATAGCCTTCGACACTCGACTTGACCGAGGCTTCTGGTTCAATGCGGAACAAGGGTGAGTGATGAGGGGGTGCTTTGCTCATGTCATCGGTGATGCTGCCGCCAACATTGAAGAACACGCTTTTGATGCCGCCCCACTCGGGCGCGCCGTAATAGGCGAAGTCTTCAGCGCCCATGCCAGCGCGTGGGGTCTTGGACATGCGGTCCGCGCCAAAGGCGGCTTCGAGGCTGGCGCGCAGCTTAGCGGCATTCTCCGGATCATTCAGATTGGGCGGGGCTTTTTCTGCCAGATTGGTGACGATGGGCATCCGATCTTCTGGCACGCCATAGGTCTTTGCTACACCGTCAGAAATCCGCTTGATTCCATCCAAGAGCTTTGCCCGCACTTCCGGCGTGTCAGCCCGCACGGTTAGCTCAAGGCGCGCTTCTTCGGGAATGATGTTGCGCTTTAAGCCAGCCTGCACGACGCCGACAGTCACAATGCCGGGCTCCAATGGCGAAATGTTCCGGCTGACCAAGGTCTGTAAGGCCATCACCAGATTGGACGCAACGACAATCGGATCCACGGTCTGTTGTGGCGAGGCACCATGCCCGCCGACGCCGCGTACAATGATGTTCACGCCGTCAGAGCTGGAATTGGCAACGCGGCTTTCAACCTTGAACTTGCCGCGCTCTAGACCGCTGGCAATGTGGAGGCCCAGCGCAATATCAGGCTTTGGGAAGCGCGTATAAAGGCCATCTTGCAACATGGCCAAAGCCCCGCCCAAGCGTTCCTCGGCTGGCTGGAAGACGAGGACGATTGTGCCACGCCACTGGCTCTTACGTGTCATCAATTGCCGCGCAGCGCCGATGAGGGCGGCGACGTGAACATCATGGCCGCAGGCATGCATGACGGGCATCTCCACGCCGTCGGCATCGATCTGCCGGGCTTTGGATTCATAAGGCAGGCCATTGCGTTCGAGGATTGGAAGACCGTCCATGTCGGCGCGCAACATAATGGTTGGTCCAGCACCATTGCGGATCACACCGACAACACCTGTGCCGCCGACTTTCTCGGTGATCTCGATCCCGCCAATGGCGCGCAGCTCCCGCGCTACCACGCCTGCGGTGCGCGTCTCGCGGAAGGAAAGCTCCGGATTGGCGTGCAAATCCTCCCACAAGCTTTTCAGCGACTTTGAATAATCAGCAGCCACACTGGCGCTCAATTCAGGAATTTTGAGCGTCTGCACCGGCGCAGTCGGTTTAGGGGCAGCAGCGCCTAAGAGGATCAGTGCAGCTAAGGTGGCTATTGAAGTTGTTCTTTTCATAGTGGTCTCCCCGATTATAATTCTGATCACAGCCTTTTGAGGCTAAGGACCGCCGCCGCGCTTGTCTATCCAAAAGTGAGGCCTACCTGTGGGCTAAGATTGACGTAGCCGCCTAAAGCCATGATGGAAGCGGGCCACTTGCATAGGAAAAGCATCATGAAACTGGGTCGTCTCAATCACGTCGGCATTGCCGTGCCCTCCATTGCCGCTGCCTTGGAAAATTACAAAGCCCTTTACGGCGTCACCGACGCTGACATTACGCCGATGCGCGACATGCCCGAGCAAGGCGTGAAGGTGGCTTTTGTTGATATTCCAAATAGCCAGCTTGAGCTGATTGAGCCCTTGGGAGAGGCGTCGCCGATCCATAAGTTCCTCGAAAAGAACCCCAATGGCGGCCAGCATCACGTCTGCTTTGAGGTTCCAGAGATTTATGCCGCGCGCGACGCGATTAAGGCCAATGGCGCGACCATTCTGGGCGAACCACGGATTGGAGCTCACGGCACGTTGATTATCTTTGTCCACCCGAAGAATTCAAACGGTGTATTGATCGAGCTTATGGAAACGCCGAAGGGGGCCCATTAGATGGATTGGTTCACAGGGATCGCAATCTTCCTCACCATGTGGTGGGTGATCCTGTTTTGCGTCCTACCGATTGGCGTGCGCAGCCAAGAGGAAAGCGGCGAAATTGTCGCTGGCACAGACCCCGGCGCCCCTGTCGTCGCCAACATCAAGCAGAAACTGATCTGGACAACAGCGATCACGTCCATTGTGTGGACAGCTTTTGCCCTGCTTTTGATGACAGGATGGGTCTCTTTGGAGCATCCATTGGGTCGGTTGATGGGGTGAGCGGGCTTGATCGACCCAACAATTGGGTCGATTTCGGCTTCAAGCCCAAAAAGAGGGCAGGGTTTACACCACATTTAGCCGCATGATGGGCATAAGCATGTTTTTGCGGCAATTGGGCAGCCACCATGTTGCACCTGCGAGGCGAAACGGCGATTGTGCAGTTGCGAGACGGGCCTGTCGCCTCCTCGTAAATGCCTGATGGCGTTTCCTCCCAGAACCTTTGCGCCGCGCCTGACTTGTTCAAGCGCGGCCTTTTTTCGTTTAGGGGGGGGGAATGTTGGAGCGCGCAGCACTAGCTGCGCATCTCTACGCGGTCCTCACCCCTCCCCATGGGAGAGGGGCGGGGTGAGGGCTTTTACATTGGCATCGTTTGGATATGTAAACGGGTGACTTTCATCTTGCAGGAGCTTTCGCGCCTTTGCGCTTTGTCCCCCTCACCCCCGACCCCTCTCCCCCATGGGGGCGAGGGGAGAGCGCACAATTTGAGATCGAAACACTTGGTCGCACTTTCGTGAAACACGGTTTTCACCAAAATAGGTCTAGACGAAAAGAACTTCTTTCCGCCCCCGCCCCAAACACCAGCCGCAGCGCTGGCTAATTGCCTCAGCGCGCGGCACAGACTATGGCAGAGCGTCAAAGAGAAGGTGATCGCCATGCGCATGTCGCGCTATTTCCTGCCTGTTACAAAAGAAACCCCAGCCAATGCCGAAATCGTGTCGCACAAGCTGATGCTGCGCACCGGTATGATCAAGCAACATTCCGCCGGTATCTATTCCTGGCTGCCTTTGGGCTTGAAAGTCTTGCAAAAGATTGAGGCCATTGTGCGCGAGGAGCAAAACCGTTCCGGCGCGCTGGAAGTCTTGATGCCAACGATGCAAGGGGCAGACTTATGGCGTGAAAGCGGCCGCTATGATGCCTATGGCGCAGAAATGCTGCGCATCACCGATCGGCATGAACGTGATTTGTTGTTTGGGCCCACAGCCGAAGAAGTCGTGACCGATATCTTCCGCAACCATGTGCGCTCGTACAAGGAATTGCCGCTGAATCTCTATAACATTCAGTGGAAGTTTCGCGATGAAGTGCGTCCCCGCTTTGGCGTGATGCGCGGCCGCGAATTCTTGATGAAAGACGCCTATAGCTTTGACCTCGACGAAGCTGGCGCGCGCGATGCCTACAACAAGATGTTTCTGGCCTATCTAAAAACCTTCCAGCGCTTAGGCCTTCAGGCCGTGCCAATGCGTGCCGATACAGGGCCCATTGGTGGCGACTTGAGCCATGAGTTTTTGGTCCTCGCACCCACAGGGGAAAGCGGCGTGTTCTATGATGCTGTTTATGACGAGACCGATTGGGCCGGCATGGACATCAGCTTTGACAACAATGATGCCGCTCGCGCCAATCGCGCTGAAACCGTATCGCGCATCGTGAAGGCCTATGCGGCAACCGATGAAATCCACGATGAGGGCCGCTTTGAAACCGAAGTCCCCGCTGACCGCCGCCGCACGGGCCGCGGCATCGAAGTGGGCCATATCTTCTTCTTCGGCACCAAATATTCCACCCCGATGAATGCCAAAGTCTCTGGCCCAGATGGCAAAGACGTTCTGGTACAAATGGGCTCCTACGGCATTGGCGTGTCGCGTCTGGTTGGGGCGATTATTGAAGCCAGCCATGACGAGAACGGCATCATCTGGCCAGATGCTGTCGCTCCGTTTGACGTCGGTGTGATCAGCTTGCGCCCCGGTGATGAAGCTGTCGATGCCGCCTGTGAGCAGGCCTATCAGACCCTCTTAAAGGCGGGCATGGACCCGCTTTATGACGATAGCCAAGATCGGCCCGGGGCGAAATTTGCCACCATGGATTTGATCGGTGTGCCCACCCAATTGATCGTGGGGCCAAAGGGTCTTGCCAACGGCTTGGTTGAGGTCAAAGACCGCAAGACTGGAACCAAGGAAGAAGTGTCGCTGGAAAGCGCGCTGTCACGCCTGACCGCGAAGGCGTCGGCATGAAAGCTGGCGGCGCGGGGCCTTTTGGCATGTGGGAGCGCACGCTAGCCGCACGCTATTTGCGGGCCCGGCGTGAAGATGGCGGGGTCGCACTGATCTCGCTGATCAGCTTCATCGGCATATTCCTGGCGGTCGCCGTCCTCATCATCGTGATGAGCGTCATGAACGGTTTTCGCGCAGAACTTTTGGGTCGCATTTTGGGCGTTAACGGCCATGTCTTTGTCGATGTGCGCAATATGCCCATTCCAGAAGCCCGCGCCATTGTGGCCAAAGCCAAGGCTTTGCCCGGCGTTATTGACGTGATGCCTAAGATTGACGGCCAAGTAATGGCGGTCGGTCAAGGCGGAAACCTAGCCCGCGGTGCCGTGGTTACCGGCCTGGCACCATCCGACCTCAGCAAGCTCAAGATCGTCTCGGGCAATCTGGTCGGCGGAAACCTCAAGACTTGGGGGGCGGGTGAGTATGGCGGAGACGAGATTGCTATGGGCTCTCGCCTCGCGGAAGCCTTGGGCGTTTTGCCGGGGGATTCAGTTCAGCTCATCTCGCCACAAGGCGCGTCGACGCCCTTTGGCACCACCCCGCGCATCAAGGACTACACGGTCTCTGCCATCTTCGACATTGGCATGAGCGAGTATGACGCGACCTTCATCTATATGCCGATTGAGCAGGCTCAGTTATTTTTCTCAAAAGAAACCAGTTGGGACACGATTGAACTGCGGATGCAGGACCCAGATAAAGCCAATGTACTGGCGATTGAGGTGATGAAATTCAGCCAAAACCGCTATGTGACGGACTGGCGTCAGCAATCCGAAAGCCTCGTTTCTGCGTTGCAGATTGAGCGCAATGTGATGCGCTTGATCTTGATGCTGATTGTCGCGATTGCGGCCATGAACATCATCTCTGGCCTTGTCATGCTGGTGAAGAATAAGGGCCGCGATATCGCGATCCTGCGCACCATGGGGGCATCGCGTGCCTCGATCATGCGGGTATTTATGATGTCGGGGGCGAGTGTTGGTATTTTGGCGACACTGGCCGGGGGGATAGGCGGCACGTTGTTCTGCCTGAATATTGGAACCATCCAAAAAGTGGTCGAGTTTGTGTTCGGTCCGGTCTTCAATGCCGATGTTTATTTCTTGAGCCAGATCCCGGCCAAAGTGGAATGGCATGAAGTGATCACGACCGCGTTGTTTGCCGCGATTGCAAGTGTCGTCGCCACGCTGCCCCCATCTTGGCGCGCCTCAAAGCTCGATCCGGTGGAGGCGCTTCGATATGAATAGCCCGGTTCTGCGCCTCAGAGATTTGCGCCGCGTCTACCAAACCCGCGCGGGCGAACTCGAAGTCCTCAAAGGGGCCAATTTGACCATCATGCCGGGCGAAATCGTCGCGCTGATTGGGCCGTCAGGCTCTGGCAAGTCATCGCTCCTCCATGCGGCTGGCCTGTTAGAGGCAGCCCAAGGTGGCACGGTGGAGCTGGCTGGCATTGATGCAACGAAACTGCCCGACGCCGCACGCACGGCCCTGCGCCGCACCGCTCTAGGCTTTGTCTATCAATTTCACCATTTGCTGCCAGAGTTTAGCGCGGTCGATAATGTCGCTCTTCCACAATGGATTGCCGGTGTGGGCCCAGCCGAGGCGCAAGCCCGGGCAGAGCAACTCTTGGATATGATGGGGCTGGCCGACCGCAAATTGCATCAACCCGGCCAGCTATCGGGCGGGGAGCAACAGCGTGTGGCGATTGCGCGCGCGCTCGCCAATCATCCCGCTCTTTTGATCGCAGATGAGCCCACCGGCAACCTCGACCCCGCCACCTCCAGCTTTGTCTTCGACACCTTCCGCAAGGCGACGCGGGAGGAGGGGACCTCTGCGCTGGTTGCTACCCATAATCTTGATTTAGCACGGCAAATGGACCGCGTGTTCCGCATCGAAGGCGGTCTTTTGGTTCAGGACTAGAAGCATCCATCTTTGTTCCAGCGTTCTGCAAAAACCTCTTGTCATGAGAACAAAACAAGAATAGAACGAAGGCAGAACAAAGTAGGTGTAACATGGCCCAACTTCAAGACGCAGCCGCTTTCGCAGCAATTCTCGCTTTCACCCTGATGGCTTGGGGTTGGGGCGCTGTCATCGGTTGAGGATGGCTTCAAGATTTCTGTCGGCGAGGGCTGACAGAGCCTCAAGAGTCCTGTCAGACTAAGTCTCTCTTTGGTGATGATTCAGTCGACGGATTCAGGTGGCCCTATGGCAGATAGTACTCTCTTGGGCGGCACGTTCTCTGGCAGTGATCTGACTGCGGGGAGCGTCGCTTTGACGGGGTCTGCGGGTGCATCGCAAACAGGTAGACCAGCATTAGCTGGACCCGGATTTGTGCATTTGCGGGTTCGGTCGGCCTATTCGCTGCTTGATGGCGCGATGACGGTGAAGAAGCTTGCGGGCTTTGCCGCCAAAGCAGGTTTTGTCGCTGTCGGTATCTCGGATCCGAACCTGTTTGGCGCGCTCGAGTTTTCAGAAGCTTTGGCCGAAAAGGGCATTCAGCCCATTATGGGCCTTACCTTGCCTGTGTCCTTCCTCAGCCAAAAGCCCGGCGCGGCGGCAGGCCCTGACGGTAGTTTGGCGTTGATTGCACAGAGTGAGGTTGGCTGGGCCAATCTCATGGCACTTTCCAGTCTGTCCTTTTTAGAGGTTCCGGCGGGAAGCCTCCCCCATGTCAACTTGCAGAAAGTGTTGGACCATAGTGAAGGCGTGATCTGCCTCACCGGGGGGCGGGAAGGGCTTCTATCACGCGCACTCCTGGCCAATTTGAAGTCCGAGGCTGACATGTTGCTGCGCCAACTGGCCAAGGCATTTCCAGATCGGCTTTATATCGAGCTGCAGCGCCACGGCATGGCTGATGAGGGCCAAATTGAGCCGCTTCTGATTGATCTAGCTTATCAAGGCAATCTGCCGCTGGTGGCAACCAATGACGTACGCTTTGACAGCCCAGAGCGGCATCGCGCCCAAGATATTCTGATGTGCATCGGCCAAGCCACCCGCGTAGCCGATGACAAGCGCGAGCGTGTGTCGGCCAATCATTGCTTCCGTAGCGAAGCCGATATGGTGGCTCTGTTTGCTGACTTGCCCGAAGCTTTAGCCAATAGTGTAGACATCGCCCGACGGTGCGCGGTGCGCCCGCTGATGCGCGCACCTATCCTACCGCGCTTTACCACAGCGGACGGGCGCGATGAGCCGGAAGAATTGGCAAGCCAAGCCCGCCAAGGTCTTGAAGCGCGCCTCGCCAAGCGGCCACCGGTTGTCGCACGCGAAATCTATGACCAGCGGTTGGAACACGAAATCAATGTCATCAACCGCATGGGCTTTGCGGGATACTTTTTGATCGTTGCGGACTTCATCAAATGGTCAAAGGAGAACAACATCCCTGTCGGCCCTGGTCGGGGGTCTGGTGCGGGCTCGCTTGTTGCCTATTCTCTAACCATCACGGATCTCGATCCTTTGGCCTTTGGCCTTTTGTTTGAGCGCTTCTTGAATCCAGAACGCGTCTCCATGCCCGACTTTGATATCGATTTCTGTCAGGAGAAGCGCGATCAAGTCATTGATTATGTGCAAAAGAAATATGGCGCAGACCGGGTGGCGCAGATCATTACCTTCGGAACGTTACAGGCGCGCGCGGCGCTACGCGACGTCGGTCGGGTGTTGGATATGTCTTACGGCCAAGTCGATCGACTGGCCAAAATGGTGCCGAACAATCCCGCAGCGCCCGTAACCTTGGCCCAAGCCATTAAGGACGAGCCGCGCCTGCAGGAAGAGCGGTCGCGCGATGCCGATGTGCGCACGCTTCTCGATGCCGCGATTGAGCTTGAAGGCCTCTACCGCAACGCCTCCACCCACGCGGCTGGCGTCGTGATTGGCGACCGTCCACTGCACGAGCTTGTGCCGCTTTATAAGGACCCGCGCTCTAGCTTGCCTGCCACGCAATTCAATATGAAATGGGTGGAACCTGCGGGTCTCGTCAAGTTCGACTTCTTGGGCCTGAAGACGCTGACGGTTATCCAGCGTGCGTTAGACTTTTTAAAGGCCCGCGACATTGTCGTCGATCTCGACACGCTGCCGTTTGATGATCCTAAAACCTATGAGCTGTTGGCATCTGGCAAGACAATGGGCGTGTTCCAATTGGAAAGCCAAGGCATGCGCGACACGTTGCGCAAAATGCGGGCCGATACGTTGGACGACATTATCGCTCTGATCTCACTCTATCGTCCAGGTCCGATGAAGAATATCGAGACCTATTGTGATGTGAAGTTTGGCCGCAAAGATGCTGATTATCTGCATGAAAGCTTGATCCAGGTCCTGAAAGAGACCCAAGGCGTCATCATCTATCAAGAGCAGGTGATGCAGATCGCCCAGATCCTGTCGGGCTATTCCTTGGGTGAAGCCGACCTTTTGCGCCGCGCCATGGGTAAGAAAAAGCCCGAGGAAATGGCCAAGCAGAAGGACCGGTTTGTCAGCGGTGCCACCGAACGGGGCGTGGACGCAGAGCTTGCTGACCGCATCTTCGAATTGGTGAGTGAGTTTGCTGGCTATGGCTTCAACAAATCTCACGCGGCTGCCTATGCCGTGATCGCTTACCAAACCGCCTATCTTAAGGCCAATTATCCGGTCGAGTTTATGGCCGCGTCAATGTCGCTCGATATTGATGACACCGACAAGCTGGGTGCCTTCATGCAAGAATCAAAAACCATGAAGATCAAAGTGTTGTCGCCAGACCTTAATTATTCCGGCGCGGACTTTACCGTGCAAGACAATGCCATTCGCTATGCTCTTGGGGGCATTAAGTCGGTTGGCGTGGCGGCGATGGCGCAGGTCGTAGAAATCCGCCAAGCGGGCGGCAAGTTCAAATCTCTACATGATTTGGCCGAGCGGGTTGATCCGCGCACGTTGGGTCGCCGGACCTTGGAGACACTGGCCAAGGCCGGTGCCTTTGATTCGATTGAACCCAACCGTGCCTTGGTGTTTGCCTCCTCCGATCAATTGGTGGCCCATGCCAATGCGGCAGCCTCTGATCGGCAGAGCGCGCAAACCAGTCTGTTTGGCGATGCCGCCCCGCCGCCACGTGCACCCTTGCCGAGTGTAAAGCCGTGGTCCGCGCAAGAGCGTTTAGACAATGAGTTTGCGGCCCTTGGCCTATTCCTGTCGGGCCACCCGTTGGACGATTTGATCGAGGCGTTGCGCCGCCGCCAAACCGTCTTTTTCTCTGAGATTAACTCCAAAATGCAGGGCTCAGACGCGATTTTCCGCATGGCGGGTGTTGTGCGGGCGCGTAAGGAACGCCCGGCACGCGATGGCGGTAAGTTTGCTTGGGTGACGTTGAGCGATCCAACGGGCGAGTTTGAGGTAATGATCATGCCTGAAACCCTCAACGAAGCCCGCGACTTTCTCGACCCCGGCACCTCGGTGAGTTTCCGGGCGAAAGCGCGGCTGCGCGATGGCGACTTGAAGCTGTCGGCTGAGAAGATTGAACTCCTCGACCAAACCGACATGTCAGGCTGTGCCGGGATCAAAGTGTTTCTGGCGCGCGGCGCACCAATTGACGAATTGGCGCGTGTCACTGAAACCTTGCGTGGTGCTACCTCATCCAGTTTTGGCGAATTGCGCGTCGTCGTCGAACTCGCCGATGGTCGAGAAGTCGAAATTCAAGCTCCGGGGCGGTTTCCAATTGATGTCGCAGCGCGGCGGGCGTTGAAGAGCGCGTCTGGCGTGGATTTGGTGGCGGAGTTTTAGGGGGGCTCGGGAGAGACTGGTGTTGGCGAATTTTGGCCTACTGGCATGTAGCGACGAAGAGGCATTTGCAGTATTCTCCCCACCATGACACAGGGTCCTTCAAAATCTGAGCGGATGGAGATCCGTAAAGCGATTGGAAATAGGGCAATACTTGCTCCGATCTCAGAGGCCCGTTCTAGTGGGCCGAAGTATTTGGTTGCGCATGCCTGCTTCGACTGCCGCAAGTCTTGGAAGCTTTCAGAAGAGAAATCTGGAACCTGCCCGCAATGTGGCAGCGCTCTTAACTGGATGGGACGAGCCTTTAAGGCACCAAAGAAGTCAGATACCGAACAATGGAAAAAGGTAGCGGTTCTATGGAATGCGGGATTCCGGTTCTTATCTCACACCCGCTGGAGCGAGGTCGAGCCTTATCCAGACAGATTTCGCGACGTTGCAACATTTATTGCGAACAACCTTGAACATCGTTTTCGAGTAAAGGAATAGGTTTGCGTTCCTTTAGGAAAGCAACGCGGTCACCTAAAACCCGTAAGCGAATGTCTGTGCTCAGCCAAACGACTCGGAACGGTTCAAAGTCTCGCTGCGCTCACTTTGAAGCCGCCCGGCAATTCTTTTTGCGCAAGTGTGGGAGTCAAGGGGCGCGCCGTTGGCGCGTCGGCGAAGCCGATTGCACCCCTTGACTCCCACACTTGCGCGCCCAAACTCGAGCTCTGCCTTTGCCAAGGCACAGCCTGCGGCGAAGGCTGTCCAAGTGGAAAAGAACCAAACTAATAGCCGAATCAAGAGCTGGCCTTCCAAACAAGCCGCTTATGTGATGTTCGGGGCGTCCGAATTCGAGCCAATGACCTTGAGGCTGATGACGTGTGTCGCGGACTGCTCGCTAGTTTTTTGAAAGCCGAGCCGCTCGTAGAATTCCGCAGCATCAGTTGTTTTTGTGCGAAGCCGCAGCATCGAAAAGCTCTCTGCCGCATCCTCCATGATACGCTTCACTAAGAGAGTTCCAATGCCGAGGCGTCGTGCAGTGTCTAAGACGTAGACGTGGCGCAGTCGGCCAACATGCTCGATGAGGGCGTAAGGGTCTTTATTTAGTCCACCGACTGCAACCAATCGCCCCTCAATACAGGCTGACAATAGGAACTCGCCAGTTTTCTGAAAGCGGTTTGCACCCGAAAACCAGTCGTCGACAAGCCGTCGCATGAATCGATGGCCTTGGCTCTCGGCTTCTATGACGAGAGGCATAACTTCATCGCCAAGCAAAATTATCTGGCGCAACTCGATATGTTTCATTTAAATACTCTTTCGAAAATCCAAGCTTTCCCACGAGATCATGACAAAATTCATTTACTAGCGTCAACAAGCAAACGATGAACAGTAACTTACTTCGAGCTGTACGGTGCATTCTCAAAAGAATGCACCAATGCTAGGCAAAGCCCAAATGGTATGTGTGTGCTTGGCCACACGCCTCGGACGGGCTTCAGGCCGCACTTCGCTTGCCTTGAAGCCCTAGGACGATTGTCTCTGCGCAAGTTGGAGAGTCAAGGGCGGCGTCCGCCGACGCGCCATCGGCGCGCCCATTGACTCCCCATCTTGCACGCTCAAACTCGAACATAGCCTTTGCCTAGGCACAGACTGTGGCAAAAGGCGATCTAAGTGGAAAGAACCATCAGCATGACCGCTGCGAATGAAGTGGCGCAGTCCCAAGAGACTGCACCCCCGGGGTCGCTCAATTTGAAATAACTCGGTGCTCTTATCCTCCCCCGCAAGCAGGGGAGGACAGGGGCAACAAGTTGGGGCCCCTAGTACCGCCGATAAAGCCCGGCCAGCACGCCTTGCACCTTCACCCGGTCAGGCCCGAAGATGCGGGTTTCGTAACGAGGGTTGGCGGCTTCTAAAGCGATGGACTGGCCGCGACGGCGCAGGCGCTTGAGCGTGGCTTCTTCATCATCGACCAAGGCGACCACGATGTCGCCCGATTGGGCGTCATCGGTGCGGCGGATGATCACGAAGTCGCCTTCCAAGATACCGGCATCAATCATGGAATCGCCTTTGACTTCCAAGGCAAAGTGCAGGGCAGGGTCCAATTTGTCGGGTGCCGCAATCCGATCAATCTCATGCTGAATGGCCGCGATAGGCACGCCCGCTGCGATACGACCCAAGACCGCGATATCATTGGCTGCTGAAGGCGGAATGGCCGGGATTGCCGGGGCAGGCTTGGAACCCACAACCAGTGGCGTAAAGGGCTGGCGGCCTTTGGGTGGCGCGGCCGTGGTTGCACTATCAGGCAGCTTCAGGACTTCTAGGGCGCGGGCGCGATGGGCGAGGCGGCGCAGAAACCCGCGCTCTTCCAGAGCCGTAATCAGGCGGTGAATGCCCGACTTAGATGCCAAGTCCAACGCATCCTTCATCTCGTCAAAGGAAGGCGAGACGCCGGTTTCCTTGAGACGCTCATGAATAAATAGCAAAAGCTCCCGTTGTTTGGACGTCAGCATCAACTTCCCCTATCTTGCGGCGCGCGCGCACACGCTGGCCCCTGTCAAATCCGATGGCACCGTGAACGATGCACGAACAAAGTAGGGATGTTCTAACTCTGTTCCGTTTTTTCGTCTATAGGCTTATGAAAATTTTTCCGCAGCCCCAAGATGGCTTACCTACACATGCCCCTCTCGCCTGTCGGCGGCATGACTGCTAAGTCAGCCGTGATAGGAAAGAAACATGAAAGTCAGATTTGCCCCTTCGCCCACCGGCAAGCTCCACGTCGGCAATGTCATCACGGCATTGCGCAATTGGTTGTTTGTGCGCCAACATGGCGGCACCTTCCTGTTGCGGATTGATGACACCGATACGGCGCGCTCTACCCAAGCTTATGAGGATGGTATCCGGACGGACCTGACGTGGCTTGGCCTGACTTGGGATGAAGAAGCCCGCCAGTCAGCTCGCTTTGATATTTATGACAAGGCACGCGACCGTCTGATTGAAGCAGGCCTCCTCTATCCCTGCTATGAGACGTCGGAAGAATTGGACCGTAAGCGCAAGATCGCTTTGTCGCGTAAATTGCCCCCGGTTTATGATCGTGCCGCGCTCGCCCTCACGGATGCAGACAAGGCCGCCTTTGAAGCCGAAGGGCGCAAGCCCCACTGGCGCTTTAAGCTTTCGGGCAAGCGGGTGGCGTGGCAGGATTTGATCCGGGGTGAGCAAACGGTTGATACCGCCTCAATGTCCGACCCCGTGCTGATCCGCGAAGATGGGGCCTATCTCTATACGTTGCCTTCGGTCGTGGACGATGTGGATCTAGGCGTCACCCATGTGATCCGTGGCGAAGACCATGTGACCAACACAGGCGCACAGGCTGAGATTTTTGAAGCGCTGACAGGGGGAAAGCGCCCTGAGTTCGGCCACTTCCCACTGTTGGTTGGTGCCGATGGTGAGACCCTGTCCAAGCGCATTGGCTCCCTATCGGTTGAGAGCCTGCGCGAGCAGGGGGTTGCACCTTTGGCGGTTTTGTCCCTGATGGCACGGATCGGCACGTCGGACCCGGTTGAGGCTGTCGATAATCTCGACGCGCTGATCGCTGGCTTTGATTTTGGTAAAATAGGCCGCGCGCCAGCTCGCTTTGACCCCGAAGACGTCCGCCGTCTGGATGCGCAATTGCTGCAGCATGCGGACTATACGGCGATTCAGCCGCGCCTAGCCGCAATTGAGTGCGATCTGGGTGAAGCTTTCTGGCTGGCCGTTCGCGGCAACCTCGCAAAGTTTGACGATGTGGCGCTGTGGGCCAAAGTCGTCCAAGGCCCGATTGAGCCTCAGATTGATGAGCCGGACTTCATCGGCACGGCGCTGGGTCTGCTGCCTGCTGGCCCTTATGATGAAACCTCTTGGTCGGGCTTTACCGAGGCGGTGAAAGCCGCAACAGGGGCAAAAGGAAAAGGCCTCTTCATGCCCTTGCGCAAGGCACTCACGGGCCAAGAACATGGGCCAGAGATGAAGTGGATATTCATGCTGATCGGCCCAGAGCGCGCGGCAAGCCGCTTGGCGGGCAAGGCGTCTTAGCTAACTTTGCTGCGATGGGCTTCTAAATCCGCATCCCAGTTCATTTTCTTGCGCATCGCGTGGAAATGAGGCGTGCCATAAAGTTGGAAAAACTCATCTGTGATGCGCCACGATTCTTCAAACCAAGCGCTTTTGGGCAGGGCTGCCAAGCCATCGCGCATAAACAGGATAATGATGATTGAAGTTGGTCCTTGGAAGGTGTGGATCATGTCCCAGCTTGGCAATTCCTTGATGTAACCTTCTGCGTAAAGCTTGGAAAAGCGCTTTTGCCAGACCAGGCCTTCGAGTTGGACCTTAATCTCGCTATCGCGCTGCATTTGCTCAATTTCCGAGGGTTCACCCCTTAATTGGTCCAAGGACCAAGCATTTTTGGAGTGAACATCAAAAAACGCTTCAAAATAGGCGGAAGCATAGTGCGTGAATTGAACCAAGGGGTTGGCTGCTTGGATATCTCGCCCAAGCCACGCCATATAAATCCCTACGCCCAGCCCATAGGCAGCGTCATAAAGGTCCCAATTGGTTGGATAAAGGCGATACAAGGTCGCGGTTGAGACCCCAGCCTGTTTGGCCACCTCCGCCATGCTTAAATTCTGAAAGCCGCGCGAATAAATAACAGTGGCCGCCGAAGCGACAATGCGGCCTCGACGATTGGTGGCATCCAGCCTATTTGGGCTTCTGGTTAACATTCGCTGCAATTCTTGCAGTATAAATTCGTGGGCACTTGCTGGCGTCGGCTTTTCCCTTAACGAAATCTCCACGTCCTTTAGAAATGGAAGATCACGTTCTAACGTTGCATAGAATTTTGCTTTGTTGATCTCCTCAATCGGCGTCTTTCGCAAATATTTTCCATCCAAGAATCCGATAGGTGATTGTTGCCGCACCGACCTGAACTTGGCAGTTCCATATAGCACGAAAAATAGGTCAACGACTTTGATGGCTTCTTCATACCACCCCATTGCAGGTTTGTAGGGCATGCCAATGTCGCCATGCCAACTTCTGGTTCTTACGGCGATTTCGCCAACGAGCCTAACGAACATGAGTTGCCGATCTTTGTTCTCAACAAACCCATCGGCAACTAAACGGTCGAAAATTGCTTCCACAAATTGTCTGAAAGCTTGACTGATTTTCGCTGCAATTAAGCGCGCATCTGCGGTGATCTCAGTTTCGGTTTGTAGGATAAAGCCTTGGATAAAGTAGAACAATTGGACATTGGCTGGACTTGCCCTGAAAAAGTGGAGAGCGGTTTCTTAGAATTTGCTAAGGAACGTATCCATGACAGAGAAGACCAAGAGTGGCGCAGGGCGTCAGAAGCGATTTACCGATGCCTTCAAGGCGGAGGCA
>Ga0247831_1003083_pt1 | contig 25278 bp, 18 predicted proteins | sample LaCruzMarch2015__9_FD_192406 | JGI IMG/M metagenome (GOLD analysis project Ga0247831, IMG submission 192406) | Freshwater microbial communities from meromictic Lake La Cruz, Castile-La Mancha, Spain - LaCruzMarch2015_1m | ecosystem: Environmental > Aquatic > Freshwater > Lake | place: Spain...
ATTCAATTTGCTCGTGTAGAAGATGTAGATTACGGTAAAGGAAGTGCAGCTAATAATCGTAATGTTTATTTCACTGCAACTGGTGTAAGCCAAGCCGATAAAGTTACGCCAGTAGCTGGGAAAACAATGTGGGGTAGAGTTTATCATTTAGCAATGGATGCTAATGACCCTTTGAAAGGAAAATTATCTGTCGCTGTTGATGGTGTGGTTGACCCTGGTAATAATATCATAAATCCTGATAATATCTGTGTGACACAAAATTATGTTTATATCCAAGAAGACGGTGACTCATTTTACAAAGAGACAAAACATGATGGTAGAATCTGGCAATACAGTATTGCTACTGGTGCATTAGTGCCAGCTATTGAGATGAACCACAAACGAGATGTAGTTGATTTCAATAACAAATATAATGTTCTAAAATCTAATTTACTAAGTTCTTGGGAGTATGGTGCAATGTACGATATTTCTGACTTGGTGAATATTCCTAATACATTTGTAATCAATTTGCATCCTCATACTTGGAGAGACATGAAGTATAGCAATGCTGATGGTAGCCCGATTACTATTGCAAAATCAGTTTCTGATGCCTCGACAGGTTCATTTGCTGAAGGTGGTCAGGTTGTGATTATTTCGGGACTTGCTCGTTAATCCTTTACAATTATTGTCATAAAAAACCCTTCGCTGTTTAGCTAAGGGTTTTTTATTTAAAACCAAACCAAATAATGAAACCAATAAGTTATTTTTCTTTGTTATTGAGCTTACTGTTTTTTGCAAATAGTTGTCATAAAGCTACTCAAAAAACTACTTCAGAGCATTCAAAAGAGATATTTTTGAAAGATTTAGAGCTGCTACAAAATCAACTTAAAAATGATTTTCTGCCACTTGCCACACATTCTAATAATATAGATTCGCTACAAAAGGTATTTATTGACTGTCGAAATAACTACAAAAAAATTGAGCACATCACTGAATATTTTATGCCTTCGGCGAGCGTTTTGGTAAATGGGCCACCCTTGAATGAAATCGAATTGGAGGAAAATAAGGTTTTTGCTCCGAGTGGTTTTCAGGTTATAGAGCCGTTTATCTTTCCTGTAATTGATTCTGAAAATAGAAAAGAGTTGGTGATGGAAGTCAAGAAACTTATTCAAGAATTAAAAAAGTACAAACAATTAGAAACCGTTGAATTTTCAGAAAATCAGATTTTTGATGCCATTCGCCTACAAATTTTCAGAATAAACACCTTAGGTATTTCGGGTTTCGATACACCACTTTGTCAGACTTTTATCACTGAGGCAAATACTTCGCTGAAAAGTATGAGAAGGTATATCAAGCCAAATATTGAAGCAAATGAAAGTAAATCGAAAGAAATAATACAGATTTGGAATTCGTGTGAGGCCTACTTGAGTACTCAAAAAACAACCGAAAATTTTGATTATTTAGCATTTGTCAAGAAGTACTCAAACAATCTTTCACGAACACTCGTTGAATTTCAGGAAAAAATTGTTATACCAGAGCTGATTGAAACTCGTCCACTTCGAGTGACAGCTAAAACGCTTTTTGATAAAGATATTTTTGATGTAAATTTTTACGCACCAAATGCTGATTCTTATGTTACCGATGAACGAGTCGCACTCGGAAGAAAACTTTTTTATGACCAAACGCTCACTTCCAGCAATCGTTCGTGTGGCTCGTGCCACCAAGCCGAAAAGGCTTTTACCGACAGTAAAACCAAAGCTTTGGCTATTAGTGGTTCGCAAATTCAACGTAATACTCCAACACTCACTTATGCAGCACTACAAAATGCCCAATTTTATGATTTGCGTGTCAATAACTTAGAAGCCCAAGCCTTTGATGTGGTACTCAACAAAGATGAAATGCACGGCTCGTTTGATGAAGCTATAAAGAAAATTATGATAGATGATGCTTATCTAAAAGCATTTAAGACAGCCTATCCGCTTGTAAAAGAAATAACGCAAGTCGAAATTCAAAATGCGTTGGCAAGTTTTACACGCTCACTAATTCCGTTTAATTCGAGATTTGATAAGTTTATGAGAAATGAAAATACTCAACTAACTGAACAACAAAAGCAAGGTTTTAATCTGTTTATGGGAAAAGGGAAATGTGGAATTTGCCATTTTATGCCAGTTTTCAATGGTACCGCTCCACCGAGTTTTACACATACAGATTCGGAAGTGATAGGTGTTTTTGAATCAACCAAAAGTAAAAAACTTGATAAAGATTTAGGTCGTGGAAAACTCAATCCGTTTGAAGATTGGCTTTATGCTTTTAAGACCCCAACTCTCAGAAATATCGGCAAAACTGCTCCTTATATGCACAACGGAGCCTATAAAACCCTTGATGATGTGATTGATTTTTATAATAATGGTGGTGCAGTTGGAATGGGCATCGACTTACCTAATCAAACGCTGGCATCGGATAAGTTAAACTTGACCGAAACTGAGAAAAAATCATTGATAAGTTTCTTGCAAACATTGAGCGATGAGTAATTGTATTTACAATATATTTGTTCTCTACTTTCATTATTTATTGAAAACAAATGCTTACCTTTGCAGTTGTTTTTCATATTTATTAATCTAAGTTAACATCAAATGTATTTAACTACGGACAAAAAGGAAGAAATCTTCGCCGAAAAGGGCTTCCAGAAAAAAGCGACTGATACAGGTTCCGCCGAGTCGCAAATTGCATTATTTACTTTTCGTATTGCTCACCTAACAGATCACTTGAAATCACACAAGCATGACTACTCAACAAGAGCAGGTTTGTTGAAATTAGTAGGTAAGCGTCGTAGATTGCTCGATTATTTGTTTAAAACAGATATTTCTCGTTACAGAGCAATTATTGCCGAATTAGGAATTCGTAAGTAATAATACATATCAGGGAATTCTCTTTTGGGTATTCCCTGATTTTTTGTTTAAAAATATCTTCAAAGTATTCAATTTTATCCCCGCGGAATTCGGATAATAAACTACCACGTCGAAAGCGGATACGTGGATTTAATTAAACTAAAAAATGTTTAACATTCACACTAAGACCATCGAAATGCCCGATGGCAAAGTGATTACCCTTGAAACTGGGAAACTTGCAAGACAAGCAGACGGTTCGGTAGTGGTTAGAAGCGGCAATGCCATGCTTTTAGCAACTGTTGTGGCCGCTCAAGAACACAAAGAGGGAACTGACTTTCTACCACTTTCTGTTGATTATCAAGAGAAATTTGGTTCAGCAGGAAAAATTCCCGGAAGCTTCCAACGTCGTGAGGGAAGACTTTCGGATAATGAAATCTTAATCAGTCGATTGATTGACCGTGCTTTGCGTCCTATCTTCCCAGAAGATTATCATGCGGACGTTCAGGTAATTGTTACGTTAATTTCAGCCGATGCTGAAATTCAACCTGATGCCCTTGCTGCTTTAGCTGCATCAGCTGCAATCGCAGTCTCTGACATTCCATTTAATGGGCCAATTTCAGAAGTAAGAGTTGCCAAAATAAACGGTGAGTATGTAGTGAATCCAACTACTACACAAATTAAATCCGCCTCATTAGATTTAATCGTAGCTGGAACCATTGATAATATAATAATGGTAGAAGGCGAAGCAGACCTTTGTACTGAAGAAGAAATGATTGAAGCAATCAAGATTGCTCATGAGGCCATTATTGTACAAGTAAATGCTCAGAAAGAATTTGGTGTAATAGTCGGCAAAACAGATAAGCGTGTTTATAATCATGAGACTCATGATGAAGAACTACGTGAACGCATGAATAAAGAACTTTATGACAAAGTTTATGCGGTCTGTTTGGAAGGAAATAATAAGAAAGAAGTAAGAAAAGAAAAATTTGGTGAGATTCTTGACGGATTTATTGCTTCATTAACTGAGGAAGAACGCACTTCAAAAAAGCCATTTATCAAACCTTATTTTGGTGATATTCAATATTATGCTTCAAGAAATATGGTGCTGGATGAGCGAACAAGACTTGATGGTCGTAAGCTTGACGAAATTCGTCAGATTGTTTGCGAAGTAGATTTCTTGCCTTCGGCTCACGGTGCTGCGTTGTTTACAAGAGGCGAAACCCAATCATTGACAACTGCAACACTAGGTACGAAACTTGATGAAATGATTATTGACCAAGTAATGGTTTCGGGATATAGTAAGTTTTATTTACATTATAATTTCCCAGGTTTTTCGACTGGTGAAATCAAGCCTAACCGTGGTGCTGGTCGTCGTGAAATTGGTCATGGAAATTTAGCTCAACGTTCATTGAAGAAAATTCTTCCAGCCGAATCAGAAAACCCATACACAATTCGTATTGTATCTGATATTCTTGAATCAAATGGTTCGTCGTCAATGGCTACCGTTTGTGCAGGATGTTTAGCTTTGATGGATGCAGGTGTGCCAATTAAAGCTCCGATTTCTGGAATTGCAATGGGTTTAATTACTGACAATGCAACAGGAAAATGGGCGGTTTTATCTGATATCTTAGGTGATGAAGACCATTTAGGTGATATGGACTTTAAGGTAACTGGTACTGAAAACGGTATCACCGCTTGCCAAATGGATATTAAAATTGGTGGTTTATCGTTTGAGGTTTTAGAGCAAGCATTAATGCAAGCTAAACAAGGACGTATCCACATTCTTGGAAAAATGAAAGAATCAATTGCTGTGTCTCGACCAGAATTGAAACCTCATACTCCGCGTGCGTTTACAATCGTTATTGATAAAGAATTTATCGGAGCTGTAATCGGACCAGGCGGTAAAATTGTTCAAGAGATTCAACGTGAATCTGGTGCAACAATTACAATCGAAGAAAAAGAAGGTAAAGGTTATGTATCTATATTCTCATCAAATGGTGAAAGCATGGATAAGGCTAAGAAGAGAGTTTATGGTATTGTAGCTACTCCAGAAGTTGGTGAAGTATATGATGCAAAAGTAAAATCAATTCAACCATTTGGTGCTTTTGTTGAATTTATGCCAGGAAAAGAAGGTTTACTTCATATTTCTGAAATTTCATGGGAAAGATTACCAAGTATGGATGGCGTTTTAGAAATAGGTGAAGAATTACAAGTAAAATTACTTGAAGTTGACCCTAAAACTGGAAAATTCCGTTTATCAAGAAAAGCACTTTTGCCAAGACCTGAAAGACAGTAATTTGGATATTAGTTGATTAGTTATTCGTTAGTGGTTATTGGATAAATGTTTTTATGATGTAGTCAATATCTAAAAACAAATTTTCAATAAAACAATAACTAAGTCCCCAATAATCAGTAACTAATTCAAAGATGAACATTTAATAAATTTTAATTGTTCTATTAATCAAGGTGCTTAAGTTTTTTACGTTATAATAGAAATCTGTTGGGTCATTGCCCGTTAAAAATAAGATATGCGTCAGCTAAAAATTAGTAAGCAAATTACCAATCGTGAAAGTCAATCTCTCGATAAATATCTCCAAGAAATTGGAAAAGTGGATTTGCTAACTCCCGATGAGGAAGTTATTCTTGCACAGAAAATTAGAGAAGGAGACCAGTATTCATTAGAGCGTTTAACAAAAGCAAACTTACGTTTTGTAGTTTCGGTAGCGAAACAGTATCAAAATCAAGGTTTATCATTGGGCGATTTAATCAATGAAGGAAACTTGGGTTTGATTAAGGCAGCACAAAGGTTTGATGAAACCCGTGGTTTTAAGTTTATCTCTTATGCCGTTTGGTGGATTCGTCAGTCAATTTTACAAGCTTTGGCCGAACAATCTCGTATCGTTCGCTTGCCTTTAAATCGTGTCGGTTCATTAAATAAAATCTCAAAAACTTTTTCTGACTTAGAACAAAAATTTGAGAGAGAGCCCTCACCAGAAGAATTAGCTGAGGTATTAGAAATTTCCGCTGCGGAGGTTATTGATACATTGAAAATTTCTGGTCGCCATGTATCTGTTGATGCTCCTTTTGTACAAGGAGAAGAAAATAGTTTATTGGATGTTCTTGAAAATGACAGTGAAGTTAAACCCGACCAAGGTTTAATTGACGACTCACTCCGTAGAGAAGTTATGAGAGCTTTGTCAACCTTGACACAACGTGAAGCAGAGGTCATTACTTATTACTTCGGATTGAACGGCGAACAAGCTATGACACTCGAAGAAATTGGTGAGAAATTCAATTTGACTCGTGAACGTGTACGTCAGATTAAAGAAAAGGCGATACGTCGTTTACGTCAGACTTCAAGAAGTAAAGCATTGAAAGCTTATTTAGGCTAAAATTTATATTTGAATGATTGAATCTAATGAAAATTCAAGCATTTCATAACAAAAAAATAATTTTCGAAAAGGTACGTTTATCGTGCCTTTTTTTGTTTTCTTTCTTAAATTCTATTTTGAAATGGCGATTTTACAACCGATTCATAACATTGCAGAAATAATTTCAAAGAAAAATGTCAAAACGGCAATTCTTTGTCCTGGCTCTCGAAGTGCCGCTTTGACAATCTCTATTGTACGCCACCCTGATATTGAAACATTCAGCATTAGTGATGAACGATCTGCCGGATTTATAGGAATGGGTATGGCTCAAGTAACTGGTGAAACTGTTGCATTAGTTTGTACTTCTGGAACTGCTGCTTATAATTTTGCCCCTGCTATTGCAGAAGCCTTTTTTCAAGAAATACCTTTAATCATTCTTACCGCTGACAGACCAGCCGAATGGATTAATCAATATGATGGACAGACGATTTTTCAAAGAGAGATTTATGGAAAGCATGTAAAGAAAAGTTTTGAACTTCCCTCAGAATATTCAAATGCTGATGCTGTTTGGCATATTGAAAGGATTGTAAATGAAGCAATTAATCTTTCACAAGTTCATCCTAAAGGGCCCGTTCATATAAATATTCCAATTAGAGAACCTTTTTATCCAACAGTTGAAGAAGAAATTACTTTTAAACAAAACGTAAGAATTATTACGAATGTTGAAATTGAGAAAAAACTATCAAATGAGTTTTGGAACAATTTCAAAGATATTTGGCAAAGCTGTGAAAATAAATTAATTGTGGTTGGACATCGGCAAAGTACCAATTTGAATGAAACACTTGAAAAGTTTTCAGGTGAAATTTGTATTCCTGTAATTGCAGATATTATTTCAAATGTAAATACTACTGATTCGATTTTAGTAGATGTTTTTTTGTCTTCAAAAAATGATATATTTAAAAATAAGTTAAAACCTGATTTATTGATAACTTGCGGAAAGTCTATTATTTCTAAAAATCTAAAAATATTTATTCGAAATAATAAACCAACTTATCATTTTCATATTCAAGAAAATCCAGAGTTAATTGACCCATTTCAAACATTGACTCATAAAGTTGAAGTTTCACCAGAGTATTTTTTTAAACAACTTTTTGAAGATTTAGATTTCTTAAGTTTTAAGGAAGGAGATGAAGATGTAGATAATCAATATTTTGAAATTTGGAATGAAGCAAGTGTTAAAGCAAAACAAAAACTTAATAGTTTTTTGAATAATTCCGAATATTGTGAGTTTAAAGTGATTAGAAATTTACTTGATAAACTGCCTGAGAATTCGATATTTCATGTTGCAAACAGTATGGTAGTAAGATATTCAAATCTCATAGGCTTAGAAAAGGGCAAAAACATAGAAGTTTTCGCCAATCGAGGCACAAGTGGCATCGATGGTTCACTAAGTTCGGCTCTGGGTAGTGCTTTAAAGACAGATAAAATCGTTACTTGTTTGATAGGAGATATGTCGTTTTTCTATGATAGAAATGCTTTTTGGAATACGTATATGCCTGATAATCTGCGAGTTATCTTAATTAACAATCATGGAGGTAATATTTTTAGAATTATTGATGGTCCAAATAAACAGCCAGAGGTTGGTGAATATTTTGAGACCAAACAAAATGTCTCTGCTGAGTACTTTTGTAAAGAAAATGATTTAGAATATCATAAGGTTTTTGACGAAACAAGTTTGGATAATGCTTTAAACTTGCTTCATCAAAAAACTAGTAGACCAGTTGTAATTGAAATTGAAGTTGATGGTTTACAAAATGTTCAGGTGTTTAATGACTATAAAAATTTATTTACAGACTTTAGTTAACATTTCAATTGATTTAGCTTCATTCAGCTTTCCTCCAATTGACCAATATTCACAGGCCTTGGATATTTTTCCGAGGCTTTGCTGTGTTAAACCTAAATAGTAATTCAATAATTCGACTGATGGATCAATTTTGTCTGACTTCAAGAAGTTTTCATTAGCACTTAAAAAGTTTTTGTTTTTAAAGTAATAAATCCCAATGTTTCGGAATGCCCAAGCACTATTTTTGTTTTTTTCGAGAATCAAATCTAAAAGTTTTTTCCCTTCTTCAAGTTTACCTAAATTTAATAAGTAGTAGGCTTTATTATTTTGATATATTTCATTTTTATTAATTTCGATAGCTTTTTCAACAGTTTCGAGTGCTTTTAAGTAATCATCCTGTTGTGCATATATTAAACTTAAATTGTTAAGTGCAAAATCTTGGTTCGGATTTATAATGATGGCTTTCTCAAAGTTTTGTTTCGCCGCATCATAGTTTTTATCAGTGTATTGAATATACCCTAAATTAGTATATCCCTTATCATTTTTAGGGTTTAATCTTAATGCAACTGCAAGATTAGAATTTGCTTCTGCAAAGTTATTTTTTTGTATATACACATTGCTAAGCGTGACAAAGTAAAACGAAGAATCTTTATACTGATTTGAAATTTGATTCAATAATTTTAATGATTCTTCTAACCTTTCAGTATTTGAGTAGGCTTCTGCTAAATTAAATTTTGCCATATAGAATTTATCATCAATCGATACTGCTTTTTCAAAATCTTGGATTGCACCTGGCAAATTCTCCAATTCTATTTTTACTCTTCCTCGGTTATTATATGCATCAGCAAATTTCGGTGTTTTTTCGATTGCTTCAGAATAAAATTTTATCGCTTCATCAAAGTTCCCTTTCCTATAAGCTACATTCCCTTGAATAAAAAAAAGTTCTGTATCTTTCTTTGCTCTATCACAGCCTAATATATTAATATAGATAGGTAAGAATATATAAATATATTTAAAAGTATTAAAAGTATTTTTCATTGTTAATTTATAGTTTGTTTGATTGAAAATTAGAAATTGTTTTTTGAATTGAAATTACTTTTGTTACATTGCATCACAATTAACATATTATTTGAAAATGAAATTTATAAAAGAAATACCAAATAATTTTTGCAAAGCTTCACTTTTTGCTTGGAACAATAAGTTTATTTTAAAGTTTGAAGCTGGCATGTACGAACAGACATACAAAGTTAATGAATATGATGTATCGGGAGAAGATGAAATTGAAGAAATGCTAGGGGATACTTTTTTGGAGAAAGTAGTGTCAAGGTTTAAAGCAATGGCTGATGATTTTGAATTGATTTTAGATTCCGTAGATTAATTTTATTCGTTATTCAAATAACAAAAAAGCTCGCTATGCAGCGAGCTTTTTTGTTATTTGAATAACTATTTAATGAATAACCATTTCTTGTAAAGAGACTCTTGTTCTGGTGTTGAATTTTGTACTTTTTCAAGTTTAAACTTTTTTGCTGTATTTGGTTTTAAGACCAAATTATAAGTAAACTCTTGTCCAAAACGTTTTACTTTTACTGGTATTATATCACCAATATTTTTGTCAGAAATTGCTGTAGATATATTTGTAGTTTTCATACCGTTAATTTCCAAAATTTCATCATTTACATTCAATCCACCATCGTAAGCTGAGGTCCCTTTTTGAATACTTGAAATTTTGCCGTTGTTAACTGTAATACCTAAATATGGCGTATATAAATCCATTTCTTTATTTAAACGCATTCCGACATATTTGTAATACTCATTATAATCAATTGGTTCTGCTTTCCATACATACTTATCAAAAAAAGTATTCATATTTTTACCCGAAACTAATTCACATGCCTTTTGAAACTCTTCATCTTTAAAACCTCTTTTTTGTTTCTTATAATACTCGTTCCATAAGTAACGAAATACATCATCCAGTGATTTTTGACCTTTGGTTTCTCCCAATATATAAAGGTTTAATAAGGCACCTAAAACACCACCCTTGTCGTAATATGAAATTGTACTATTTTTTGAATTTTCATTTGGTCGGTAATATTTAATCCAAGCATCCCAACTTGCTTCCGCTACTGGTTGTATTGTATTTCCTATTTGGTTTTCGATTCCACTGATTGCAATTTGTTCCCTCTTAATGTATTCATCAGGTGTATATACACCCGCACGAAGTAAAATATTGTCTTCATAAAAAGAAGTAATGCCTTCTGAAACCCAAAGCATGTGCGTGTAATTTTCGTTTTCATAATCGAATGGCCCGAGTGCTATTGGTCGGATACGCTTTACATTCCAAAGGTGAAAATATTCATGAGCAATCAAACTCATAGAATTCTTCATTGTTCCTGCATTCATATAGGCATTTGGAGTTGTTTGGCAAGTAGTAGAATTTAAGTGTTCAAGACCACCACCAACGTCTGGCAACTGATGAATAATAAACGTATAATCCTCACATGGATGTTCACCAACCACACTTGCTGCAGCCTCTGTCACTTTTTTAAAAGTCTCGATCGTCAATTTTTCATCCGCTAAAAGAGGGGCGTTGCTATAAAGTGCAATTGCATGGGGAATGCCTAAAGCTTTAAAATTCAGAACTTTATGAGTGCCAATTTCGATGGGACTGTCAACTAATATATCGAAATCTGACGAAAAATAAGTAAAGTCTTTCTCTGAAACTCTTTTGAGTCCAGTCGAAATGGTATTCCAATTTTTATAAGGTTTTATTGTAAGTACCGAAGGTGACATCTTCAATTCTGGTATATATAAAAACATACTTGCACCATTTAAATATCCATGAGAATCATCCAGAAAACTATTTCTAACGCTTAGTTCGTAAGAATAAACTTTATAGTGGATGATTATTTTAGAGTTTTTCCCATAGACTCGCCAAGTGTTTTTACTTATTTTATCAAATTTCAAATCTTTTTTACCATCTGAGACTTTCACAGCTTCTACGTTTTTGGCATATTCTCTGATAAGGTATGAACCAGGAGTCCAGACAGGCATTTTGAAATCTACAAAATCTTTTTTGTTTAAAGCATCAATTTTTTCAATTTCATTGAGTGTCATACTTACCTCAAAATAGTGAGTCCAAGGTTCGGACATTGATAATTCATAAGAGATATTTGTTTTTGGAATAGTGATTTCATCTTGAGTTTTTGCATTGCATAAATTAAACCCAATGAATAGTAAAAAAAATGGAAGTTGCCTAAAAAGTTTTTTTTTCATTGAAAATTAAGGATTTGTTTATTGTTGAAACACTAAAAACAATTTTTTTATAAAAATATCGTTTTTTGCTTAAAAATACTTCATTTTTTCTCGAAAATATATAATTGGCATCCTGTTTGATTTAATATTTTTACCTAACTTGGTTTTTGTTTTACCATCCTTAATTCCATGAATAAATTTTTTGCTTTAAAGCGTATTTCTACTGGGCGACGCTTCGCAGTACTTGTTGGAACTTTCTTACAAGTTAGTTATTTTTCGCATTCGCAAAATACGATTGCATACACCGATCCCGAATCTCACTATAATAAAGGAATTGAACTTTTTCAGAAAAAAGTTTATACTGCATCACGTGAAGAATTCAAACATTACATTCAACTTACTGAAAAAACGCTCAAAGAAAACGAGTTTAATCTGATCAATGCTGAATATTTTTCTGCATTATCGGGCTTGTACACAAAGGCGATTGATGCGGAAATAGAAATTGAACGTTTTGCTGTCAATCATTCTGATTTTCCTAAGGCAAAAGTTATCTATAATGATTTGGGAAAATATTTTTATGACCAAGGAGATTATAAGAAGGCGATTGTTTATCTCGAAAAAGCAACTAACGATGCTAGAGATAGTCAACAATCACTCGAAATGAAGTTTAAATTAGCAATTTCTTATTATCAAACGAATGATTTTCAACGTTCATTACCATTATTTAATGAAGTCAAAGTTGTTTCTTCAGATTACCAATCAACTGCATTTTATTATGCTGGCGTTATAAACTATAAAAATGAAAATTATGATGCTGCACTGAGTGATTTAAAAAGAGTAGAAAATGTAAATCCATATCGTAATGAAATTCCTAATTGGATTGCCAATATTTTATATGTTCAAAAGAAAAATGATGAATTATTGGCTTATACTGAACCAATCATCGAAAAACCAAATGGTAAGAAGATTGATGACATTTGTTTATTAACGGCAGAGGTTTGCTATTTCAAAGATGATTTTGTAAAGGCGGCAAAGTATTACGATAAATACAGGAATTTTAAACGTGGTTCTGTGTCGAATCAACTTACTTTCCGTCATGCCTACAGCCTTTACAAAACCAATGTATTTGATAAAGCCGTAGAAAATTTTAAGAAAATTGCTGCTCAAAACACAGGAATTGGCCAACAAGCAGCATATTATTTGGGTATATCTTCACTAAAAGTAAATGACTTGAATGCTGCTTTGGTTGCTTTTGAAAGAGCAAAATCAGCTGCTTTTGATAAAGTTATTAAAGAAGAAGCTCAATTTAATTACGCTAAAGTGGCCATTGATTTAGGTAAAAATCAAAAAGGAATCAGTGAATTACAGGATTATTTGAAAAAATATCCAAACGGAAAATATGAAGATGAAGTAAATGAGATTTTGAGCGATGTTTTATCTGACTCAAATAATTATTCTCAGGCCATATCTTACATTGAAGGTTTAAACAAACGTACCAGCAAAATCAATTTGGCTTATCAACGCTTATGTTATAATCAAGGAGTTTTGGATTTTAATGCTGAACGTTATTCGCGTGCGATTCAGTATTTTGATAAATCATTATTGCAATCAATTGATGGTGAATTGAAAAACAATGCTTTATTTTGGAAAGCTGAAGCTGCATTTGCCGTGAAATCTCCCGAGGCTGAGACTTTATATAAAGATATCCTTACAAGTTCAAACGATGTTCTAAAACAAAAAAGTCGTTATGGTTTAGCCTATTTAAACTACAATAATAAAGATTATAAACAAGCGAGTAATTACTTCAAAGAGTTCTTGAAAGGAAAGCGTGACGAAACCAATCGACTAAATTTTGAAGATGCTTTAGTCAGGATAGGCGATTGCTACTTGGCAACAAAGAATTATGATGATGCCATTACTTATTACGACCAAGCAATAAAAGAAAACAAAACTGAAAAGGATTATGCCATTTATCAAAAAGCACTTACGCTAACATTTTTGGGTAAAAATCAAGAAGCTCAACAACTTTTTGATAAACTTTCGATACAATATCCAAATTCTCGTTTAGTTGATGATGCTCTTTATCAAAGTGGTGCTTTAGAACTCGATAAAGGAAATAACCAAAATGCTATTACTATTTTAAGTAAAATGGTTCGAGACCGTCCAAAAAGTGCTTTAATGCCAAAAGCATTGGCGAAAAGAGCTTTGGCATATTCAAATATGAAAAATTTTGAAGCGGCAATTATTGATTATAAAATTATTTTGCAACGTTACGGAAATTCTGATGAAACTGATAATGCTTTATTAGGTTTGCAAGAAAGTTTAAATTCGGTTGGTCGTCCAGAAGATTTTTCGTCTGTTGTTGATGAGTACAAAAAAGTAAATCCAGCGAATGGTTCTGTAGAGAATTTGGAATATGAGTCGGCCAAAAATCTTTATTTAAATGGAAAATACGATAAAGCTATTATAGCTCTTCAAAAATACATCAAAAACTATCCAAATAGCAGCAATAGTTTTGAAGCAAAATATTATATCGCTGATTCGTATTATAATTCAAACGATAAACCAAATGCTTTGAAATTTTATAGCCAGGTAGTTTCAGACAACCGTACGACATTCGTGACAAAATCTGCCTTGAGAGCAGCGACCATTGAAGTATCAAACAACAGTTATCGAAATGCCATTACAAATTTCAGGATTGTTTTGTTTACAACACAAAATAAGCGAGATATTGTTGCTGCTTGGCAAGGTTTGTCTGAAACTTATTATATAATCGGCAATCAAGACTCTGTAATTGTTTTTTGTCGTGAAATTATCAATAATGGCGGAAGTATCGTAATGGGAGCGACCAACAAAGCTCAACTCCAACTTGGCAAAGCATATATGCAAAAAGCTGATTATCAAAAAGCAGAAGAGGAGTTTAAGAAAACAATAGCAATGGCCAAAGATATTAATGGAGCAGAGGCTAAATACTTGATTGGAGAAATACAATATAAGTCGAGAAAACACAAAGAATCAATAAAAATTTTACAAGAGTTAGCCCAAGATTTCTCGGAGTTTGTGTATTGGTACGAAAAAAGTTTCTTGCTTATTACTGATAATTATATTGGTATGAACGATTATTTCATGGCAAAAGCTACACTTAAATCTATTATTGAAAACTCTGAAATTCCCGAAACAATTGATACAGCCAAGAAGAAACTAAAAGATATTGAAAATAAAGAATAGTTCTATAATAGACTTTTTCATTAACTCTCATTATCAATAGTTTAGATGGGTAAACTTAAAAAAACTTAAAATCATGAATCTTTTTAAAATTAATAATTTGTCAACGCTCAATAATAGAAGAGTTTTTAAAATTATATCAATATTTGGCATAATTTTAATCAAAAGTACAGGTGTTTTTGCACAATTAGATGATGACATCGTAATCACAAAAGACCGTAAAGTTGAACTTCCACCTGCTAATCGTGTCTTTGAAAAAATTCCACCAGTTAAAACCAATCCTGAAGACCGACAAATGAAATATTCTTTCTTTGATCGTAAGTTAAAAGGTATTGAAGAGGTTAAATTTAATCCAACTGTAGTTTCTCCAGATGGAGGAAAAAAGAAAGAGGAGGAGTGGCAATTTAATAATTATTTAAGTCTTGGAGTTGGAAATTTTGGGAGATTTTTTGGTGAACTGTATGTCAATTCTTCCCAAGATAGTAAATTGATTTTTGGTGTTCATGCCATGCACAACTCTACAATTAGAGGGCCAATTGATGATAAAAATTCAGCGAATATGTACGATGAGGCTGAATTAACAGGCAAATATTTAGCCGAAAAATTTAAAGTAAATGGCGGACTTTCATACAATCGTGACCAATATTATTTTTATGGTTATAAGCGTCCTCGAGTTGAGTTCGATAGACAAGAAATTCGCCAAATTTTGAATACTTTAAATTTTAATGTAGGATTTGAAAATATAGCACCTAATTCGAGAGTTGATTATGCTTTAAAAACAAATATTCGCTCATTGAAAGATAATTATTCTGCTCAAGAAACAGATTGGACAACAACTTTTAACGCTTATTTTCCAATCATCGAAAATAAATTTATTGCCGTGCTTGATGCCGATGCAAACATAGCACAACGAAGTGATGCTGAAGTTGATAAAAGAAACTTGTTTAGAGTTGAACCATCTTTTAAGGTAAACCTCAATCGTTTTGGGGCAAGTATTGGCTACAAAGCAGTTAATGAATTTGATGAAGTAAAGATAATTAATCGTACAAAAGGATTTCCAACATTTGAACTCACTTATAAATTTCCAAGTTTGATTTATGTTTTTGCTGGATATGATGGCGATATTGTTCGTAATACACTTGGTAGTTTTTTAACCGAAAACCCGTATTTAAAACCTCAGACTAAGTTATTGAATACGGAAAAGTTACAAGAATTTTATGTTGGAGGTAAAGGAGACATTGTTTCTGGGCTAAGTTTCAATTTTAAAGCCTCAATGGGATATTATAAAAATTTGTACTATTTCAATAACTTTGCCCCGAAAGCCAACGAAGTTTTGGCCGATACTGCTAAATTTGCTGTTTTATACGATAGTTTAAAAACACAGTATCTAAACGTCAATGTACAATTAAATTACCAACCTGTACAAATTTGGCGTACGTATCTTCGTACCGAAATTAATCATTATCAAAAAAGAACCTTCGAAAAACCTTTCCATCGTCCGCTCCTAACTGTTAGGTGGGGAAACACTCTAATTGTATCAGATAGATTAATTGCAAATTTCGATTTAGCTTATATCGGAAAAACCTTTGCTAAAAATCCGATAACAAATATAGTTGTAGCAAACAAAAGCATTTTTGATATGAATGCTGAATTTGATTACTTGTTCGGGAAACAATTTACCGCTTTTGTAAAGTTAAATAACATTTTAGGGTATAAAAACGAACGTTATCTCTATTATCCACAACAAGGTTTGAATTTTCTTGTAGGAATCAATTTTTCGTTTTAACTTAGCATTACGAAAAACTCCAAATTTACAATTTCTCTTATGAGACCAGTTGCTGACCATATCCGTACCTTACTTTACGAACACGATTACGTGACCGTACCAAATTTTGGGGCTTTTATCGCAAATTATTTGCCCTCAAGTTTCAATGAAATTAGTGGCTCATTAATGCCACCACAAAAAAGAATCGCATTCAATGAGATTTTAAAACAGGATGATGGTTTATTGGCTACACATATTGCTCGTCGTGAGAGTGTAACAATTGATGAAGCAAAACGAAAAATACAATCTTTCGTGACCGACATCAAAGATTCATTAGCCACTGAAAAAACATTTAGTTTTGATAAAGTTGGGAGTTTTGTGTTGAATGAAGAAAATAGTTTAGTTTTCGAGCCAGATAGAAAGAACAATTTTTATAGTGAAAGTTTTGGTTTTGATAGTTTATTTCCCCGTCAGATTGCTAAGGAGAAATATACATACAGTCAAAATTTCGAAGATGATGCAGATGAACTTTTAGTTCACAAATCATCTTATTCGAGCACAAATGCAAGAAAATCTACTGGCTGGACTTATGTACTTTATTCTATTCCGATTTTTCTTTTATTGACAGGTTTATTTGTAGTTCTTTTCTTAGGTCCTAAAAGTAGTTCTGATGCTGCAAAAAGTAGTTTTAATCCTTTAGACTATCTTCCTGAAAATGAAGAAATAGTTCAAAAAGTTGAAGATCAAACTTCATTTGCAGAAACTGAAATCATCAAACCAAATTTTGATGAAAATCCATTAATTACAACAGAGTTTGAATCTGAACCTGTAAAACCGCTTGCAGAAGTTGAGGAAGCCACGAAAGTAATTGAAACTAAACCAGAAATTACAAAATCTCCTTTGGAACCTAGTGTTGAGGACGTAGTTTCAACAATAAATAATAACAATAATCGTTATTTGGTTGTTTCAGGTGTTTTTAAAAGTTTAGAAAACGTAGAAAAATTGCAATCTATTCTTAAAAAGAATGGATTTTCTCCGAGTATTATAAAATCAGGTGAATTATCAAAAGTTGTTGCTGCTGAAGCAAGTTCTTATGCCGAAGCTTCTCAACTTGCTGAAAAGCACACTAAATTAATCGGAGAACGACCTGCAATTATTAAATCTAACTAATCTATTCGTTCAATATCAAAAACCTGTAAGCATCACTTACAGGTTTTTTTATGATTATGATTTAAAGAATAATTTATCAATCTTCATTCGATTTATTCGTCATTTAAAATAAATTAATATGCAATCAGCATCGCTCAACAACGAAAATAAACAAAATCAAACAACTGCTTTTTTGTTTAGTTTAGTAATCTACGCTCTATTTTTAGGTTTATTGTTCTTTTTAGAATTAATATACACACCACTTGAAGAAATCGATGGAGTTGAACTTAACTATGGTATAGATTTAGTAGGAACCGGGGATATTCAAACAACCAATAAAGCTAATATCTCTCCAAATAATTATGATGTTAAACCATCAGAAAAAAATGAGACAGAAACAAAACCATTAAAAACTAAACCAATAGTTACGTCTCCACCAGTTGAGAAAGTTGAAAAGGTGAAGGCGAAGGAAACTCCTGCTAAACCGGTGATTACGGCTGATGATGAAAAAAGTCCAATCACTGAGAAGGAAAATAATAAACCAGTAAAAAAAGTAGAAACTAAACCAGCAGTTAATCCAACACCAGTAGAAATAAAAACTAAACCTGCTCCAGCTAAAGTAGAGCCACCAAAACCTGAACCAGTAAAACGTTCGGTTGAAGAAGGCTCGATAATGAAGAAAGGTGGTATTGGCTCAGGCAGTGGAGCCAAATCTAATAGTTCATCAAACGGAACAATCGGAACTAGTGATGGAGTTGGTGGAAATAATAACGGTGATGGAAAGAAAGGTGAGGTTGGTGATAAAGGAGACCCTCGAGGAACTCCAGATGGCAAAAGTATGATGGGCAAACCAGGTAAAGGTAATGGCACAGGTGCTGCAATCGGTGGACTTAGTGGATGGAATAAAAGAAAACTTTCGTTGCCGGATGATGGCTCTTCTGAAACTGGAAAAATTGTTTTTAAAGTTACTGTTGATGATTCAGGTGATGTAATTGGTATTAGCGTTGTGTCATCAACTGTTAGCCCCTCGGTGCAGAATTTTTATAAAAATTATATTCAACAAAAATTAAGTTCAGTTCTTTCTCCAGAAGGGACGCCGCCTACAAGAGCCACCGGTACAATTACAATTAATATCCAGTCAGGAAATTAAGAAATGAGACAATATTAATCGACAAATTGAAATGATACAACTTATTGATTTTAGTATTTTATCGCTACGGTGAATCGTCTATTCTCTCGAATCGCTCAGGCGAACCTTCTTATATCTTCTGTCTTAGTTCTTAATTAGCCTAATAAAATTAAAATCAAAGGGCATCTTTAATGGTGTCCTTTTATATTTATCTCTTATTCAATTAAATTCATTTTCTGTTTTGCCACTATCTTCTTAGCTTTGTAATAAAGTATATTATCTCAAATGACGTATCAAGAAACAATAGATTATTTGTATTCTCTACTACCAGTTTTTCACCGAGATGGTGAAAAAGCATTTAAGGGTGACTTGACTAATATTTTAAAAATTTCTGAATATCTAGGAAATCCTCATTTAAAGTTTAAAACCATCCATGTGGCAGGTACCAATGGAAAAGGTAGCACTTCACACTTTTTATCTGCAATTTTACAAAGTGCTGGTTATAAGACAGGACTTTACACTTCTCCACATCTAAAGGATTACACTGAAAGATTCAGAATAAATGGTATATCTATCGAAAAAGCGAATATAGTTGCATTCATTCAAAAACATAAAATTTTTTTTGAGGAACTTAAACCTTCTTTTTTTGAATTAAGTGTTGGAATTGCATTCGATTTTTTTTCAAATGAAAAAGTAGATATAGCTGTTATAGAGGTTGGCTTAGGTGGTCGTCTTGATTCGACAAATATTATTATACCAGAACTAAGTGTCATTACTAATATTGGATTTGACCATGTGAATATTTTAGGTGATACATTAACAAAGATTGCAAGCGAAAAAGCAGGTATCATTAAATCAATAGTGCCTGTAGTAATCTCTGAATATAATGAAGATACGAAGCCAGTTTTTTTAGAAAAAGCTCTTTCAACTGAGTCTGATATTTATTTTGCTAGCGAGAATTTCATGGTTCTCGAAAAAGAATGTCAATCAACTAAGTTAGTGGTTGATGTATTTTTTGTTGATATTGATAAGGAAACTTTATTGTTTGGCAATTTGTCATCGCAATTGATTGGTAGGTATCAGCTAAAAAATATAGCAGGAGTAATTCAAAGTGTTCAGGTTCTCAATAAAATTGGATTTAAAATTTCGAATGAAGCAATTCAAAGCGGAATTACAAATGTTGTAGATTTGACTGGTTTGAAAGGAAGATGGCAAATATTATCGGAATCTCCACTGACAATTTGTGATACTGGCCACAACGAACATGGATTAAAAAGTGTTTTGGCTCAAATTGGGAAAATAGATGTAAAGAATAAATACTTTATTTTGGGTTTTGTGAAAGATAAAAATGTGGATGAAATTCTTAATTTATTTCCAAAAGATGGAATTTACTACTTTTGTCAACCAGAAAACCCTCGTTTCATGCCCGTTGAGAATTTGATGAAAATTGCTGAGACGTATGGTTTATCGGGATATTCAATTCTCAACGTGAATGAAGCATTAAAATATGTCACTAATTTAGCCAAAATAGATGATTTTATTTATGTTGGCGGAAGCACTTATGTAGTTGCAGAATTAGATAATATTTAGTTTTATATGTATGTTCTTATTTATAGTATATTTATATTAGTAATATTATTAATAATATAAATATTAAAAGTATTATAATAAATTTTATGTAACTGTTTGATAATCAATAATATCTAAAAAAGTAGGAGAGTGGCAAGAAGAAAATTACCAAGATTTCAACACAATGCGAAATCTGAAAATGTTGTCGAAAGGGGCAAAGAAATTTATACGACCATCAAAGGGAAATGGAAAGAAAATTATTTTAAAAACTCAAATCCAATTGTACTCGAATTGGCTTGTGGTAAAGGTGAATATACAACTGGTTTAGCAAGAGAATTCCCTGATAAAAATTTTATTGGTATAGACATAAAAGGTGATCGAATTGCTCGAGGAAGTAAGCGTGCAAATGAGTGGGAACTTACAAATATTGCGTTTTTGAGAACATCAATGGTTTTTTTAGAAGAGTTTTTTGAAGATAATGAAGTTGATGAAATTTGGTTGATACATCCAGACCCTCAGCCAAAAGACAAGGAAGAACGAAAACGACTTACTAATAGTAGATATTTGGGTCTTTATAAGAAAGTCCTCAAAAATAATGGTGATTTCTTCTTTAAAACTGATAATTATCCACTTTTTGAGTACTCACTTGGCACAATTCCTAAGGCTGGTTTTGAAATATTAAGACATACAACTGACTTGTATACTTCTCCATTACTTGCCGAACACTTTGGCATTGAGACTCACTATGAAAAAATTTTTGTTGCTAAAGGATATAAAATTAACTATTTGGCATCTAGAAATAGGAAATAATAAAAAAGGGCTATTAAAGCCCTTTTTTATTATAAGTAGTCAAGACACTACCAATTTATTTTGAAATCAAAGTTGCAAAATACTTAACAGTTCTTACTAATTGACTTACATAGCTCATTTCATTGTCATACCAGCTCACAGTTTTTACCAATTGGTTATCACCAACAGTTACAACTTTAGTTTGAGTTGCGTCAAATAAGCTACCAAATGTTGTTCCGATAATATCGCTACTAACGATCTCGTCAGTATTGTACCCAAAACTTTCGTTTGATGCAGCTTTCATTGCGTCATTTACCTCATCAAGAGTAACTTTTTTGTTTAAAATACAAGTTAACTCAGTCAAACTACCAGTAATAGTCGGAACACGCTGTGCACCGCCATCTAATATGCCTTTTAATTCTGGTAATACTAAGCCAATTGCTTTTGCTGCACCAGTACTATTAGGGATAATATTAGCAGCAGCAGCTCTTGCTCTTCTCAAATCACCTTTAGCATGCGGGGCATCTAACGTATTTTGATCATTTGTATAAGCGTGAACAGTTGTCATGCTTCCTACTGCAATTCCAAAGTTATCGTTCAAAACTTTAGCCATTGGGGCTAAACAGTTGGTTGTACAGCTAGCACAACTAATAATGGTTTCACTACCATCCAATATACCGTGATTTACATTGAAAACAATCGTTTTCAAGTCACCAGTTGCAGGTGCACTTATAATAACTCTCTTTGCACCAGCAGTTAAGTGTGCAGCAGCTTTATCTTTATCAGTAAAAAAACCTGTACATTCTAATACCACATCAACATCATGCTCTCCCCAAGGAATATCTGCTGGATTTTTTTGAGCATAAATTCTAATTTCATCACCATTAACTACAATGCTGTTTTCAGTTGATGTAACCGTAGCGTTAAATCTTCCTTGGGCACTATCATATTTCAATAAATGAGCGAGTGTAGAAGGACTTGTTAAGTCATTGATGGCTACTACATCAATTCCTTCCATGTTATAAATTTGACGATAGGCTAATTTACCGATACGTCCGAATCCATTAATTGCTACTTTAACTTTTGACATTTACGTAAAATTTTGGTTTAAGTAATACAATGCAAGTTAATAAATTTATAGGATACAATAAGCATATATAATAATAATTTCATCAATGGTTAATTTATTCTTTATTTTAAACTAATATAATTAGTAATTATTGCTAAAATACAAAATTTTTTAGTTAATTATACTAAAATTTATAGTAATATATAAAATTAAATGAATATAATTCTTAGTATTTATTAGTTTAGTTATACTGCATATAGTGAGATTTAGTTAACTAATCTTATATAGTTGATTAGTAAATACATTCTAAGATATTGTATTCATCGTGTTTAAAAAGGGTAGAAGCCTGTTCACTTAAAGGTGACAAATCCATAACACAATTTGCTTTTACAAACATCAGTACGTATCTTTGAATCATAAAAACACCTAATAAATCAGAGTAATTTTAAAAATGCCAAATTTTATTCTTCTTGGAAAAGTACAATATCACAATAAAAATATAAAACTTAATTTTTTCTTAAATGAAAATCATAATTATTTGATAATCAAATAATTAACCAATTTAAGGCAAACCAATAATTTATATAAACATTTTATAATGAATCAAAGAGAAATTATCGAACAAGCATGGGAAAACCGTGAACTTTTAAAGCAACAAAGTACGCAAGATACAATCAGAGAAATAGTAGATTTGGTTGATAAGGGTGAACTAAGAGTAGCAGAACCAACAGTTGATGGTTGGCAAACAAACGATTGGGTAAAGAAGGCAATCATACTTTACTTCCCAATGCAACAAATGTCAGTTCAGGAAGTTGGCATTTTTGAGTATCATGATAAAATGAAACTAAAAACTGGCTATGATAAATTAGGTGTACGCGTTGTACCTCCAGCAGTTGCACGCTACGGTGCCTTTTTAGCAAAAGGAGTCATAATGATGCCTTCTTATGTAAATATCGGTGCCTACGTTGATAGCGGAACAATGGTTGATACTTGGGCAACAGTTGGAAGTTGTGCTCAAATCGGCAAAGATGTTCACCTTAGTGGTGGCGTTGGTATCGGTGGAGTGCTTGAACCACCGCAAGCTTCACCAGTTATCATCGAAGATGGTGCTTTTATAGGTTCGAGATGCATTGTAGTAGAAGGAGCAAGAATTGGAAAAAGAGCCGTTTTGGGTGCTGGGGTGACAATAACGGGTAGTTCAAAAATAATTGATGTCAACACTGGTACAGAATATATAGGTTATGTTCCAGATAATTCGGTTGTTATTCCTGGTATGTTGCCTAAAAAATATCCAGCTGGAGAATTTGGAGTTCCTTGTGCATTAATTATTGGACAAAGAAAAGCAAGTACTGACCTAAAAACATCTTTAAACGAAGCTTTAAGAGAAAATAATGTATCGGTATAACAAATAAAGACATAATAAACTGTACAGATGATCTGCTATAATAGTTTGATTATTAACGAATTAATTTCAGTCTTGCAATCAAAAATGCCCATTCAATATCTGGATGGGTAATTTTTGTGTTTCTATTAAAAAACTCTTTAATACATAATACTATCTTTTTTATCCTCCTCTTCATTTTCCTTAATTTTCATTTTAAAGCTCTTAGAAACCTCCACACGCTGAGCGTGGTAAATTCCCTTGTTTCCGCTAAAATAATACGCTATAACGCACGAAACAGCATAATACAGGATGTTTTCAGACCCAAACAACTCAACTCCAAGGATTATACTTGCCAATGGAGTATTAGTAGCCGCTGCAAAGACTGCAATAAATCCTAATCCAGCTAAAAGGTCAATCGGGCAACCTAGCAAAACAGCCAAAGTATTGCCCAAAGTTGCCCCGATAAAGAAAAGTGGCGTAACTTCTCCACCTTTAAAACCCATATTAAGCGTGATCGCTGTAAGAAGCAACTTCCAAAACCAACTAAGGGCCTCTGCTCCATCTTTATTGAATGCCGAAACAATACTGACGCCAGTACCGTTATGTGTCTTTAAACCTAGTCCTAGATAGTCTGATGTGCCAAGTAAATAACTTATTGCCACAACCAAACATCCACCAATTATCGGTATAAAAAGTTTTTGCCCTATAAAATTGTTACTTGTCTTTTTGATAATTCCTGAAACTTGTACAAATAGTAAAGCAACTAAACCAAACGCAATACTTGATACAATAACTTTCATAAATAGACTGACATTAAGTGGTAAATTCAACCATGAATCAGTTTCTTTATAACTAACGTGATATTGCGTGTGTGAAATACCACAGGCAGTGCAAACCAAGTCGGCCAAAAGAGCAGCGAACAGACATGGCAAAAGTGCATCGTATTTAATCCGGCCAACAGATAAGACTTCTAATGCGAAAACAGCACCAGCTACTGGAGTTCCAAAAACTGCCCCAAAACCTGCTGCAATTCCTGCCATTAAAATCACTTTATTGTCGCTTTTGGAGACCTTAATTTTTCTTGAAAAATAAGATGATATACTTCCCCCAATTTGCACTGCCGTTCCTTCTCGTCCAGCTGAGCCACCGAACAAATGAGTGAAAACAGTTGTAAAAATAATTAATGGTGTCATTCGTAAAGGAACACCCTCATCTGAGCTATCGTGAATCTCGTAAATGATTAAATTATTCCCTGCTTCAGTTCCTTTACCGTATGATTGATAAAGTACCGTAATTACTACTCCTGAAAGCGGAAGTAAATAAATTAACCAAGTATTATTCCATCTCGACGCAATGGCAAAATCGAGTAGCGATAGAAAGAACGCAACTATCAATCCTGTAATAACTGCAACAGGAATCACTAAAGCAATACTTCTTGACAAATATAATAGCCTTTCTATCTGGGCACTTATGATATTCTTTATGAGCATGTAGAATTTTCATTAACTCCAACAGCGTAGGGGAGTAGTTTAAAATTATTCATAAAATCTGTTTGTTGCGAATATTTTAATGAAAATTATACATATAAATTGATTTTTCTTAATCAATTCAATCGAAAAAATCATTCAAAACGTAAATATTATAGCTTTTGCTACAAATGTGTCGGTTAAAAAATGCAGATAGGTCGATATAAATATGAAAAAATAGAAATGTATATTTGGCAGAATGGGTTAAAAAATATTTTTTATTGCGAATCCAGAGGCAAATAGACGAATCTAAAAGCATCAAATACCCTCAAAAATAGTCAGAAAAATTAATATAAAAATACAAAGCGACAGATTAGCGAATAATACGGCATTTATAAAA
>Ga0247831_1003089_pt1 | contig 25246 bp, 20 predicted proteins | sample LaCruzMarch2015__9_FD_192406 | JGI IMG/M metagenome (GOLD analysis project Ga0247831, IMG submission 192406) | Freshwater microbial communities from meromictic Lake La Cruz, Castile-La Mancha, Spain - LaCruzMarch2015_1m | ecosystem: Environmental > Aquatic > Freshwater > Lake | place: Spain...
TGGCTTCACCTTGATGTGGTCGATGACAACTCTCTTCTGCTGCTTGAGCGCAGATGTGATCAAGGGGTGGCAAGGACGATGCCGAGAATTCGTGCTGCCACCTTGGTTCCATAGGTCGACAAGCTTCTAGGTCGACAAGCTTCCTCGCTGTTGTCAAAACGTGCTGCCTGCTCGTGGTTGAGAGCTGCTGCCTGGCCTTGGTTATCGCCAGCCCATCGGGGCCTTGGATCGTGCGACTGCTGCGCCTGCCATTTCGGTTCCAGTCTCCACAGAGGAGAAGGTGGACGCCTTGAGCCTTCGACGACCACTCGAAGCAGAACCTCTGGCCGGGTACGGCCTCTTTCAGCTCGTGTGTGAGGCCTGCTAGCTCGGATCGGAGCGCCATGGAGATTCGATCAGGGAACGGGCCCAGGGAAGATTGCAGAACATAGCACAGTGCTTAAGCAGTGCATGCACAGTGCATACAGGCCATCCCCGTATGCCCAAAAAATATGGCCTCTGCTTGCAGGGCCATAGTGGTGTGCTTCATTTCAAATCGGGATGACAGGATTCGAACCTGCGGCCCCTTCGTCCCGAACGAAGTGCGCTACCAAGCTGCGCCACATCCCGCTGGAGCGAGCTTAGGCGATCGGCCAGCAGCCGCCCCTACATTCGTGGCACGTCCTTTTGGCAGAGGCCTGCGGCTCTTGCTCAAACCCGACTGGCTGCGCGTCAAGGCCCCGCAACGGGAACGGATCGGTGCCGTTGCCGATCTGCTCAAGGATCTGAACCTCAACACGGTGTGCCAGGAGGCGAGTTGCCCCAACATCGGCGAATGCTTCGCCGGCGGCACCGCCACTTTCCTGATCATGGGGCCGGGCTGCACCCGCGCCTGCCCCTACTGCGACATTGATTTCGACAAGAGCGTGCGAGGTCTTGACCCCAGCGAGCCGGAGCGGCTGGGTGAGGCCGTGGCGCGGCTGGGCCTGAGCCACGTGGTGATCACTTCCGTCAACCGCGACGATCTTGCCGATGGCGGGGCCGGCCAGTTCATCGCCTGCATCGAACAGGTGCGCCGCCGCTGCCGGGCCACCACGATTGAGCTGCTGATCCCGGATTTCTGCGGCAACTGGAATGCCCTCGCCGCCGTCATGGCCGCCGGCCCCGATGTGCTCAACCACAACATCGAAACGGTGCCGCGGCTCTATCGACTAGCCAGGCCCCAGGGGCGCTACGAGCGCTCGCTTGAGTTGCTGAACCGGGTGAGCGCCGGCTGGCCGCGCGCCTACACGAAGTCGGGACTGATGGTGGGGCTGGGGGAAACCGACCAGGAGGTGCTCGCGGTGCTGAACGATCTGAACAACAACCAGGTCGACATCATCACGATCGGGCAATACCTGTCTCCCGGCCCGAAGCATCTGGCGGTGCAGCGCTTCGTGACCCCCGAACAGTTTGATCGGTACCGCGACCACGGGGAACAGGAGCTGGGTTTCCTTCAGGTGGTGAGTTCACCGCTCACCCGCAGCAGCTATCACGCCGGCGAGGTGCGCCGGCTGATGCGGGAGTTCCCCCGCTAGACCGCCACCTTGACCCGCTCGGAAAGACCGAGCCTGGCGTGTTCGCTCGGGGGAACCAGCACCTTGAAGCGACCACGCCACTGGGGCCAGTTGGCCAGGATTTCGGCAGCCCTGCGGCTGCCGGTGAGTTCAAGATGGGTTTCGAGCAGGGGCTTCAGCAGGGCCTCCTGCTCCTGGGTCTCAAGCGGATGCATGGCGAGGGTTTCGGCATTGAGGCGGCCGACCAGATCCCCGTGCTCATCCAGCAGGAAGGCCACCCCACCGGTCATGCCGGCCCCGACGTTGCGACCGGTGGTGCCAAGGATCACCACGACCCCTCCGGTCATGTATTCGCAGCAGTGATCACCGCTGCCCTCGACAACACTGAGGGCACCGCTGTTCCGCACGGCGAAGCGCTCTCCGGCTCGACCAAGGGCGAACAGTTCACCGCCGGTGGCGCCATAGAGGCAGGTGTTGCCAAGGATCACCTGGCTGCCGGGATCATTCCCCCCTGCCGGGGGCACCACCACAAGGCGCCCCCCGTTCATCGCCTTGCCGACATAGTCGTTGGCATCACCCACCAGGCGCACGTTCATGCCCTGGAGCAGCAACGCGCCGAAGCTCTGACCCGCCGCCCCCTGGAAGCAGAGATCAAGGCGACCGCCAAAGCCGTCGTTGCCATGGCGGCAGGCAATCTCACCGGCAAGGCGGGCACAGACACTCCGGTCGGTGTTGAGGATCGCCAACGTGCGGCTCACCTGCGCGTGGGTTTCGATCGCGGCGACCACCTCCGGATCGGCGAGGAGTTGATCTTCCAGTATCGGCCCATTGCCATGGGCGGCGGCCCGATGCTTCAGCCAGCTGCGATCTTCCGACTCGGAGATGGGGGCCAACAGGCAAGTGAGATCGAGGGAGCCTGTCTTGGCCAGGGTCACATCCCGGGGGCTGAGCAGATCATTCCTGCCGATCAGATCCTCAATCCGGGCCACCCCGAGCACGCTGAGCAGTTGGCGCACCTCCTCGGCCACATAGAGGAAGAAATTCACCACATGCTCGGGCAGTCCGGTGAACCGCTTGCGCAGGGCCTCCTTCTGGGTGGCCACCCCCACGGGGCAATTGTTGGTATGGCAGACGCGGGCCATGATGCAGCCCTCGGCAATCATCGCGACCGAGCCGAAGCCATACTCCTCGGCGCCCAGCAACGCAGCCATCACCACATCCCAGCCGGTCTTGAGACCTCCATCGGTGCGCAGCAGCACGCGATCCCGCAGGCCATTGACAAGCAGGCTGCGGTGCACCTCGGAGAGACCCAGTTCCCAGGGACTGCCGGCATGTTTGATCGAGCTCAGCGGTGAGGCCCCGGTGCCGCCGTCGTGGCCCGAAATCTGAATCACGTCGGCGTTGGCCTTGGCCACCCCGGCGGCGATGGTGCCGATCCCGATCTCGGCCACCAGCTTGACCGAGACCTTGGCCGCCGGGTGAACCTGGTGAAGATCGTGGATCAGCTGGGCCAGATCCTCAATGGAATAGATGTCGTGGTGGGGAGGAGGGGAAATCAGCGCCACGCCGGGCTTGCTGTTCCGCAGCCAGGCAATGTAGGCATCCACCTTGGGACCGGGCAGCTGACCGCCCTCGCCCGGCTTGGCCCCCTGGGCCACCTTGATCTCCAGCTGGCGGGCACTGCGCAGATAAGCCGGTGTGACCCCGAAGCGGCCGGAGGCAATCTGCTTGATGGCGGAGTTGGCTGAATCGCCATTTCGAAGGCCCCGGATCGTCGGCAGGGTCGGGGAGCGTCCTTCGGCGTCAACATCCTGCAACAGGTGAAAGCGGGCCGGGTCCTCGCCGCCTTCACCACTGTTGCTCTTGCCTCCGATCCGGTTCATCGCCACGGCCAACACTTCGTGGGCCTCCCGGGACAGGGCGCCCAGGCTCATCCCACCGGTGCAGAAACGGCTGCAGATGCTCTCCACACTCTCAACCTGCTCAATCGGCAGCGGCGTCGCTGCCGGACGAAGTTCGAGCAGATCCCTCAGGGCCGTCACCGGCCGGTTCTTCAGCAGGGTTTGGTAGGTGACGAAGTGGTCGTAGCCGGGGCCTGCGGCCACTGCGGCGTGGAGGGCCTTGGCCATCTCCGGGCTGTTGAGGTGGAACTCACCGCCAGTGCGGTATTGGACAAAGCCCATGAACTCAAGCTTGGTTCGATGCAGCTCCGGGAAGGCCTTGGCATGGAACGCCAGGGTTTCGCGGGCAAGGTCGGCAAAGCTCAGTCCGGCAATCCGGCTGGTGGTGCCCTTGAAGGCACGCTCGATCAGATCAGCACCGATCCCGATGGCCTCAAAGATCTGGGCCCCCTGGTAACTGGCCAGCAGGGAAATGCCGATCTTGGAGAGGATCTTGCGCAATCCGGCCTCCAGGGCCTTGCGCACGTTGGCCTGGGCAGCAGCGACGTCGAGACTGGGGAGCTTGCCCCGCTCCATCTGCGACTGGGTCTTGGGGTGTTCAAGCCAGTGGCGGGTGGTTTCCCAGGTGAGCCAGGGGCAGACGGCGCTGGCACCGAAACCGATCAGGCAAGCCAACTGGTGGGTGCTCCAGCACTGGGCGGTTTCGACCACCAGGGAACAGTGCAGCCGAAGGCGGAGCTGAAGCAGGTGGTGGTGAACAGCCCCGACGGCCAGCAGTGGCGGGATGTAGGTGCGGGTGGCGGCGAGGCCCTCGTCGGCCCGATCGGAGAGCACCAGGATCTGCTGGCCGCTCCTCACTGCCGCTTCCGCATCCAGGCAGAGGCGTTGCACCGCCTGCTCCAGGCCTGCCGGACCCTCGAGGATGGAGAACAGGGTGGAGAGCATGGTGGTGGGCAGACCCTGCTGACCGATGCAAAGGAGCTCCTGCTCGTTCAGCACCGGGGTTTCGAGGTGCAACATCGAAGCCGAGGCCGGCTCGGGCCTGAGCGCCGAACCACGTCGCCCCAGATGCATCTCCAGGCTCATCACCAGCTCTTCGCGGAGCGGGTCGATCGGCGGATTGGTGACCTGGGCGAAGCGCTGCTTGAAATAGTCATAGAGGAGGTGGGGCCGGGTAGAGAGCACCGCCAGGGGGATGTCGTCGCCCATGCAGTAGGTGGGCTCCTTGCCCTGGCCAGCCATCTCCTCGATCACCAGATCCTGGTCCTCTGCTGTGAATCCGAAGGCGGTCTGGTGGCGCAGCAGATCGAGTTCCCCCATCCCCATGGCGCTCTGCCAGGGCTGGGCCTGAAGCGAGCGGCGGTGCTCCTGCAGCCAGGCGCCGTACGGATGACGGGAGGCCACCTCCTCCTTCACCTGCCAGTTCTTGAGCAGCCGCCCGTTCTCCAGATCCACTGCCAGCATCTGACCGGGGCCGAGACGGCCCTTCTCAACGATGCGGCTCTCCTCTATCGCCACGACCCCGGTTTCCGAACCCATCACCACCAGGCCGTCGCTGGTGATGCAGTAGCGGGCCGGGCGGAGACCATTGCGATCCAGGCAGGCACCCACACTGCGGCCATCGCTGAACACCAGCAGGGCAGGGCCATCCCAGGGTTCCTGCAGACAGGCCGAGTACTCGTAGAAGGCCTGCACCTCCGGGCGCTCGTCGAGCTCGGGCTGCTGACGGAACGCCTCGGGCACCAGGGTCAACAGGCTGTCGGTGATCGGCCGGCCGCTGCGCACCATCAGCTCGAGCATGGCGTCGAGGTTGGCCGAATCACTGAAGGCGGCGTTCACGACTGGCTTGAGATCCACGGCTGCCTCGCCCCAGGCGGCATCGAGATGGGATTCGGCGGCTCGGGCCCAATTGAGATTGCCGAGCAGGGTGTTGATCTCTCCGTTATGGCCCAGCATCCGCATCGGCTGGGCCAGCGGCCAACGCGGCAGGGTGTTGGTGCTGAAGCGGCGGTGGTACACCGCGAAGCCCACCGCAAAACGCTGATCCCGCAGGTCCTCGTAGAAGGCCTGCAGCACTTCTGAACGAACCATGCCCTTGTAAACCAGGGTGCGGCCACTGAACGAGGCGAAATAGAGATCGCTCGGGCCGGGCCCCCAGGCCTCCCGCACCAGATCGCCGACACGGCGACGACAGCGGAACAACAACGCTTCAAGGGGATCACCATCGACGTCAGCCTCGACCAGCCACTGCTCGATCACCGGCGCGGTCTGACGGGCGAGGGGACCCAGCACGGCGGGATCAACCGGCACAGTGCGCCAGCCGACGCTGCGCAGCCCCAGCATCCGGGCGGCCTGTTCACAGAATTGATGGGCCTGCTGCAGGCGATCGGGATCGGCCGGCATGAAGAGCATGGCCAGGCCGCGCCGTTCCAGCGCCACCGAGGCAGAGACCGGCCAGACGGTTTCCAGGTAACTCCAGGGAATGCCGCAGAGAATCCCGGCGCCGTCGCCGGAATCGCTGTCACCGCCGCAACCGCCGCGATGTTCCATGCAGCTGAGGCCCAACAGGGCCTGCTGCAAGAGCTCATGGGACGGGTTTCCACTGAGCTGGGCCAGAAAACCGACACCGCACGCATCCCTCTCCCCAGCGACGGACTCCGGCGCTGGGCTGTCGCAATGGGGCCAGAGCGGAGAGGAGGAGAGAGGCATAGCCCGGGAACAACCTGCAAGAAACAGCGGCAGCCCTGATGGACCCAGGCAGCCAACCTGATAAGCAAAATTGACTTTAGGGACAGGGACATGGGGTTAGCGTTCATCAGCAACGGAATAGGCCTGATGGCGCGGCCGATCCGGCAAACCAGATCTGGCCGATGGTGCTCTCCGGCCTTGCTCTGCCTGGTCGCCCTAGGCCTGCCGATCGAAGTCCGTGGCCAGGGCAGCTGGAGGGAACCGCCAGCCAGCCCAGCTGTCCTGCAGGCACAGGCCTGGGGGGGGCAGGGGCTCCGCCAGGGCCAGCGGGTCGTCATCAATGGGATGGCCCAGCAGTCGCGCTGGCAATGGCGCGATGCCGATGGCTCCTCCTCCCCCGCCCAGATCTGGCTGCCCCTGGATCTGCTCCAGGGGCAGTTGGGCTTCAGCAGCCGCAGCCAGCCCGATGGTGCCCTTGAGCTGGAATGGTTCGATCAGAGCCTCAAGGTCCCCCCCAGGGAGCAGCGCAGCCTCGACGACGAGGTCGCCGTTGATGTCGCCGCTGTGCTTCAGGCCGCCGGCGCACGGCTGCAAGCCAATGGCGAGGCCCTGACCATCGAGATCCCCCGGCCCGATCTCCTCAGGGTGCGGGTGTCATCCCCTGGAGGAACGGCCGCGCTGGGCGGCAGGCGGGTGGTGCTTGATCTCGCTGGAACGGCCGCCGTGCGCCAGGACAGAGGCCAGCTGCTGGTGGGGCTGCTCAGCACGGCGTCGCAACGGGCCGAGCTCAAGGCCCTCGGTCTGGCCGTGCGCCAGGGCGAGCAGGGGCTCAGCCTCAGCCTGGGGACTGCCGTGACCAAGCTCCTGGTCCTGGGAGGGCCCGCCAGGGTGGTGCTCGACCTGGCCGGCGTCGGTCTGGGCAGCTCCGGTTCTGGAGCAGGAAGCCTCGGCAGTGAGGGGGGCGGGGCGGGAAGGATCACGGCGCCTCCCCACCTCGACGGTCGCCTCCAGTCCCTGCTCAGCAGAAGCGTCACGATTGAGCGCCAGGTCCGCGCCGTTGGCGCACGGCGAATGCTGATCAACAGCGTTCGCCTCGATCCGCGCCAGAACCTGCTCGAGCTCCGCTTGCTCACCCGCCCCGATGGCATGGAAGGGCTGAGTTCCCTGCCCGCCCTGGCCCAGGGAGACCAGGCCCTGGTGGCCATCAACGGCGGCTTCTTCAACAGGGTGCGGCGGTTGCCGCTGGGGGCCCTCAAGGAGCAGGGACGCTGGCTCTCCGGACCGATCCTCAACCGTGGTGCCGTGGGCTGGCTGCCCGGCGAATTGCCCCAGTTCGGCCGTCTGCGCTTGGAGGAATGGGTGATCGACTCCGACGGCCAGCGCACCGCCCTAACCGCTGTGAACAGCGGCTATGTGGAGCGAGGGCTGGCCCGCTACACGGCGGACTGGGGGCGGGGCTACCGGGCCCTGAGTGGCTCGGAGACCGGCCTGATGCTCAGTGATGGCACCGTCCAACGGCAGCTGAGCGGGCAGGATCTCGCCCGTGGCGTTGGCATCGGAGCCGGCGACACCCTGCTGGTGGCCAGGGCCGGAGCCTGGCTTCCCTGGCCCGTGGGCAGCCGCCTGACCATTGCCAGCCGGCCGGCCGAGCCGCTGGGCCAGCTGCCCTATGTGCTGGGCGGTGGCCCGCTCCTGCTCCAGCAGGGTCAGATCGTGCTCAACGGCACCGGCGAAGGCTTCAGCCAGGCCTTTCTCCAGCAGGCCGCACCGCGCACGGTGATCGGCAGCGATGGTCGGGAGCTCTGGCTGCTGACCCTGGAAGGGGTGGAACACAGTGGCCCCACGCTCTCGGAAACCGCATTGCTGCTCAGGCAGCTCGGCCTTCGCGATGCGCTCAACCTCGACGGGGGCAGCTCCACCGGACTGGTGGTGGCAGGGGCGATGACCGTGCGGGGACGGGGGGTGACCGCCTCGATCCACAACGGACTGGGTCTGGTCCCCCGCGGCAGCCAGATGAGCGCTGAGGGAGGGGCATTGGCAGGGTCCGACGCTGCCCGAGACTTTGGCGACGCCCGCTGATCCAGAGCTGCCGCCATGCCAAAGGGTCTCACCTTGCACCTATCAGCCGCCGCCGCCGCCGAGCTGGGTCGTCAGGCAGCCGTGGCCGGAACCCCGGGTCTGATGAGCCTCGACCTGATCGAGGGGGGCTGCGAGCGTTGGGTGATTCGGATCCGTCCCGGGGATCTGGCCGGGGTGGCCATCGCCCGGGCCGACGGGATCACACTCCACGCCCCCGCCGAGCAGGTCAGCCGGCTGGCGGGGCTAAACCTCGACTACCGCGGTGATCTGAGCGGGGGGGGGTTCCTGATCCGTGCCGGAGAAGGGGTCCAGTGCTGTGCCTGCGGGGCGGCCTTCAGCCGGGAATGAGTGGGCGGACAGCCGACAGCGTAGGGTGGTCAATTGTCAAAACAGCCGGACGACCGGCTTAACCCTTCGGCCCTCGATGCCCACGATTCAGCAGCTGATCCGCACCGAGCGGCAGCACCTCACCCGCAAGACCAAATCACCAGCCCTGCGGGCCTGTCCGGAGCGGAGGGGGGTTTGCACCCGCGTCTACACCTCCACCCCCAAGAAACCGAACTCCGCCCTGCGCAAGGTGGCTCGGGTGCGGCTCACCTCGGGATTTGAGGTCACGGCCTACATCCCCGGCATCGGTCACAACCTTCAGGAACACTCCGTGGTGTTGATCCGCGGCGGGCGGGTGAAGGATCTGCCAGGTGTTCGCTATCACATCATCCGTGGCACCCTCGACACCGCTGGAGTCAAGGATCGTCGCCAGAGCCGCTCCAAGTACGGCGCCAAGACACCGAAGGGCTGATTCCAGCCTCCCTTGCTTCTTTAACGTTCCCTTCCCTGCGTCCCTTTTCCCAGGATTATGTCTCGCCGCAATGCTGCTGAGAAGCGCCCGGTTCATCCCGATCCCCAGTTCAACAGCCGCCTGGCCTCCATGGTCGTGGCGCGGCTGATGAAGCATGGCAAGAAGTCCACAGCCCAGAGGATCCTTTCGGACGCCTTTGGCCTGATCAACGACCGGACCGGCACCGACCCCCTGGAAGTCTTCGAAACAGCCGTCCGCAATGCCACTCCGCTCGTGGAGGTGCGCGCCCGCCGGGTCGGTGGGGCCACCTACCAGGTGCCGATGGAGGTTCGCCAGGAGCGGGGAACGGCGATGGCCCTGCGTTGGCTGGTGAATTTCTCGCGGGCCCGCAACGGTCGAAGCATGTCCCAGAAGCTCGCCGGCGAACTGATGGATGCTGCCAATGAAGCAGGGAATGCCGTCCGCAAGCGGGAAGAAACACACAAAATGGCCGAGGCCAACAAGGCCTTCGCCCACTACCGCTACTGAGCGGGCCGTTCTGGCTGGGTCGCGGGCCCATCCAGACGACAGGGATCACCCTCTAAAATCAACCCGCTGTTTCGTCGATTTACCTTCGGAGATCTTGCCCCGTGGCCCGCGCCTACCCCCTGGATCGCGTCAGAAACATCGGCATTGCCGCCCACATCGACGCGGGTAAAACCACCACCACCGAGCGGATTCTGTTCTACTCCGGGGTGGTGCACAAGATGGGCGAAGTTCACGATGGCGCCGCCGTCACCGACTGGATGGCCCAGGAGCGCGAACGGGGAATCACCATCACCGCTGCGGCGATTTCCACCAGTTGGAAAGAGCACCGGATCAACATCATCGACACGCCTGGACACGTTGATTTCACCATTGAGGTGGAACGCTCCATGCGCGTTCTCGATGGAGTCGTTGCTGTGTTCTGCGCCGTTGGCGGCGTCCAGCCGCAGTCTGAAACCGTCTGGCGGCAGGCAGATCGTTACAAGGTTCCCCGCATCGTGTTCGTCAACAAGATGGACCGCACTGGAGCCAATTTTCTGAAGGTCTACGAACAGATCAAAGACCGGCTCAAGGCCAAGGCTGCTCCGATCCAGTTGCCGATTGGCGCCGAAGGCGATCTGAAGGGGATCATCGACCTAGTTCGCCAGAAAGCGATCATTTACACAAATGATCTCGGCACCGACATCATTGAGCAGGATATTCCTGACAACATGAAGGAAGAAGCTGCCCTCTGGCGCGGCAAGCTGATGGAATCCGTCGCCGAAACGGATGAAGAGCTGATTGAAGCTTATCTGGAGAACGGTTCGCTCACGGATGAGCAACTTGTCAAAGGAATCCGTATCGGGGTTGTTGACCACGGTCTCGTTCCGATTCTTTGCGGTTCCGCATTCAAGAACAAGGGGGTTCAGCTCATGCTGGACGCCGTTGTTGATTACCTGCCTGCTCCAAGCGACATTCCCCCGATCCACGGGCTACTGCCGGATGGCGAAGATGCCAGCCGCGCCTGTGATGACAACGCACCCTTCAGTGCCCTCGCATTCAAGGTGATGGCCGATCCCTACGGAAAACTCACCTTTGTCAGGATGTACAGCGGTGTCTTGAAAAAGGGAAGCTACGTCCTCAACAGCACCAAAGACAAAAAGGAGCGCATCTCCCGGTTGATTCTGCTCAAGGCAGACGACCGTGAAGAGGTGGATGAATTGCGAGCTGGTGATCTTGGCGCCGTTCTTGGCCTCAAAGACACCACCACAGGCGACACCCTCTGCGTGGACACCGATCCAATCATCCTGGAATCGCTGTTCATTCCTGAGCCAGTTATTTCGGTTGCCGTTGAGCCCAAGACCAAGGGCGACATGGAGAAGCTTTCCAAGGCACTCCAGTCCCTTTCGGAGGAAGATCCCACCTTCAGAGTCTCCACCGACCCCGAAACCAGCCAGACGGTGATTGCCGGCATGGGTGAACTTCATCTGGAAATCCTGGTTGACAGGATGCTCAGGGAGTTCAATGTTGAAGCCAACATCGGCGCCCCCCAGGTGTCCTACCGAGAAACCATTCGTGGTAGCGCCAAGGGCGAAGGTAAATTCGCCCGGCAAACGGGTGGCAAGGGTCAGTACGGCCACGTCGTGATTGAGATGGAGCCCGGCGAACCCGGCTCAGGGTTTGAGTTCGTCAACAAGATTGTCGGTGGTATTGTTCCCAAGGAATACATCGGTCCAGCCGAAAACGGCATGAAGGAAACCTGCCAATCCGGAGTGATTGCCGGTTTTCCCATGATCGACATCAAGGTCACCATGGTGGACGGCTCCTACCACGATGTGGACTCGTCTGAAATGGCGTTTAAGATTGCCGGATCCCTGGCCTTCAAAGATGGCGTCAAGAAGTGCAATCCTGTTCTTCTGGAGCCAATGATGAAGGTGGAAGTCGAGATCCCCGAGGATTACCTCGGTTCTGTGATCGGCGACCTCTCCTCTCGGCGTGGTCAAGTCGAGGGTCAATCCATCGACAACGGACAATCCAAAGTCCAGACCAAGGTGCCTCTAGCCGAAATGTTCGGCTATGCCACTCAGCTCCGATCCATGACCCAGGGTCGGGGTGTCTTCTCGATGGAATTCAGTCATTATGAGGAAGTTCCTCGCAATGTAGCTGAAGCCATCATTTCCAAGAATCAGGGCAATTCCTGATCTCTCACCTCTAACCAACCCCCCGATTCTTTCCTTCAATGGCCCGCGAGAAGTTTCAGAGGACCAAACCTCACGTCAACATCGGCACCATCGGCCACGTTGACCACGGCAAGACCACTCTTACCGCCGCCATCACCAATGTGTTGGCGTCACTCGGCCAGGCGAAAGCCCAGGCCTACGACGACATTGACGGTGCTCCAGAAGAGAAAGAGCGGGGCATCACCATCAATACCGCCCACGTCGAGTACGAAACTGAGCCCCGGCACTACGCCCACGTCGACTGCCCCGGCCACGCCGACTACGTCAAGAACATGATCACCGGCGCCGCCCAGATGGATGGTGGCATTCTTGTTGTGGCCGCCACCGATGGTCCGATGGCCCAGACCAAGGAACACATCCTGCTGGCCAAGCAAGTGGGCGTTCCCGCATTGGTGGTCTTTCTGAACAAGAAAGACATGGTCGATGACGAGGAGATCCTCGAGCTTGTTGAGCTGGAGATGCGTGAGCTGCTGAGCAGCTACGACTTCCCCGGTGATGACATCCCGATCATCGCTGGCTCTGCGCTCAAGGCACTTGAATTCATCCAGGGTGGCGGCAAGGGCAACCGTGGCGAAAACGAGTGGGTCGATAAAATTCTCGACCTCATGGACGCGGTGGATGAGTCAATCCCCGAGCCCGAGCGTGAAATCGACAAGCCCTTCCTGATGGCTGTCGAAGATGTTTTCTCGATCACAGGCCGCGGTACCGTCGCCACAGGCAGGATCGAACGCGGCAAGGTCAAAGTTGGTGAAACTGTCCAGATCGTCGGTATCAAGGACACCCGCGAAACCACGGTCACCGGCGTTGAGATGTTCCGCAAGCTGCTCGACGAAGGCATGGCGGGCGACAATGTCGGCCTTCTGCTTCGTGGCGTTCAGAAGGAAGACATCGAGCGCGGCATGGTGCTGGTCAAGCCAAACTCGATCAAGCCCCACACAAAGTTTGAAGGTGAGGTTTATGTTCTGAAGAAAGAAGAGGGAGGCCGCCACACCCCCTTCTTCGCCGGTTACCGGCCTCAGTTCTATATCCGCACCACAGATGTGACTGGCCAGATCACCGCCTTCACCGCCGACGACGGGACCAACGTGGAGATGGTGATGCCCGGTGACCGCATCAAGATGTCGGCTGAGCTGATCTGCCCGGTGGCCATCGAGCAAGGCATGCGTTTCGCCATCCGGGAAGGTGGTCGCACCATCGGTGCTGGCGTCGTTTCCAAGATCGTGGCCTGATCCAACGCCAAGCCTGGGGGGAGCTGGCACGCCAGCCTCCCCCCGTCCTGCCATCCGGACCCATCCGGTTGGTAAGCACCTCGACAATCCAGGGATCGCCATCCCCTTTCCCCGTCCAGTTGACACCACCCCTGGCCACCAACACGTTCCTCCAACCCCATGTCCACCGCCATCGCCCAGCAGAAGATCCGCATCCGCCTGAAGGCGTTCGATCGCCGCATGCTCGATCTTTCCTGCGACAAGATCATCGAAACGGCTGATCACACCGCTGCCACAGCCATCGGGCCCATCCCCTTGCCGACCAAGCGCAAGATCTATTGCGTGCTGCGCTCGCCCCACGTCGACAAGGACTCGCGGGAGCACTTCGAAACCCGCACCCATCGGCGCATCATCGACATCTACAGCCCCACGGCCAAAACGATTGACGCGCTCATGAAGCTCGACCTGCCCAGTGGTGTTGATATCGAAGTCAAGCTCTGAAACAGACACGTCCAGCCTGATCCGCAAGGCCGGCATCACTCCAGCCTCAGGCTTTCTAGGATCAGGTGATGTTGTGAGTCCGGTCTGCTGCACCCCCTCAGCTGCCTCGCTTCACACCGCTTCCCCCTCACTCGCCCCTGCGCACCAACGACGTGACTGATCTGGCTGTCAGGGAACTTCCCCTATTCCCGCTGCCGGACGTGGTGCTGTTCCCCCAGGAGGTGCTCCCGCTTCACATCTTCGAGCCCCGCTATCGGATGATGCTTCGCACGGTTCTGGAAACCGATCGTCGCTTCGGTGTGGTGCGCTGGGATCCCCAGGAAAAGCGAATGGCTTCCGTGGGTTGCTGCGCCGAGATCCTCCAGTGCCAGACCCAGGATGACGACCGCAGCAACATCGTCACCATGGGGCAGCAACGGTTCCGGGTGCTTGAGGTGGTTCGCGAAGCCCCCTTCCGCGTTGGCATGGTCAGCTGGATCGAAGATCAGGCCAGCGGCAGCGACGACGCGCTGAATCAACTGGCCGGCGAGGTGACCCAGGCCCTGCGTGATGTGGTGGACCTCACTGGCAAGTTGATCGGCAAACCCACCACCCTGCCCCACGACCTGCCTGACCTGCCCAGGGAACTGTCGTTCTGGATCGGTTCCCATCTCGGCGGGCCGGTTGCTGACCACCAGCAGGCCCTGCTGGAGCTCACCGACACCACGGAACGGTTGCGCCAGGAATACACCCTCCTGGATCAGACCCGGCGTCAACTGGCGGCCAGAACCGTGCTGAAGGACACCTTCGATGGCATGGGCGAGGTCGACCAGGATCCGGCCTGATGGCACTGGGGATCTGGCCGGCAGGCCTGCTACTCGGAGTCGGCACAGCAGGGCTTGGCTGGCTCGCCTACAGCGTCTGGCAGCGTCGCAACCGTCGCTATCTCGACACGGCCAGTGTGGCCCTCGCCTACGACCGCTGGACCGACGACCGCTTGCTAGAGAGGCTCTGGGGGGAGCATGTCCACCTCGGCCATTACGGAACGCCGCCGGTTCAGGCCGACTTTCGTGACGCCAAGGCCGCCTTCGTGCATGAGCTGGTGCGATGGGGCGGCCTCGATCAGCTGGCCGCTGGAGCCCGGATCCTCGATGTGGGCTGCGGCATTGGCGGCAGTGCCCGCATGCTCTGCCGGGACTACGGATTCGACGTGCTGGGAATCAGCATCAGTCCGGCCCAGATCGAGCGGGCCAGGCAGCTCACCCCCGCCGCGATGACCTGCCGCTTCGCCGTGATGGATGCGCTGAAGCTCGAGCTGCCCGATGGGAGCTTCGATGCCGTTTGGAGTGTGGAGGCTGGTCCCCACATGGCTGACAAGCAGTGCTACGCCGATGAGCTGCAACGGGTTCTTCGCCCCGGCGGTCTCCTGGCCGTCGCTGATTGGAACCGACGGGATCCGGCTGACGGCGCTCTCACCTCCCTGGAGGGCTGGGTGATGCGTCAGCTCCTGGACCAATGGGCCCATCCGGAGTTCGCCAGCATCGCCTCCTTCCGCCAAAATCTGGAAACAAGCCGCTTTGGCCATGGAGCCAGGGTGGACACCGCAGACTGGACCGCCGCCACGTTGCCATCCTGGATTGATTCGATCGTTGAGGGCTTGCGGCGGCCAGGGGCGGTGCTCGGGCTCGGGCCGCGCGCCCTCCTGCAAGGACTCAGGGAAACCCCCACCCTGTTGTTGATGGACTGGGCCTTCCGCACCGGCCTGATGCAGTTCGGAGTCTTCCGCTGCCAGAAGCCCATTACGCTGAAGCAGTGACCAGGGGGGGGCTGCCCCTAGGGCCTGATCGGCTTGCTGGCTACCACCTCCCGGCCAGGTCCACTCTCGCCGCTGAGATTGGTGATCGGATAGGTGCCGAACAGGGCCAGATGCTGGCAGAGGGCCGACAGCTCCTCGATCGCCTGATCCAGGCGGAGGGGGTCGTCAGGCAATTCGAGATCGACAAAGAAGAGGTATTCACCCATTTCGCGCTTCGATGGGCGTGATTCGATGCGGCTCATGTTGATCTGCCGGCGCGCGAAGCAGCCAAGCGCCTCCAGCAGAGCACCGGGGCTGTTGGCGTGCAGCGAAAAAGCGAGGCTGCTGTGGGTACAGGCCGATGCCCTGGCCGGCTCCCGCTGCAGCAGCAGGAAACGGGTGCAGTTTCCCGGCACATCATTGATGGGGTAAGCGAGCACCTCCAGCCCATGGGTTCTGGCGGCCTCAAGCGACGCCACCGCGGCGCGGAAATGGCTGCCGATCACCATGCGGGAAGCTTCCGCCGTTGAGCTGGTCGGCAGTTGCCACGCGGCCGGCAGGTGCTCAGCCAACCAGAGGCTGCACTGGGCCAGAGCCTGGGGATGGGAGAGCACCTCGCTGACCCCCCCGATCGGGCCACTGCCCAGCAGGGCATGGCGGATCGGCAGCACCAGGCCCCGGCGAATTCTCAGGTCCGAATGCTCCCAGAGGGCATCCAGACTGGCCGTGACACCCCCCTCGACGGAGTTCTCGACGGGAACCACCGCGGCATCACAATGGCCATCCGCCAGGGATTGAATCACGGCCCGGTGACCGTTCTGCGGAACCAGCTCGACTGTCGCGAGCCCCTCCAGGTCGGCCAGGGTTCTCGCCGCTTGTTCCCCATAGGTACCGATCGGTCCGAGAAAGGCCAGACGCATGGCGAAGGGGGAAGGGGACGTTGGTGGATAGGATCATCTCCCGCCGCCTCCCTTGCCCGGCGATGCCCCTGGCCTTCAGTGCCAGCCAGTCCCTCAGGCTGGCTGTTCCCGAGCAGACCCACCGACTGGCCCACTACCTCAACGACGAAGACCGGATCGTCCGGGCTCTCCTGGATCCCAGTCAACTCGAACTGCTCGGCGGAGGACGGTATCGCTACGCGGTCAAACCTCTTAAGGCCTTTCAGCTGCAGATTCAGCCTGTCGTGCAGCTGCAGACCCAGTGCTGCCTTGAGCGGCTGGAGATCGAAGCCCTCGACTGCCAGCTGGAAGGGTTCGATCTGGTCGACGACTTCACCTTGACGCTGCAGTCCTGGCTGAGGCCAACGGAGTCAGGACTGGAGGGCGAAGCCAGGCTGGCTGTGTCGGTGAGTCGTCCGGCTGTTCTCAGCCTGATCGCACCGAAGGTGCTCGAAGCCACAGGGCGCTCCCTGCTGGGTGGCATCCTGCTGGGCATGCGCAAGCGGGTCGGCCAGCAACTGCTGGTGGATTTCAGACACTGGTGCGAGGAGCCCTGAGCAGCCGGCGCAGAAAGGCCTGCCGATGCAGCACCGTGGGGCCCAGCCGCACCAGAGCCTCCCGGTGAAGGGCTGTGCCGTAGCCGGCATTGCGCTCCAGGCCATAGCCGGGGTAACGATGGGCCAGGCGCCGGATCAGGGCATCTCGAGCCTGCTTGGCCAGCACACTTGCCGCAGCGATCGCCAGGCAATGGCGATCGCCCTGCACCAGGGTGACCTGGGGCGACGGCCAGTTCCGCAACGGCAACGCCCCGTCCACCAGCAGCAGGGCGGGTCGCTGGGGCAAGCGCTGCAGGGCCCGGACCATGGCCGCCTCGGTCGCCCAGCGAATTCCGTGGCGATCGATCTCCGCCGCGCTCGCCTGGCCCAACGCCCAGGCAAGGGAATGGGACTGGATCTGCGGAACGAGAGCCTGGCGCCGTCCTGGCGAAAGCAGCTTGCTATCGGTGAGGCCGGCGGCGGCCAGGGGGGTCAGGGCCTCCCCAGGCAGCATCACGGCCCCTGCGAAGACGGGGCCAAACAGACTGCCCCGCCCCACTTCATCGAGACCGGCACAATCCCCGGGGTCGAGGCCGCGGAACGGGGCCAGCTGCGCCGAATCGGTGATCAGGCCGAAGCCGAAGAACGGCGGCGGCGGCGGCGAGGCTCTCCCTCCCGTTCGGGTTCAACGGGCGGCTCGACCACCGCCACGGCATGGTTGCCATTGGAGGGGAAGGCTGCCGCGGCTGCCTCAACCGTCGGAGCAGGGGACCTGGAGGCGGCGGATTCCGATTCGGTGTTCGACGACGAACGGGTCCGGGTGACCTTGCGGGTCAGCGGGACCTGCACCACCGGGGCTTCGATCACCGTGGTGACGATCGGCCTGAGATCATCGAACTGCAGCGGCAGGGGGGTGATTTCGACCAGAACTTCTGTCTCCTCGTCAGGGGTGATGAAGGTTGGAGCCTCGTCCGCGGCAGGGCGAGCGTTGGCGGGTGCTTCCTGGCCGCCCCGGCCGCCCCGGCGACGGCGACGGGAGCCACTGGCCGATTGCTGCTGGCGGGCCGCTTCAAGCACGGCATCCGGGTCTTCACCGGGCCGCACGACCCGAACGATCAACTGGTCGCCACTGGGTGGGGGATCCAGCAACAGGGCAGGGTTGAGGCCCAGCCAGCCATAGACCAGTTCCTGGTCGGCTTCCATCGGCACGGCCACCAGTTCGGGGTCCTGGCGACGGCTGACCGGTTCGGCAACAAAGCCACTCTCGGCGAGATCGCTCGGCGGGGATAGCTCGAGGCTGGGCAGGCCACCAGCCGCCGGCTCGATCGGCTCAGCGGAGCGGCCGCCGCGGCCACCCCGGCCACCCCGGCGGCGACCGCTGGATTCCGTTGTAGCCGGACTGGACACCTCGGCCCTCGCCGAAGCGGCCGAACGCACCAGACCGGTGACGCTGGCCAGGGGCTGCAGCGTATCGGTGCCAGGCAGCACAGCCACGTGGCCAAGGCCGCCGCAGCTGGGACAGGCCCGGCCGAACAATTCATAGATGTTCTGCCCCTGGCGCTTGCGGGTGAGCTCAACGAGGCCAAGCTCGGAAAGCTGGGCGATCTGGGGCCGGGCATTGTCGTTTCGAACGGCCTGGGTGAAGTGCTCCAGCAGCATCAATTGATCACGCCGAGACTCCATGTCAATGAAGTCGATGATCACCACACCCCCGATGTTGCGCAACTTGAGTTGACGGGCAATTTCAGCCGCCGCTTCGCAGTTGGTCCACAGCACCGTTTCCCGGGCATTGGCTGAACGGGTGAACGATCCGGAGTTCACATCGATCACCGTGAGCGCCTCGGTGGGCTCGATGATCACGTAACCACCGGAGGGAAGATCGGCCCGGGGCTTGAGTGAATCCCGGATCGCCGCATTGACCCGATAGTGCTCGAGAATGCTGGTGGATTCCCCGTGGTGCTGAACCAGAAGCTTGGCCTGGTCAGGACCGAGGAAGGCATTGACCCGGGCCACCGCCGCCGGGGTATCGACGATGACGCTCAGCACCTCGGGGCTGTAGAGATCGCGCAACACCCGATGGATGAAGTCTTCGTCGCGGTTGAGCAGCACCGGTGGACTGGCCGTTTCCGCCGCTTCCTGGATGGCTTCCCACTGCCGCAGCAGAGCTTCGAGGTCGTCGATCAGGAGTTCTTCGCTGACGCTGTCCGCCTCCGTACGCACCAGCAGACCGGCGCCCGGTGGCTTGATCAATACCCCAAGGGCCCGGAGGCGATTGCGTTCGTTCTCGCCATTGATGCGGCGGGAGATGCTCACCCCCTGGCCATGGGGCTGGAGCACCAAGAAGCGGCCGGGCAGGGTGAGATTGCCGGTGAGCCTTGGCCCCTTGGTGCCCGTGGGCTCCTTCATCACCTGAACCAGGACCTTCTGGCGCGGCTCAAGCAGCTCGGTGATGCCGGCTGCTCCTTTCCTCAGGCGCAGAGGTCCCAGGTCGGTGACGTGGATGAAACCGTTCTTTTCACTTTCACCGATGTTGACGAAGGCGGCGTCGATGCCGGGAAGAACATTCTCGACTCGGCCGAGATAGACGTCGCCGATCTGATAGCGGCCTTGGGCGACGACCAGTTCATCAACCCGTTCGTCGTTGAGCACCGCGGCGATGCGCAGTTGCTCCGCAATGACGATCTGCTGGGGCATGGAGGATAGAAGGTGGCTCGATGGAGCCCTGCCAAGGAATGGGGATAGACCCCGAAAGCAACCACCCACTGAGCAGAGCGTGCCGCAAAGCCGCCCGACTGCTGCTTCAGCAGGGGAAAGACGGAAGAAAAAGTCTGGAGAGGAAGCGCCTCTGGAGGTTCATCCCCCGGATCACGTCGATGCTGCCGGAACTGGATGGAACCGACCGAAGCACGGAACTGTGTCTACGGGAGTGGGGGCCGCAGGAGGCGGGGCCCGTAGAGAGCGTTTGCAGATCCGGGAACTGCAAACGGGACTGCCGTCTTCTGGGGAATTTAGCATGGGGGCACCCAAGGCCAGTGACGTAGCAGGATGGCGGCTTGATGGGGAGCATGCGGCTGCCGTGGTTCAGATCAATGCCAACTACCTGAAGCTCAAGGCGGGCTATCTCTTCCCGGAGATCGCGCGGCGGGTGAAGGAATTCTCCGCCTCCCACCCCGATGCCCCCCTGATCCGGCTGGGAATCGGCGATGTGACTGAACCGCTCCCGGAGGCCTGCTGCTCGGCGATGAAGACCGCCATTGACGCCATGGGCAGGCGGGCTGGGTTTCACGGCTACGGACCTGAGCAGGGATATGCCTGGCTGCGCGAGGCGATTGCCACCCACGATTTCCAGTCCCGTGGCTGCGCCATTTCCGCTGAGGAGATCTTCGTCTCCGACGGCTCCAAGTGCGACAGCAGCAACATCCTCGACATCCTCGGGCCGGACAACCGCATCGCTGTCACCGATCCGGTCTATCCGGTGTATGTCGACAGCAACGTGATGGCGGGCCGCACCGATGGGGCTGACGCCGACGGCCGCTACGGCCGCCTCACCTACCTGCCGATCACAGCCGCCAATGGGTTCATCGCTCCCCTGCCCGAGGGGAAGGTTGATCTGATCTACCTCTGCTTCCCCAACAACCCCACTGGCGCAGTGGCCAGCCGTGGCCAGCTGGAGCAGTGGGTGGAGTACGCCCTGACCAACCAGGCCCTGATCCTGTTCGACGCCGCCTATGAAGCGTTCATCCGCGACCCCGAGCTGCCCCATTCGATCTACGAGATTGAAGGGGCCCGCCAGTGCGCGATCGAATTCCGCTCCTTTTCCAAGAACGCTGGTTTCACCGGTACCCGCTGTGCCTACACCGTGGTGCCGCGGGGCTTGACGGGCCAAGGCAGCGATGGCCAGACAGTGGAACTCTGGAGCCTCTGGAACCGCCGTCAGAGCACGAAATTCAACGGGGTCAGCTACATCGTGCAGCGGGGCGCAGAAGCGGTTTACACCCCAGCAGGCCAGGCCCAGGTGAAAACCCTGGTCGACTTCTACATGGACAATGCCGCGATCATCCGCCGTGACCTCACGGCGGCGGGCCTGACGGTGCATGGCGGAGAGCAGGCCCCCTACGTCTGGATCCAGACGCCGGCCGGCCTGGATTCCTGGGGCTTCTTTGACCGGCTGCTGAGCGAAGCCCATGTGGTCGGCACCCCCGGCAGCGGCTTCGGAGCCGCCGGGGAGGGCTACCTCCGCCTCTCGGCCTTCAACAGCCGCGCCAATGTGGAGGAGGCGATGGGCCGGATCAGCAGGAGTTCCGTGGCGACTCCAGGCAGGGTCCCCGCCTAAATTGGATCACCTGTCTGTTGAGGCCATGTCGGTTGAAACGCCGACCCGCACCCCCGGCGGGGCCGCGGTGATCGAGAAGGAGGTGCAGCGGGTTCGCAAGCCATCGCCGCGCTACCGGGTGCTGCTGCACAACGATCCGGTCAACTCGATGGAGTATGTGGTCACCACCCTGCGCCAGGTGGTGCCTTCGCTGAGCGAGCAGGATGCCATTGCCGTGATGCTCGATGCCCACAGCACCGGGGTCGGGCTGGTGATCGTCTGCGATCTGGAACCGGCGGAGTTCTACAGCGAAACCCTCAAGGGCAAGGGGCTCACCAGCACGATCGAGCCGGAGAGCTGAATTGCCGGCCCTGGCCAGAGCAGGCCCCCACTGGCTGGGCACCCTCCTCTACGTGCCCCTCCTCTACGGGATCGGCTGGCTGACGGCGCGACCACTCGGGTGGATCGCCCCTGGCCTGAGACCGGATCAACTCGACCTGGCCGGGCTGGTGGTTGCACTGTTGCTGCTGCTGCTGACCCTGCCCCGCAGAGTGGCTCAGGTCTGGGGGGAAGCACAGCCCTGGCGGGCACTGGGCCTGCGGCGGCCGCCACGCTCCGGGTTGGCTGCCCTGCTGGGGGGGCTGATCATGGCTCTGCTGCTGCTGAGCCTGGTGACGGCCGTCCTGATTGCCAGCGGCCAGGCCATCTGGGCCTGGCGACTCGGCTGGGCGGCAGTGCTCAATGGCCTGGCCCTGACTACCGGGGTGGGCTTCGCCGAAGAACTGCTGTTTCGGGGCTGGCTCTGGGGGGAACTGAGCCTCCAGGGCAAGGCGCAGTCAGCCCTGCTACTGCAGGCGGCTCTGTTTGCCCTGCTGCATCCCTGGTATCGGCTGGAAGGTTTTGGTGCCATCGGACTGCTGGGCGGGCTGATCCTGCTGGGAATTGCCCTGGCCCTGCAGCGCCGCTCCGACGGGGGCGCCCTCTGGGGGGCGATCGGCCTGCACGGGGGCCTGGTGGGGGGGTGGTTCGTGCTGCAGACGGGGTTGGTGGAGATCTCCAGCACCGCTCCAGCCTGGTTGAGCGGGCCGGGGGGGGCGAACCCGAACCCGATCGGCGGTGTGATCGGCTGGCTGGGTTTAGGCGGGTTTCTGCTCTGGCAGCGAAAGCACTGGCGGGCCTGACGGAGCACCCTGAAGCTCAGAGCACAGCGGTGGCCAGCGCCCGCCTGCCTTGCACGGGGGCGCGCAAGGCCTGCTCAAGGGGAGCCTGGCCGTAGTCGCGCTCCAGGATGGCCATGACGGTGCGGCCGAAATCCTGGGGATTGGTTTCGAAGGCCTCCAGGCAGATCCGGCCGAACGTGCTGCCCATCGGCTCAGGATTCCAGAGCAGCTTGCGGGCCGTCCAGGGCATCATGCTCATCGGGTTGTAGCCGGGTTGGAGCATGCCCTGCTCGAATCCGTACTGCTCGAGATGGGTGTGGGGCTGCAGTCCGATGAAGAAGATGGCGGGCTCCACCTTGTCGGCACCGAAGATCCGCTCCAGTTCACGGTGGTAGGCCACGGTCTGGCGGATCGTTTCCGGCCGCTCATCGATCACATTGAACGAGTAGTTCACGGAGACCTGCTCGCGAAAGCCAGCGTCAGCGAGCAAGCGGCAGTTCTCCAGCACTGTTCGCAGGTTGTATCCCATCCGCATCTTTCTCACCAGCTCCTGGCTGCCGGAGGTGATACCGATCTCGAAATAACTCATCCCGGATTCCACCATCAGCGCTGCCAGCTCAGCATCAAGATTGTCGGCACGGATGTAGGCCGCCCAGCGAATATCCTTCATCCCTGCCATAATGATTGCACGCAACAATTCCTTGGCATCCTCAATGTAACGACGCGCCGGGATGAACTGGGCGTCGGTGAACCAGAAGCCGCGTACGCCACGATCATAGAGATCGCGCATCTCAGCCACCACCTCGGCCACGGGATTCAGCCTGACCTGCTTGCCTTCAACCACGGTGTAAACGCAGTAACAACAATTGTGAGGGCAGCCACGCTTGGTCTGCACCCCCACGTAGAAGTCCCCTGCTTCTAGATACCAGTTGAGCTGGGGCCAGATCGAGGCGATGTAGTCATAGTTGCAGGCCGTTTTGAACAGGCTGGAAGGCTGCTCATGAATCAGTCCGGGGCGGGGGGGCTCCCCAACCACGAAACAACGCTCACCGTCGAGGCACTCGCCTCGGATCAGCTTCTCAAGCAGCTGCTCCCCCTCCCCGACCGAGACCACGGTGCCCCTGGGAAGACGCTGACCGAGCTGTTCGTAGAACACACTCACAGCCCCGCCACCGATAACCACACGGGCGCCGGCCTGGAAGCGGCGGGCCAGAGCCAGGGCCCGCCGCACCATGCGCAGATTGCGCCAAAGCTCCCCATAGAACGCGGCCATCAGTCGCAGGCCGCCGAGGGCACCGCGCAGACGCCGCCAGGGGTTGGCGGCATAGAACACCTCGAAAGAATTCTGCAGCGGGTTGCCACCCCGGCCGTCAACCGGCGCATAGATCTGGATGTCGCGCCAGGAAAAAACCAGCAGGGTGGGGCGAAACGCCTCAACCTCCTCCAGTAGAACCTGCTCCACATCCAGCACGGGGGAAGCGGCCAGATCAAGGATCCGTTGCGGGAGCAGGGGAAAGGCTTTGTGAAGGTGATCGGCGAGGTAGATGGGGCCGATCGGGAAGATCGGATTGCAGGGCAATCGGATCAGCAGAACCCTTTCTGCAGCTGGACCTACCGGTGCAAGCCCGGGAGCTTTCAGTTGGCGAGCTGCTGGAGCCATCATCGACCGGATCATGCGGATCTGGACGCTAACCATCGGCAGCTCTAAGCAGCGCGACAGTCAGGCCATCCCAGGCCCCCTTTGCCCCCCACTCAGGGCTTCCACACACAGCGCAAGAATCTGTTACATTTCCCGAGGCGATGGGTCTGCGCAGGCAGTGCCTATTGAAAGGCTTTGCTTCTTCCAGCCAATCGTCCTCTTTCCTCGTCCCTTCGGGGGCACTACCTCTCGTCCTCATGACCTCAACTCTTCAGCAGCGCCAAGGCGCTTCTGCCTGGAGTCAGTTCTGCGAGTGGGTCACCTCCACCAACAACCGCCTCTACGTCGGTTGGTTCGGTGTGCTGATGATCCCCACACTGCTGGCTGCCACCATCTGCTTCATCGTGGCCTTCGTGGCTGCACCCCCCGTTGACATCGACGGCATCCGTGAGCCCGTCGCAGGTTCTCTGATGTATGGCAACAACATCATCTCCGGTGCTGTTGTTCCCTCCAGCAATGCCATCGGCCTGCACTTCTACCCAATCTGGGAAGCCGCCAGCCTCGATGAGTGGCTCTACAACGGCGGTCCTTACCAGCTGGTGATCTTCCACTTCCTGATCGGCATCTTCTGCTACATGGGCCGCGAGTGGGAACTCTCCTACCGCCTCGGCATGCGCCCCTGGATCTGCGTCGCCTACAGCGCCCCCGTGGCCGCTGCTTCCGCGGTTTTCCTGATCTATCCCTTCGGTCAGGGTTCCTTCTCCGACGGCATGCCCCTCGGCATCTCCGGCACCTTCAACTTCATGCTGGTGTTCCAGGCTGAGCACAACATCCTGATGCACCCTTTCCACATGCTCGGTGTGGCGGGTGTGTTCGGTGGCAGCCTGTTCTCCGCCATGCACGGTTCCCTCGTCACCAGCTCCCTGGTACGTGAAACCACCGAGAGCGAGAGCCAGAACTACGGCTACAAGTTCGGCCAGGAAGAAGAGACCTACAACATCGTTGCAGCTCACGGCTACTTCGGTCGCCTGATCTTCCAGTACGCCTCCTTCAACAACAGCCGCAGCCTCCACTTCCTGCTGGCCGCCTGGCCGGTGATCGGCATCTGGTTCACCGCCCTGGGCGTGAGCACGATGGCCTTCAACCTCAACGGTTTCAACTTCAACCAGTCGATCCTCGATGGCCAAGGCCGCGTGATCAACACCTGGGCCGATGTTCTGAACCGCGCTGGTCTGGGTATGGAAGTGATGCACGAGCGCAATGCCCACAACTTCCCGCTCGATCTGGCCTCGGCAGAAGCAACTCCCGTTGCTCTGATCGCACCGTCGATCGGCTGAACCTGAAAGCGGGCACCACCAGCCCCTTTCACACCCCGAAAGCCCCCTGGAAGCAGGGGGCTTTTTTGTAGGCTCCTGCCAGAGGAATCAGGGCA
>Ga0247831_1003098_pt1 | contig 25213 bp, 23 predicted proteins | sample LaCruzMarch2015__9_FD_192406 | JGI IMG/M metagenome (GOLD analysis project Ga0247831, IMG submission 192406) | Freshwater microbial communities from meromictic Lake La Cruz, Castile-La Mancha, Spain - LaCruzMarch2015_1m | ecosystem: Environmental > Aquatic > Freshwater > Lake | place: Spain...
AATGAAAAATTGGGTGAGTGAAGGCCCGGCCGCAGCCCCATCTCCTTCCACTTTTTAAAGTGGGTCGAGACCAGCAGTCCGGCGTAGCGGACGGGGGCGTCGCCCTGCAGCGCCGCCTCGATGAGGGCGATGTCAGCCTCGGCGAAAAGGCCGCCGATGCCGCAGTCATGCAGGGCTGTGCAGCCCTTGGCTGCGGCATCATCCAGATCAGCGCGCAGGAACCCGACCAGCTCGGCCTCGCCCGGCGAGGACATCACGCGAATGAAGGGCTGGAAGGCCGGAGGTTCCTCCAGCCGGCCGGTCAGTTCGCCGTCGGCGCCGCGGACGAACCGGCCCTGGGGCGGGTCGGGGGTGTGCTTCGTCAGCCCTGCCAGGTCGATGGCGCGGCTGTTGGCATAGGCGTTATGGCCGTTGGATTCGAGAATGAAGACCGGCGTCTCCGGAGACAACTGGTCCAGATCCGCCCGTGTCAGTTCGCGACCGGGCATGATCGAGGGGTCCAGCATCTTGCCCTGGATCCAGGCTCCGGGTCCTGCCTGTGCGGCCGCGTCGCGGACCTTCTGCCGCGCATCGTCCATGGTGGCCGTCGTGAAGGGGCCGATGTCCAGCCAGGGGCGCAGGCCGGCGAAGTTGGAATGCATGTGCGGATCGACGAAGCCGGGCAGCACCGAATAGTCGCCGAAATCAACTGTCCGGGTGCGAGGTCCCTCAAGCCCGAGGATGTCCTCACGACGCCCCGTTGCGATGATCCGGCCATCCCGGACCGCGATCGCCTGCACAATCGTGTTGCCTGCATCCATGGTGTGAATGCGCCGGGCGAGAAAGATTTTGTCGGCGTACCGGTGATCCACAGACCGGGCCAGTGCGGCTCCGGGCGCGCCCACTGCGGCCGCAAAAAAGCCTGCGCCAATGCCGCGCAGAACGTCACGACGGCCCTGCAGGGTCCGCATAACATGCATGAAGCCTTCGTCGCAGGCATTGCACATCGTTCATCTTCTCCGAGCGAGATGTCTGAAATCAGGACATCAAGAAGCAAACCTTCTGAATTGGTGCCCTTTCAGCGCTGACCGGAAACTAATGTCTACGACTTGGGCAGGTCGTCAATCGTTCTTCGACAAAACGGGCGGATGCGCGGCGACAATCAGGATGAGAGTCCAATGTCAATCAAGATGAGAATGAAGACCAAGGACCGAAACGGAGTGAGGGCGGCCGGGCGGCGTAGTGTCGGAACGCCACGGCATGGCTGCGGCTGAGGAAACTTGTGTGGCCGTCGTCCTGACCGCATCGATCGCCCCTGACCAATTGGCCCAGAGCAAGCTGAAACAGAGGGGCCGGTCGGGGATCGAGAGACGCTCTGGCCCTCGTATTTGCCGTCGATCAGTCCTTGCCTGCTATTGCGTCTGCTGCGATGTGCGACGAGGGTTCCAGAACGAGGGCCGTGGAAGGATGACCGCTGACGGCAATATCCAGTGGAAGGAAAGACCTGACCTATGACGATTCCGACCGACATGAACCCTGCCCAGGCTGCCGCACTATGGAGCGGCCTGCTGATCCTGCTGCTCGGCTTGCTTTCGATTCGGGCTTTGCTCGTCCGGAGAAAATACGAGGGGGATCTAGAGGATGGCGACACCTCAGAGCTTGCCGCCGCCAAGAGGGTGTTCGGCAATGCGGCTGAATATATCCCGGTCAGCGTCGGCGCCTTGATCCTGCTCTATCATCTGGAGTTGCCGGTCATGGCAATCCACGCGCTCGGCGGGACCCTCCTGGCCGCGCGCTTGATCCAAGCGATAGGATTGGGCGCTTCCAAATCCAACACCAGCCGCACGGCCGGGATAGTCCTCACCTTCATTGCTCTCTTCGCCTGCGGCGGCATGCTGGTTGTTCATGCCTTCGTCTGAAACGAATGAGTTCCGCTAGCCGGCCGCGTGACGCGCCTCCGCCCCGTTGGCCTTGTCAGCCCAACCGCCTTGCGGCGGCAACGCGGACAGAGAGTGACGTCCCCCCTCGCTTCTCCTCCGGGAATAGTTAGATCCTGTCCCTCGAGAGGGTTCTCACTTGCATGGTCTGCTTTCTGGGGGGCAGATCTCAGGGCAGGTCAGTCAATCGACTGACGCAGGTCTTCCATCGGTTGCTGCGAAACTTGGATGCTACCCGTCCGGGGTCTGTCCAGATCGAGGACCATCATGTACGCCAAGGTCAGCAGGACCAGTAGCAGCGCCGTCTGGGGCAAGTGCAGCTTGAGACTGTTGCCAAGCACGGTCCCAAGCATCGCCATCGACAGCATGGCATAGACCAGCAGCAGCCCTTGCACGAAGTCAGGGATGTGAGCCGCGCGCGCGGCCGTCCGGGTCGAGGCGAGGTCTATGCTCTCGTTCAGGGAGTCCATTACACCGCGCGCCAGGAGCGGCGGACTGTCACTGCGCAAGGCGACGCCCGTTGCCGCCCACAGCCGCTGCTGCAAGACTACGGCACTGTTCGCAGGCGGGTTCTCCGCCGTGCTTTCGGACCAGACCAGGCGAGCATCGACGTAGCGGCGCAACAGATCACTCATCAAGGTTCTGTCCGGCTCATCCAGAAGCTGGACCCGCAGCCAGGTGGTGCCAAGGGCGTTGGCCTCCTGGATCACCAGCTGGCGGCGGGTATCGTAGCGATCCATGGCCATCGAAAAGGAGAAGCCAAGCAATAGCGCCAGAAGGCCCAGAACCGCAGACAGCAGATGCACGCCCCCGAACGGCGGATCGAGCCCCGCGTCGGTCATTCTTTGAACCCGGCTCTGACCGGCGTAGCCTAAGGCTACAGCCATCGTCAGTGCGGAAAGGAAGAGCAGCCCGATCACCCAAAGGGGAATCATATCCAGCCAAGACATCGCCGCTCCTTGCCGCTCCCGCCACACTCCCCGCTGCGTTTCCCGGACTGACCGGGGTCGACCGTTGAGCTGCACCCGGTTTCGTAGACACCAAGATAAGGTGTTTTTGGCTATGATCGGGGTCAAAAGTGGACGTTCCTGAACGCCACTTTGGGTCGACAGCGGTCTTAATGCCCTAGCCAGAAAGCGGACCTTTGCCAAGCTGTCCGCAAAGGGGCCCCAATGACAGGTTCTATCTACTAAAAGCCTAAAGCGGTCGACCAGGCTGGCGATTGCCGTCCGGACGGAAAGGCCATGTGCGCCCAGAATTGCGCGCCAATACCTCCACTTCGGTTTCGCTAACTGCACATTGGGTGGAATATCACCCGCGAACTTCCGGACCGTCTATCAGCCCAAAACGCGGTAAACGATGACTATTTTAAACCCGAACTGCCGAGGGCGAGGTTCGGGTGATCAGAGACAAAAGGTCGTTCAGAGACCGCTTTGGACGCGTCCCCCAGTCCCCGAGGTTCGGATGGCATCTGGAAAATGGCGCAACGACTGGGGGCTTTGCGCGCCTGCGGTCGCCCGATTGCAGGTTCGCTACAGGGACGTGGCGAACCGACGAGCCCTCGAAACGAATTGTCGGACCGACCGATCGCGATCACGGAAGGCGTTTGCTGAGAAACTGTCAGCGGACCTTCAGATAGCTCGATCCGGGCCTGAGGATGGTGATTGTGTGGTCCGTGAAGTTCCACAGGCTGGGGTTCAGGGCGAGGAACCGGGAACCGAGCCGCAAGGCGTTTGAACCTGGCCAAGGCCGGACATCCTTGGGGCCACCCGCTTCGATGAGGCTGACAGAAATCCGCTCGAACACCGCGCCGCCGAAGCTGACCGGCCCCACCATCGCCAGGTCGCCCTCGGGTGTCAGGACGCCTTTGGCCTCCAGGGCGGCGCGAGTCTCGGAGCGCACATAAAAGGTACCACCGTCCCCGGTATCGAAGTCCAGAGCCACGGGCAGCGATCCGACAAAGGCCCCGGTGGTCGGCTGCTCACCTTCGGCCATGGCGACTGAAAAGCGGGCGACCACATCCTCCGTCGGCGGTGCGCCAACCACTGGCAGGCCATCGGCTTGCGTTTGCAGGATCGTCAGAACCTGGCGGCCGTAGTCGAGAACGAATGCGCCCCCAGACAGCGCCGGCGAGCCGACAAATCCAAGAAAGTCCGGCCCGAATGCCGCTTCGGCGAAGCCGAAATCGCCGCTCAGGAGCCGAGGCGGCGTGAACATGGGCTGGCCGCTGACCCGGACCCGGGGTGCATGGTGCTCCCGAACAGAAAGCAACTGACCCGATGCAGCTTTTCCACCCCGAAGCTGGGCGCCTTCATCAAGATCCAGGGCGTCACGATTTAGCATGATGGACACCGGCGTACCGGTGTCGAACATCAACCGCCCCCTGGCTTCGCCGATGGTCGCGGAGATCAGGGGTTTGCCATCGACGACCTCGAACGGGATTTCACGCCAGCCGGCGGCCTGACCGAGCAGGGCAGGTTTCGAGTTCGGAAGGGTCCAGGCAGCCAGCAGGGCCAGAAAACTCGAGATCGCGGTTAAGTTCATGGGCAAAGACCTTTGCAAACCGTGATGCAGCCGCTGCCGGACTGAACCGCTGCGTGTCTTACGTAGCCCCACCCAAAACCTCTTTCCATGCAAATTGTCCATGGCGGGACGGATTCAGGCTGATAGGTTGCTGTGGCGTTGGCGCTCCTGGTCTGACCTCCTTGAAGTGATCCATCCCTTATGTTGGTCCGAGGACCATTTTGGATGGATGGAACGATAGCAAGCAAGCGCCATAAGCCCGAAGAGATCGTCGCCATGCTGCGGCAGTTTGATGTCCTGACCGGCCAGGGCCAGCTGTCGCGAAGCCAAACACATAGCGGCCGTAATGGCTCTTTTTGCAAAGGATTCTGCTTCGTCCTGGAATTGGGCGTAGGACGTGAAATCGTGCGACGTGGAAGACGGCGAGATAAAAGCGGCTCGCCGGTCGCCCTCCAAGCCCCTGACAGGGCTTGTCTTTCTCAGAGCCGTTCGGTCTGGGCGCGTGCCGCGTGGCAGCATTTTATCAACGATTCCAATGCTCCTTTCGGCGCTTGAGTGGCTTTTTGACGGATTTGACCGGAAAGGGGAACGGGTTTGCGCCGTTCCCTGTCCCAGCGGCCGGTCCCGCGCCCTTCATTTTCCACAGCCCGGCGGGATGGAAAGTGCTGGTCAAAATGCCTTTCCGGCGAAGGTTACATGTAACTATTCATTGGGGTCTTGATCATGCCCTCTGTATCTGGCCCCAAGCCGTCGCGCGTGAAGGTGCGCGAGCATCGCGAGCGGTTGCGCGGCCAGGGCCTGCGCCCGATCCAGATTTGGGTACCAAACGTCCGCGCGCCCGCCTTCCGCTCGGAGGCGCACCGCCAATCGCTGGCCGTGGCCACCAGTCCCCATGCGTTCGAAGATCAGGCGTTCATCGACGCGGTGTCCGCCATCGATTTCGAAGAAGGCGGCGATGAATGAGGCGGGGTGACATCTGGACCTTATCCGGTGGCAAGGACGATGCAGGCAAACCGCGCCCCGTCGTCATCGTGCATGCAGGACGATTGCTTTGACGGTACTGACTCCATCACCATCTGCGCCTTCACCACGGATGAGAACGACGCGCCGCTATTCCGACTGCCGGTGGAGCCAAACGAGCGGAATGGCTTGCGCACTGAATGCCGCATGATGGTGGACAAGATCACCACCGTCCCCAAGTCGAAGGTCGGCGCGCGCGTCGGCAGGCTCTATGACGAAGATATCCTGCGCTTCAATCAGGCCGTGCTGGTGTTCCTTGGACTGGCAATTTCACCAAAGGTGAGCCGGGAGGGGTGACAAAGAATGCCGCTAAATGTACCCCTGCGTAGAATTGGGCCGTTCTGTTTATCAGCGGTTCGCGCGATCGTGCTGGTATGTCCCGACCGCGCGCCCAAAATAGAAATGCCCGTTGCGAGAACCATGCTCCCTGTGCGCTGCCCGACGATCTTTGCACCCAGGCCGAGCCTTGGCCGCGCATTGGCCGCCCGGTCAAACACGATTTGGAGACCTGGCGCGTCATCGACGACTGGCCCGCGCAGGTGCCGGTCACGGAGGCTGAGATCGACATATTCGAAGCGTGGTTCGGCGACCTGTTCGACGAGCTATTCGAGTCAGACAAATGAAGTGAGGAGACTGCCGTCATGATCGTGCCCCAAAACGGTGTTCAGGGGGACGTGCTCGATATGCGGCGCGAGAAGGCCGACCATACCGACATGGGAGGTGTTGATGCCGTCTAGTTCAGCGCCCCCTCGAAAGACAAACCCCATGTTCCCAAAGCATCCCGTCTGGACTACCGGCTTCTTCGGCCTGCTGGTTGGCTTCATGCCGATCAAGGCCGCCGCCCAGCCTCAAGCCGGACTGAAGGCCGAACTCGCGGACGCTGGTCTCGACGTCGGCCTGACGGTTACCAGCTTCCTGCAGGGTGTTGTGTCGGGAGACGGAGACAGGGACTGGGAGACTGGCGGAAAGGTCGATGCAACGCTTCGTTTCGACGCGGCAGCCTTCGGGCTCTGGGAGGGTCTGACCGTCTCTGTCCATCAAGAGTGGGTCTATGGCGATGACGTGAACGCCAAGGGCGACGGGTCGCTCCTGCCGGTGAACGTTGTCATGGGCTTCCCGCGACTGGGCGGCAGCGATTCGGAAACCTCGGTGGTGATCAACCAGTCCGTCGGTGATCGCCTGTCGATTAGCTTCGGCAAGTTCAACATGCTTGACGCGGCCGCCCGCACGCCGATTGCAGGCGGCGGCGGACTGACGACCTTTTCACACGTTGGGCTGGCTGCTCCGATCAGCGGCGTCACACCGCCCTATCTTCTGGGCATCATGGCGACGCTTCGAACAGAGCCGGTTACGGCGACTGCCATGATCTATGACCCTCGAAACGCGCAGGATGCCGAGGTGCTGAGACAGCCGTTCGCGGACGGTGTCACGGTCAGCCTGTCGGCCACCTTCCCGGTATCGCTGGGCGGCAATGGGGGCTTCCAGGGTATCAGGGCGGTCTACAGCACGCAGCAGGGCCTGAATCTGAACGACATTCCGCAATTGGCTCTCCCACCTGAGGCCGAGGCTGTCATCGGCGAGAGATCGCCCTACTGGTACCTGGCCTACTCCTTCCAGCAGACGCTGTTCCGGCAAGCGCAGGATCCGGCGCGCGGCTGGGGGATCTTCGGCCAGGTGGCGATCTCGGACGGAAATCCCAATACGATCGAAAGCAGCATTCTGGCCGGGATCGGTGGCGACAGCCCGATCGCACAGCGTCCGCTGGACCGCTGGGGAGTTGGTTACTTCCGCTACAACCTGAGCTCCGGATTATTGGATGGCCTGGCAGCCCTCGGCAAACCGGACCTGCGCCGCGAGCAGGGCGTCGAGGCCTTTTACAACATGGCCCTTTCGCAGAACCTCAGGTTGACCGCCAGTCTGAGCTACGTTTCACCCGGAGAGGCGGCGCGCGAAGATGCGGTATTTGCTGGTTGGAGACTGCAAGCAGCCTTCTGAAACTGGCCTTGCGATCCCGTCGGTGCATGCAGCTCCGCCGACCGGGCCCGTGGCGGCGTCATAATCGCTTCGGCAGACTCTGGACGCGGCGTTATGAGCCGGTGACCTAAAGCAGCGCCTTCGCCGCAGCCCTGAACGCCTCGGCTGCGGCGCTCGTTCCGTCGCCCGCCAAGCGGCGTTTGCCTGCTTCGAGGAACGCCTTCGACCAGCTGTAATTCAAACTCTCGGCGATGCCTTTGCAGCGACACAAAGCGGCGATGCTCTCTTCGCCGCGCAGGCCATCCAACACGATGCGGATTTTATCCTCGGCGGAATGACGCTGCCGCGTGGCCCGGCGAATGGCTCTAACCCGCTGCTCAGGCGGCGTTTTGGAACCCGTAGACTTCTGTCTCATATGCACCCCTTCAGTGAAAGGATGAGCCAGAAATCCTCCAATCTTTAAGACCGCAAATCTGTCTCATAGGTGCTGACGGGGAACAAGATTCAGAGGTCCTCCATGTCTTTGGCAACCAATGAATAGCTGGTGCTTCTCCCACCGGCCGAATCGCGGGCCAGAATTCCTCGATTCAAAAGATCGGTGATGTCGCGCAGCGCGGTATCGGTCGATGATTTGGTGAGCGTCGCCCATTTCGACGAGGTGAGCTTACCTTCAAAGCCATCTAATAGTTTTGTGATCATCAAGCGTTGGCGCCCGTTCAGCGCCTGCGCCTTGATGGAATTCCAGAATTGCGACTTGAGCAGGACGCCCGCCAATGTGTTCTCCGCGCCCTCAATCGCTCGCTCCAGGCACGCCAAAAACCAGGCAAGCCAATCGGTGATGTCGAGATGCCCTTTCTGTGTGGATTCCAAAACGTCATAATAAGTTTTCCGCTCCCGGCGGATTTGCGCCGACATGCTGTAGAAGCGCTGCGGACTGCCTTCCGAGCGCGCCAGCCACATGTCAGCGATAGCGCGCGCTATGCGCCCATTGCCATCGTCAAAGGGGTGAATAGTGACGAACCACAGATGCGCCAAGGCCGACTTCAAAACGGGATCAAGATGTTCGCCGCCATTGAACCATTTCAGAAAGGCAACCATCTCGCCTGCAAGACGCGCCGCCTGCGGCGCTTCATAGTGTACGCGCTCGCGGCCAATGGGACCGGAGACGACCTGCATTGGTCCGGAATTATCGTCGCGCCAAGCGCCTACGATGATTTTGCTCATGCCGCTGCGTCCCGTAGGAAACAGCGCGGCATGCCAGGAGAAGAGACGTTCATCCGACAAAGGCCGCTGATAGTTTTGGATGGCGTCGAGCATCGTCTCCACGACACCTTCGACGTTTCGGTCTGCTGGCGTTAGAGCGCCGATGTCCATCCCCAACCGCCGCGCGATCGAGGAACGGACCTGATCCTTGTCCAAATTCTCCCCTTCGATCTCGCTGGATTTCAGGACGTCCTGGGTGAGCGTGTCCAGCACCGCTTCGGCGCGAAGACTAAAACCGAGCGATGCCATGCGTCCGATGAGGCGCCCCTGGCGATGTCGCACGGATGCCAGACGTTGCGCCACGGAGCCCTCATTCCAATGGAACCGTGGCCAGCCCCCTAGCTCATGAATATAGCTTGGCATTCACCGCACCTCATGCGGTGAATATATCTGGGATTCGCCGCGCGCGCAAGATTATTCGCCGCATACATCGCGGCGAAAATGGCCTTTAATCACCGCAAGATTTTACGGCCGCCACGACCTCCAACCCATGCCGCCGGTAGCGAAAAGGTAGAGAATAAGAGAGCCGGAAACCGCTGCGCCACACCATCGGGCCAACTTCGAAACGCCTCGAAACGCTAAATCACGGCTGGAAACGACGCAGAGCCTGCAACCCAGCTGCAGCAAATCCGTGGAGCCCCGGTGGAACCCCAGCTAAATTTTCCGTCATGTCCCCGTATGACGGTTTTTTATTTCTGTGTTTTTCAGTTTCTTATGGCGCACCAGACAGGATTCGAACCTGTGACCTCTGCCTTCGGACGAGCACGTCAAGCAGGGCTTCCTAGGCGATGTCCCATAAGCTTCAAATAAACCATTTATGAGACAAAAAATTGTCCCGAAATCTAAAACAGCTCTTTTGGGACAGAGATGCTGTCTTGAATGCTCAATTTTGTCCCAGAATTTCTTGAAATATGTCTCAAATATGCGTAAGTGTCCCATAGATTAGATTTTGAGACATATGGCGAAGCCTCTTCAAAATGATCTGCAGTTCGTCGTGAACGCAATCAACGGCAATCCCGGCGGCACCCAAATTGGACAGCTCGTGGGCAAGGACGCCACGGCGGCGCAGCGCAAAGCAATGTTGCGCCATCTCAAAAAGCTTGCCGCCGAAGGAAGAATAACGATTGAAGGGATTGGGCGTGGCACGCGCTACAAGCCGGCCACTACGTTAATTGCGAAACCGTCTAGTCCACTCGCGCCAGAGTCTACCGGCGGCGACGCCGTCCCCTTGTCTCGCGCCGGTCAAGCCATCTTAAGGGCTATGCGGGCGCCTCTGCAAAGACGTATTCCGGTTGGATACAACCGAGACTTTCTGGAATCCTATGTCCCGAATAAAACCTTCTACCTAAGCAAAGCGGCGCGGCAATCGCTCAAAGACGTTGGACAGACAGACCTCCCCAACGAACCAGCTGGTACCTACGCAAAGCAGATCATTCAGCGATTACTCATCGATCTCGCATTCCACTCCAGCCGCTTGGAAGGAAACACTTACTCGCTGCTCGACACAAAAAGGCTCTTAGAACTCGGCCAGATTGCTCAAGGCAAAGCGGATCAAGAAACTCAGATGATCCTCAACCACAAGGACGCCATCGATTTCTTGGTATCCGATGCGGAAGAAGTCGGCTTCAATCGCCACACGCTTCTGAACCTGCATGGCCTGCTCGCCAACAATTTACTCGATGACCCAAATGCCGTCGGGCGCTTGCGCTGGATGAGCGTGGGCGTCGGCGGGACGGTCTATAAACCGCTCGAAATACCCCAAGTGATAAGCGAGGTCTTCGACCAGATTCTACATTCGGCGTCGGTCATCTCCGATCCCTTTGAGCAAGCATTCTTCGTGCTGGTGCATTTGCCGTACCTCCAGCCATTCGAGGACGTAAACAAAAGGGTCTCGCGATTGGCGGCCAATATCCCTTTGATCAAGGCAAACCTACGGCCCCTATCTTTTGTCGATGTTCCAAAGGATATTTACACGTCGGGCATGCTGAGCGTGTACGAACTCAATCGCATCGAATTGCTACGAGACGTATTCGTTTGGGCCTACCAGCGGTCTGCGCAGCAATACGCGGCCGTTCGAAATACATTGGGCGAGCCTGACCCCTTCAAGCTTCGCCACAGGGAAGCCTTACGCACGCTGATCGCCGAAATTATTCAAACCAAGCGCGGTAAAAAAGACGCCGTGGAGCACATTGAAATATGGTCTGAGGCAAATATGCCTGAAACTGACCGACGCCATTTCACGGCTGTTGTGGAGAGTGAACTCATCGGATTGCACGAAGGCAATTTCGTTCGGTATCGCGTCAAGCCGTCCGAATTCGCCGCTTGGAAAAAAATCTGGGACGGGTGATTGGCAGCGTATGTCAGCCCAAACATTGTTCAGGGTTATGAGTATTCGATTAGATTTCGTCCTGCGTGGATGTTGTGGGTTAAGGTCTACGCGCCAGTGCATTCGCGACGCTCGACGCCATGCCTTCCGCGACGGCGCGAACCGGCGCGTCTGAAAGATGAGCGTAACGCTGCGTAGTCTTCGTGTCGGCATGGCCGAGAAGTTTCGCGATCATTGGCAATGATGCGCCATTGGCGACGGCGACGCTGGCGGCGGTGTGTCGAAGGTCGTGCACGCGAGCGTAATGTTAGGTCCGCTAGAAATCCGGGTCCCGATCCCAACTCCAAGACAGACTTAGCGCCGGATAAGGCTAATTCCTCGACAAACCGCTGAAGCATTTCCGTCCGTCCAGGTCGCGCATTGGCCGCAGCGGCCCATGCCCGAGCGTCTTTCATATTTTTCAAGTCGATTGGGCTTGGGACATTCTGAACCATCTTGGAGTGTAATGACGGGATCGCCGGTGGCGTCAATCGGCGAGATCGCGCCGAATTGACGGGGAGGGCTCGAGCGGCTGAATTGTAGCACTTGAGCCGTTCGACTAAAAATGCCGGCTAGCGAATCGTTGGCCCAAGGCAGTCTGGTTGAACCCAGCGCTTAAGCCGTAGCATCGTCTGGCCTTTGTTTCGGGGCCGGAGTGGGAGTTTTTGTGCTGAGCCGACGACAAGCGATTGGCGCATTGAGCGCTTCTGTGGCGGCCTTTTCACAGACGGCCTTTTCACAGACGGCCTGTGCACGACCGTCCGGATCAGCACTCGTGATCGGCGCCGGCATTGCGGGCCTCTCGGCCGCGCGCGGGCTCAGGGACGCAGGTCATACCGTGACTGTTCTCGAAGCCCGCGACCGTATCGGTGGACGTATTCACACAAGCCGGCTTTGGCCGGATGCGCCTGTCGATCTTGGCGCTTCATGGATTCACGGCGTCAACGGCAATCCGCTGACCGAGTTGGCGGCGGATGCGCGTGCTCAAACCGCGATGACAAGCTATGACAGCACGCAGCTCCATATCGCGCCTTCGCTGCAGGCTACCGGCGTACGCGGGAGAGGCGACGCATGGACCAGCCGTGTGGTCGAAGAGGCTATTGAGGCCGCAAAAAATTCGAGTCATGACCTATCGCTGCGTGAGGCGATAGATCGCGTTCATCCTCCGGCGCGCCGCTCCGCCATTCAGCACGCGCAGCTCGAGTTCCACCTCGCCGGCAATTATGAGCAGGAGCTTGCTGGGGCCGTTGCGCAGCTCTCCGCTTGGAGCCTTGATGATGACGAGGCGTTTGGGGGTGGCGATGTGCTCTTTCCCGGTGGCTACGATCAGATCACGCGCTTTCTGGCGAACGATCTCGATATTCGAGTGAACGCGGTTGTATCACAGGTGCGCTGGGGCGAGGGTAGCGCGGAGATTACCCTGGACTCCGGCGAAGTACATCGCGCTGATCAGGTGGTCGTTACCGTTCCGCTCGGCGTGCTGAAGAGTGACGCACTTCGGTTCATACCAGATTTGCCGGGCGACAAGCGCCAAGCGATCGAACGTCTGGGCATGGGCTTGCTCAACAAGCTCTTCTTGCGATTCGACAGTGTGTTCTGGCCGGCAGAGTACGATTGGCATGAGCTAATCAAGGAAACGCCGGGCCGGTTTTCGCAATGGGTTAGTCTGGCGAAGGTGGGTGCGCCGGTCTTTCTGGGGTTCACGGGTGCGGACGCTGCGCGCACCATCGAACCGCGCGACGACTCCGCCATTGTGGCGGAGGGGAGGGACGCAATGCGAGCCATGTTTGGCGCCAGAACGCCAGAACCGACTGCTTGGCAATTGACGCGCTGGAACGCCGATCCCTTTGCTTTGGGGTCTTACTCGTTCAATGCCGTTGGCAGCGGTCGCGCAGATCGACAAGTGCTAGCGCGCGCAGAAGCTGACGGTGTTCTGCGCTTTGCTGGAGAGGCGTGCAGCAGCGCTTATCCAGGCACGGTCCACGGCGCCTTATTGAGCGGTCGCGCCGCGGTGCGTTGAGGCGGCTTCCGGCGACATCGAGCAGCCGGATCCGTGACAGTTCGATGACCGGTTAGGAGCGACGCTGCCATAGGATCCGTGCGGACGAACGGGACGGGTTGGTCCAATTCCATTACGGCCGGTCGCATGTACACCGCGTAGCGCTCCCCTCTCAAAGCCCCAGCTCGGCAAACGCAACGCGTTGCTCGCGGACTGGCGAGCCGTCGCCGCTGAGGATTTGCAGCTTCAGCGCGCGTGCGTTCCAGTCGATGCGCGCCATCCCGAAGTTGATGGGTGCGTAGGCTGCGCCGATTTGGTTTGAGCTCATTTCGTCGCTCGTTTCGCGGAATGACAAATTGAGCGAGGAGGTAGTCATCTCGAAGGCTGAGTATCCTATAAGCCCATCTTGGCGGTAGAGCGCGGCCAGATGCCGGTCGCCGGAAATGAACACGACGCCTTTTGCCCCCGACCGGCGGACGGCTCCATGGAGGCGGGCCTGCTCGCGTGGCATGGCATGCCACGCTTCCCAAGCGTGGCCGTCAGCCAACACTTGGATTGAAGACACCACGAAGCGAATGTCGGCTGGTTGGCGCAATTGCGCTTCAAGCCAAATCCATTGCGCGTCTGACAGCATGCGCTGGTTGGCGTCTTCCGACTGGGCATAGCGACCGTTCGACGTAGCCTTTGGCAAGCGCGTGAGCGACGAGCGACCAGACCGTGTGTCGAGCATGATCAATTGCACACGCTGTCCTGCGGGGCCGAAGGTCCGCGCGTGCCAAATGCCGTCTTGACCAACGAAGCTGTCGTTCATGCCCCAGAAGCGCTCGAAGATGCGCTGCGCCATCTCGCGGCCGGTAAAGTCACGGCCGCCATCGTTCCAGGCCATGTCGTGATCATCCCAAGTCGCCAACATTGGGGTGGCGGCGCGCAAGCGCTGGAACTCGGGCCGCGCGCTCATGCGGGCATACTGCGTGCGAAGCTCCGGCAAGCTCATGTCGCCAGCAATGGCGTCGCCGTACACGTTGTCGCCGAGATAGACCATGAGCTGCGGACGCTCGGAGACGATGCGATCGAGTATGGGTAGGTCGCGCTCCGCTGTCTGGCACGCGCCGAAGGCGATGGCAGTGAGCACTGTTTCCGGCCCCGGCAGCGCCGGTCCTGGCGGAGCGACAGGCAAATCATCAACCGAGCGCACATAAGGGCGAAGCGCCGCGATAGCATCGGCCGGCGCCGGCGTGTTGTTCGCTACGCATCCGATAAGCGCCAAGAGACTTGCCGCTGCGATCAAAATTCGCACTTCATTGCTCCTTACCGTGCTTGATTGGATCTCTACACCGGCTGCAAGACGCTTGTGCAAAGGGTGGTGTCGAGAAAATGACGACAACGGCCCAGCGTGCGAAGCAAAAGCCGGGCGGCCCCAAAGGTTGTTAGACTAAGACTTGGCCTGAATCGGTCTTAGGCTATTTTCCGCCACGTCGCTCTGCAGGGTTCACAGAATGGGCGGTCACTTTAGGCGAGATCGAACCGTCGGAGCCGTGACAGTTCAATGTCCGATTCGGAGCAGGTCTGTCGATTTAATCGAAGCGAAGGTTGCCAAACGGGGCGTAATCGCGATTCGAATAACAACTCATAAGGACCTGTCCCGTTCAAGGTGCGGGATGAGATCAATTTCGCCGCCGCATCCGCAGCAACAAAATTGTTCGGCCATTTCGACGAGGGGTCTGCGCAATCCGAAGCGTGACAAAAAGTAGTTGAGAGACAGCGGTGTCCGCGCTGCACAATCGTTGGAACGACAGATGGCCGCGAGTTCCACACAGACCGCTACCGCGTCTTCTAAAGTTCGTTGATCGTTGCGTGTCATAATGCCGTCGCAGATATTGCGCGGCATTGGATTCGTCCAGGCCCGACTACAGTCAGGCGAATTGTTCGCGCTACGCCTGCCTGAGGGCGCAGCTTGTGTCTCGTCTTCACAGCACGTCCTAACGCGTGCGCGTCGCATTCTCCAACTCGTCTACCCGTTGAGGTATCGACTTCCTGGACAAAAAGTCCGCTCAGTGAACGCTGTCGGCGATGGGCGGCCTTAGCGCGCGCAGCACCGCCGACGGCAGGATTGTAGGGATCGCGCCTATTGTAAGAAACGATCTTCGGCCCTCGCGGGCACAGCACGGCCAGCGGCAGAAGCCTAAGAGGGAGGCGGGAATTACTGCTGTTGAGCGGTGCAGCCGTCAGTCACAGTATGGCGGCCCGGGCGTGGTGGTCCGATCAAGAATAGGCGCCGCTCACCACAAACAGCGCGATCGAATGGCCCTCTCGGTCGGAAGTGGCGCACCTAGAATGGGAACGAAACGTCTCAAGGCATTGGCGGTGGCGGCGGAAAGACCATGCCGTCGCCTCTGGTCGCGCCCGTATTGGCGACTGCCGCAGCATAGATATCTGCGCCGATGGGTGAGGTAGCCATGAGTCGGGCGAGCAGCAGCGAGCCCACCAGCACGACGACCGTCCAGGCCCACGCTGGATGCGCGCGCTTTCGCACCCATGCATCACGTCCAGCTGCGAAAGCCACGAATACAAGCGGCGCAACCGAAGCGATCTCGAACGCATAAGACTTCAGCAAAGGCATGGGCAGCAGACGCCCAAAGCTTGGTCCCATCAGCATAACAAAGCTGCCGATCTGCAGACGTGCATGCCAGTCTTGATGTTTGTGCAAGATCACCGCTGCGGCGAGTACGCCAAGGGCGCCGAGGAGCGTGACCGGGTTTGCGATGAGAAAGTGCTGAGGCTGGAAGAAGAAAGGCGTTCGTCCGGTATGCACGGTCTCCCAGGTGACAAGCACGCCTAGAGTCAGCAAACCGAAGGCCCAGATGAGCGCGACGCGACCCAACAATCGATGCACTTTGAGCGCGCCCGACTGCGCCAGCCAAGGTTGAGTTGCGAAAATCGCAACCCATCCCATGAACACAATAGCATGCAAATGTATGATGAGTGGCGCGCCAAAGCTTGATCGCCCCATCGCCAATTGCACCACAAAGCCTGCGACCTGCACAATGGCCATCGCCGTCGCCAGCGTGCGGAAGAAGCCGCGGTCGTCGCTTTGCGCGCGACTGCTTGAACCCACCATTTCAGCGGTCGCCATTGGCCCGGCTCCCTCTACGTCGGGTATATCAATGGGCAACTACCGGCTCAAGGTACGGTGGGGCGACGCGGATGTAGGAAAGAAAGATGTCGGTCACGCGCGCCCTCGGTCGATCCGCAAGACCGCTAGCGCACGGGAGAGGCCCGGTCCGCGGTCGCCAGCGTTCGCCCGCCAGTCGCTACGGCCGGAAACGGCAAATTTCTGCCTAATCTGGGTCGGGCTACGAGCGGCAGAATTGGAGCAGGGCGGACATCGGGTTATGCTGAAGATTGCCGCGGGATGGCCCAACCCTGTCACTCTCGATTGAGCATCAGACGGTGCGCAAGGCGCTAACGCCCAACCGTGGTTCTGCTTTAAGACGTCGATTTGACCCGCACTTTGTGCGGCAGGAAAATGCCGCTTTGGTAAATCCCCCAGGGGCTCGCCCCAGCGCTAAGAGCGTGGTTTGCTATGGAAAGCTAGCGTTTTGCGCCAATATCGGCGGGGATGGAACGTCAAATGACTATTGCAGCGGTGAATGATGCTTGACCGTTGAAACTATAATTCGTGGCCCTCGACATTACCGCGCTTGAGAGCAATTCTGGATCAAGCATGCGGAAACAACATTTGAACGATGCGACAGGCGTTCGCATTGAAAGGCTTTGAGGTTCCAACAATTATTGGGCTGAAATCGAAAAGGGTTTTGGAGTGTTTGAAACGCTGACGCTGGCGCCGCTGCCGCAGGAGGACGAAGATCTTCGCCCCGCTATTCGAGCGCTGATCGCCGAGCACTTCGCCAATTATCCCGACGAGCGCCGGGCGCGCTCGTGGCAGGGCTTCGACGGCGCCTTCAGCCGCGCGATGGGCTCTGCCGGATTTCTCGGGCTTACTCTGCCGAAGGAATATGGCGGTCAGGGGCGCGGGCCATTTGCACGCTTCGTCGTGGTTGAGGAATTGCTGAGCGCCGGGGCGCCCGTGGCGGCGCACTGGATCGCGGATCGGCAGAGCGCCCCCTTGATCCTGAAATTCGGCGATGAAGAACAGCGCGCGAAATATGTGCCCGCGATCTGTCGCGGCGAAGCCTTCTTCTGCATCGGCATGAGCGAGCCCGGCGCGGGCTCAGACCTCGCCGGGGTCCGCTCCAAAGCAGAGCGGACGGACAGCGGCTGGCGCATCAACGGCCAGAAGATCTGGACCACGAATGCGATGCATTCGGATTATATGATCGCACTGGTCCGCACGTCCGGTGCCACGGCCGATCGCCATACCGGCCTGTCCCAGATCATTGTCGACCTGAAGGCCCCAGGCGTTACAATCAAGCCCATCGTCGATTTGACCGGCGACGCGCATTTCGCGGAGGTTTTCTTCGATAACGTGGCGGCGCCGCCATCGGCCCTGATCGGCAATGAAGGCGAGGGCTGGAAGCAGGTCACCGCCGAGCTCGCGTATGAGCGCAGTGGGCCAGAACGCATCTATTCCAGCGTCATTCTGCTCGATGCGTGGATCCGGCATTTGCAGGAAGCGGGCCGCACCGACGCCAATACGCTCGTGGGCCAGCTGACCGCCGAACTTACGACGTTGCGCGCCATGTCGATCGCCTGCACGGCGCGACTGGCGCTGGGCGAAAGCCCGGTCGTCGAAGCCAGCATCGTCAAGGATCGCGGCACGACCTTCGAGCAGGCGCTGCCGATGGTGATCGGCGATGACCTCGCGTCGCATCCGGATGAGCCGGTGAGCGCCGATCTCTATGGCGCGTTGATGTATGTCACGCACATCGCGCCGAGCTTCTCGCTGCGCGGCGGTACGCGTGAAATCCTACGCGGCATTATTGCGCGTGGTTTGGGACTGCGTTGAGGGCTGGATGATGGACGAACTCTTACAGCCTTTCGTGCGGATGCTCGACGATGTCGGGGCGCCGTCCGTGCTGCGCCAGATGGAGCAGGGCGGCGCCGCGGCGGATTTCTGGAGCGCAGTGGGCGAATCCGGCGTGCTGGATCTCCTGGTTCCCGAAAACAAAGGTGGCCTTGGATTTACGCTGGCCAATGCTGCGCCGTTCATTTCGGCTCTAGGTGCGCGCGGCTATCAGCATCCGGTCGCGGAGACGCTGATCGCGCGCGGGGTGCTGACGCAGGCGGGGGCGGACGCACCGGACGGGCGCATCGCTCTGGCAACGGGTCTTGGCCAATGCCAGATCTGCCCGGGCGGCCTCGCCGCGGATTTCTTACTTGTCGATACGGGCGCCGCGCTGGCGCTTGTCCGCGCCGATCAAGCTACCCTGGAGCCCACGGGCGTGCATGGCGCGCTGGCCGCGCGTTTTGGCTGGAACAGACAAAATGCTGTGCTGACGACGGCGCGGCCCACGAATGGATTGCGCCCGATCGCGGCGGTGATGCGTGCTTTGCAGATCGCAGGCGCGGCGGAACGCTTGGCCGAGATGTCGACCGCTTACGCCAATGATCGCGTGCAATTCGGCAAGCCTATCGGGCGCCAGCAGGCGCTGCAGCAAAACCTCGCGGTCATGGTCGAAGACGCCGTCGCGGCGCGTATTGCGTCGCAGCTCGGGGCCGCGTCCGGTTGGCCGCCGCATTTGAATGCGGCGGCGACAGCGAAGGTGACGACTTCCACTGCGGCTGTCCGTATCGCCGCCACTGCACATGCTGTGCACGGCGCAATCGGCATCAGCGCGGAGTTCGATCTGCAATTGCTGACGCGGCGTCTGCACGAATGGCGGCTGGCCGACGGCGCGGAGACCTATTGGTCCAAGGTACTGGGCGACGCGCGCCTCGCGCGCGTTGCGGGCTCGATCGATTTCATTCGTACCGAAACGTTTCTAGAACAAACAAATTAACAGCTCGGTCCAAACGGCAGCGGGGGCCGCTTGTGACCGAGAGCTTGCGTGCCAACTTGATGCACAACCACACGTCACGGGGGGGGCCTGCAATCGGCGATCTCAGGACGCCCACGGAGCGGCCCGCCAGTATCGGCATTGGGTTGGGCAGCCATAGAGCGCCAGCAACTTGGGGCGGAGAATTGGCCCGTTCTGGTCGTTGCAGATTTTCAAATATCTTGGCAATCATGGCTCTCAAGGGTCTTTCGATCTCCAACCTCGCGCCATGCTGCGAGCGCTTCAGAGCGACGCTTGAAGTGTCCGGACCCTGGCTGACGTGAAATCCGCAAATTGATCTGGTTTGAAACTTAGTCACTCTTCAGCGGCTTGTTGCAGATAAAACGCCCCGCTGAACGTGCGATAGTTCAATGACTTTAAAGAGCGGCCGCAGTGTTCGGGGTAGGCTGCCGATTGACGTCGTTTAAATGTGAGCTGAATTGATCGTCACAGCACCATGAGCGACTCTCACTCCATATATTGAATGCGCCACAAATCGCTCCGGGAGGGATTACGCATATCCAAACTTCGCTTTAGACGCGAAAGTTTAGATAGTCTCGCGATATGCATGATCTAGCCGTGGTTTAAACACGTACCCTCGTGGCGAAAATAATTCGCGATAAACAATCGAGGAGATCGGAATGTTGAAGAACGCGATCCTTGCTTTAGCTTTTGCCATGGCGTCAGCCTCCGTGGTGAATGCCGCACCCAGAACAGAATCCTGGACCGGGCCCTATGTAGGCCTAAATGCTGGAGGAAGTTTTTCCAACGACGGTGAGGCGAAAACAGTCGGAACACCAGCCTTTCGCACGTTAATTCCGACACTTGCGCCTGCGAAGCTGAAAACAGATTCGAGTGGCTTCATCGGGGGCGCCCAAGTGGGCTATAATGTTCGCTCCGGATCGATAGTCTATGGCGTTGAAGCCGACATCAATTATTTGGGCTCGAAAAAATCGGATTCTTTTACCAGCACAGCGACTGTGCTTGGTACGACTCTTACAACAAGCGCCGCGCAGAAGATTGATTATTTGGGAACGCTACGCTTAAGAGCTGGCGTTCTAGCGACAGATCGGCTTCTTGTTTACGCGACAGGCGGGCTCGCCTTTGGCGGCGTCAAGGACAGCGCCAGCGTTTCCGCCAACGCTGCGCCATCGACCCTATTCTGGCGTGGGTCGTCTTCCTCAACCCGATCAGGTTATGCACTTGGCGGCGGCGTTGAATATTCATTGAACGAGAGAACTTCGCTAAAAGGCGAGTATCTTTATTATGACCTTGGATCGAAGTCGACGGCTGCGCTGGGAAGTCCCGGTGTACGTGGTATCGCCGCTTTGAATGGAATCGATTACGTTCAAAGAAACTCAGCTGACGGATCAATTTTGCGCGTCGGCGTCAATTATCGTTTCTAGAAGACTTTTCACCGATTGCGGAGCTCGACTGCCGCCGGAACTCCGCAGTCGGTGAGAAAAGTCAAAGAATGCTTACTCGAGGCCACCGAACAGTCTGATTTTATGGACCAGCGTAATCGTCGATGACCCGCCGCACGGCAGCATCATCGTCAAATGAAAAAAATGACCGAGCCAGCCGGGTCGCCACAATCTCGGCTACGGTGACCGCAGGGCCCAATTCTGGTCATTTGCGCGAGCGGTCCGCGCGTGATGGCTAGAAGCCAAGCCTGCCCAGCATTTCCTTGACGCGCGCTCTCGTCTGCAGGTCACGAAATGGGAAAGCGCGAAGGAAGTCTGCCTTGGTCAGATGCCCTGCGCGGGCACGCGCAGATTTGGCCCAAGCCCTCGAGCTGACATCGTTGCCGTTGAGGCCGTGGGCGACCGCCGCGATCATCTCTATGAGTGCGTGGGCGCCCGGCGCATTTGCCGCGCGCTCGGCCCAGTCAGCTGCCTGCGCCGCATCTTTGAGTGCGAGGTGAGACAAGGCCCTAACCCCCAGCATGCCATAGACGAATGGATCAAGCGGGCTTAGGGCAAGAGCGGCGGCGATGTTGGCCTGACTGGCGTCAGCGCTCCCAAGCAACGCTTCGGCCCAGCCTCTAGCATACTTTGCCTGAGCGTAATTCGGGTTAAGTGTGTTGGCACGCTCGAGCCACGGAAGGCTGGCTTCAAGATCACTTCGTAGCCAGTGTGCCCGCCCCATCGTGAAATGCCCAAACGGATCCAGAGAATCTCGCTCCAGGCACTGCGATGCATAATGTTGCGCGAGCCTCGTCGCGTCGGAATGGTCTGCGTAGCCGAGGAAGGCGTTCTGGAAGTGCGTGAATGAAAGACCAGCATAGGCTCTTGCGAAACCGGGCTCCATGGCGACTGCGCGTTCAAAAAACCCAGTCGCGGCGTCGTTGTCCGCCTTGTTGAACCGGTACATGTGATGCAGGCCAAGATGATACGCTGACCACGCATCGAGGTTTTCAGGCGAGCGCAGCAGGGCCCTCTGTGCTTCGTGGAACGGGACCCGGACTTCAACAGCACTCGTCACTGCGTTGACGATCTGGTCGCGTATCTCGTGGACCGCGCTGACGTCAGCGCGAAATCTTTCGCTCCATATGACGCCCTGGTCCTGAGTATCGCTGAGTTCGACCGAAATGGACATAGTCTTGCCAGACAACTCGACCAGACCTGTAAGACAATACCGGACGTTCAGTCTGCTCCGCACGTCTTCAAGCGTCGCATCGGCTCCGCGAAAGAGAAATGACGAGCCACGCGCGATCACAAACAGCCAGTGCAGCCGCGACAGCTCCGTAATGAGATCGTGCGGCAGCGCCTCTGTAATTGGAAACCCTTCCTCTCCTGCGCCAATCAGCTGGAAGGGCAGCACAGCAATGCTCGGCCGCGATGTCCGGCGCGGCGCGTCGCCTGCCGTCTCGCGCGGAGCGGAGAAGGAAACTGACGCACGCGTCGCGACGTCGGCAACGAATGAAAAGCCCAGGCCGTGAACGGTCCGAATGACCGCCTGGGTGCGGCCGTCGTCGCCGATCGCCTGGCGAGCGGACTTTACCCGGCTGGCAATCGCGGAGTCCGAGACGATCCGGCCGTTCCAGACTGCGGCGACGATCTCGTCTTTCGTGACCATCCGGTCGTGGCGTTCGATGAGAAACCGGAGCAAAGAAAAAACCTGCGGCTCCACAGCGACCGCAACGCCGTTCTTGCGAAGCTCAACGCGCTCCGTGTCCAGCTCGAAATCATGGAAACCGTAGATCATCGCCTGAAATCATATCCCATGGGCCGTCAATCTCCAGAAATTCTCCAGACCGTCTGCAAGCATTGCCAGACGCGCTTCGCTAATCCTTGGCCAATCAATCCGGCTGCTAAGGTCGGGGTTACAATCATAAGGAGGATGAAATGAAGAATGCCAGATTCCCAGGACGTGGCCATGCGGCTGTTGTCTTCGCGTGCGCGCTCATGTCCGGATGTGCGACCAGTAGCGCCCAGATCACCCCGGAAGCTGCTATCACGCGCACCGTATCCGCCGAATTGCAGTGGGGCCCGTGCCCGCCGATCTTTCCGGCAGGTTGTCAGATCGCTGTGCTGCATGGTGACCCTGGGCGGCCCAATGCCGACGTCTTCCTGCGCGTACCCAGCGGTTATCAGATCCCGCCTCATTCCCACAGCTCGCCGGAGCGCATGGTTCTGGTCGAAGGCCAGCTGAACGTCCGCTATAAAGGAACTGCAGCGGAACTGTTGACACCCGGCGAGTACGCCTATGGTCCGGCTGATATGGCGCATCAGGCAGTATGCCTTGGCGACAAGCCCTGCACGCTCTTCATCGCCTTTGAAGGTCCGGTTGACGCGAAAGCATTCGCAGGGTCACTCGAATGATCTGCTGGGCGAAGAGAGTCCTCTGCTGAGGTCGCTCTGCCGGAAGAAACCGGCTTGATTTCGTACCTGACGTCCTGCGCGCACGCAAACAGAGATGGATTTCAACCATGAACCCGAACAAGGCGCTATGGGAAAAGGGCGACTTTACGCGCATTGCACGGTGCATGCGCGAGAGCGGCGAGGCGCTCATCGCTACGCTCGGCATTACAAGAGGGCTCAAGGTTCTCGATCTCGGATGTGGTGATGGCACGACGGCGTTGCCGGCAGCGAAGCTTGGGGCGGACGTGTTGGGCATCGATGTCGCCGCCAATCTGGTTTCAGCCGGAAACAAGCGGGCAGCTGAACAGGGCCTTGCCAACTGCAGGTTTTATTTGGGCGATGCGTCCAACCTTGAATGCCTGGCTGATGATACATTCGACCTCGTTGTCAGCATCTTCGGCGCCATGTTCGCGCCAAAACCGTTCGACGTGGCAAAGGAAATGGTCCGGGTAACACGGCCGGGCGGCCGAGTGGTAATGGGAAACTGGATTCCCAACGATCCAACCCTCGTGGCGCAGATCTTGAAGATCAGTTCCGCATATGCACCGCCGCCGGAGGGCTTTGTCAGTCCCATGACGTGGGGCATCGAAGAAAATGTCATCGAGCGGTTTGGAAGCGCCGGAGTTCCGCAGCAGAATATTTCGTTCTTACAAGACACCTACACGTTCAACTTCCCAGGCTCGCCATCAGGGTTCCTGGAGGTATTCAAGAACTATTACGGCCCGACCATGAACGCCTTTGGTGCTGCCGCAAAGAATGGCCGAGCCGATCAACTCCTCGGGGAGCTGGAGACCCTGTTCAGGAGTGAGAACAGGAGCCCGGATCCAAACACGACTTCAATTCTGGCGACATTTCTGCGGGTCACGGTTGCCGTTGATTGATCGCCGCGCGCGTCGGAGATGAAGATATCCGGCAAGCACCAACCCCGCTGTTTTAGGCGCAAGGATTAAAGGACCGCCGGACGAGGTTTCGATCCGCCCAATAACTCGAAATGTTACGACTGACCGAGTTCGGCGAGATTAAGACAACGCCACAGGGTTAGCAGAAGGGCGGAGACGGCCCATTCCCGCCCTTCGCGCTATTGAATGCGAGTGCCGATCAGAGAGTCATTACTGACAGCGCAAAGAGAGTCCGCTTGCGGGATCATGCTAGGGCTTGGAGCGCTGGCGCTTTATTACGATAAAACGCCGATGAGTTTATCGAGCCCGTTGGCAAGGCTGAGCTTCTCTGCATCGCTCAGCGTCGCGGACTTCTCGTTCGCCGCATCGGCCACCCGGGTGCGAAGCGCGTCTGCTTCCTTGCGGCCTTTGGCGGTGAGGTGAATCTCAACAGCGCGATTGTCGTCCTTGCCGCGCGCGCGTTTCACGAAACCGAGCTTTTCGAGTCGCGTCAGCGTGTTGGTCATGCCGGCGGAGGTTTGCATTAGAATAGCGTTCAGCTCGACAGGACGCTGTGGTCCGAATTGACGCAAAAGCGATAGCACATAATGCTCGGTCACCAGGCGGCCCGATCCTGCGAGCGCCGATTGATAGAACGCCGCTTCCAACCGCGCTAAATAATATAAGGTCGTGAAGAGGCGTTCCGTGGCGATGTGGCCGCTCGCCGCTTTGGCGCCGCTCCGCGATTCAGCATTCACCGCCGATGCGACGGAGAGATAATCGTATAAACGGCCGACTTTGCCTTCGTTCTGATCCATGATCCCCAGTCAATCGCACGTAATAGTCGATCTCTTTTGAGTGGAAACGCCTAACCGGATAAGGCATCGCGCCAGAGACAGGCCGCAAACATTTCCGCTTATTCAGGGGGCGTTCCTTGTATTGTCATAGCTGCAATGTTACTAGCTAGCTAGCAATAAGTCTGGGCGCTTCAAAACGATGTCCAGCAATAAAGGGAGGAACGTCGGTGAAGCGTTTAGCAAACAAAGTCGCCCTGGTGACGGGCGCAGGACAGGGCGTCGGTCAAGGTATTGCACTGGCGCTCTCCGACGACGGCGCAGCCGTCGCCGTTTTCGGTCGTACGCTGTCGAAAGTTGAAGAAACCTGCAGGTTGATTCGCGAGCGGGGCGGACGCGCTTTGGCCGTGGAATGCGATGTGAAGGATCTCGCCTCGCTCAAACAAGGCGTGGACGCGGTCGTGAAGGAATTTGGCGGACTGCAGATCCTCGTGAACTGTCCGTCGTCAGGCGATTTGCGACAAGCTGGCGCTTTCGGATCGGGAGGTTTTCCGGCTCCTGCGGGTTGAGATTTAAGCGGCCTGCAGCCGGTGCTGCAAGCGTCGATTGGCGATGGTAACGC
>Ga0247831_1003102_pt1 | contig 25177 bp, 20 predicted proteins | sample LaCruzMarch2015__9_FD_192406 | JGI IMG/M metagenome (GOLD analysis project Ga0247831, IMG submission 192406) | Freshwater microbial communities from meromictic Lake La Cruz, Castile-La Mancha, Spain - LaCruzMarch2015_1m | ecosystem: Environmental > Aquatic > Freshwater > Lake | place: Spain...
ATCCCAAAGCGGCAACATAGACCCATCCCACACACCCGCACCGCACCCGCCAACCCCCAAACACCCGCACCGTCGCGCTTGCCCCCCGTCACACCAACCGGACAACCTGCCCGCCCGCATGCCCACGACGCCGGTCAACGTCCAAACCGCCCTGCCCGCCCTGAGCCCTGCCCAGCGTCGCACCCTGCGCCCACGCCTGCGCCTTGCCATCCGGGATGCTAGCCTGACCGATCTCTCCCTCCGGGAAGAAGCCTCCGGCCGGGCACCGGCGCACTTCTGGACCCTTGAGCCCACCCCGCTCGTTCTCAAGGCCGAGGAGTGGACCCCACTAGAAGCCGGCCTCCGCCAGCGCGCCCGCCTGGTCAACGCCCTGCTGGTCGATCTCTACCACCGCCAACAATGCCTGCGCGCCGGCATCCTCCCGCCCGAAGCCGTGCTGTCCGACCCCTTCTACCGCCGCCCCTGCCTCGGGCTGGAACCCGCCCGCGCCAACCCGGCCACCCTCCTGCGCTTCGACCTCGTCCGCACCCCTGCCGGCTGGCGCTGCGTGCAAACCCGTTCCAACACCCCGATCGGCCTGAGCTACGCAGTGCAAAACCGCCGCTTCATGACCCAGGAAGCCGGCGACCTTTACCGCGCCCTGCCCGATTACCACAGCGTCATCAATTTCCCCCTTCAACTGCTCCACGCCCTGCGCGCACTCGCGCCTCGCGACCGCCCCTCGCCCTCCATCGTGGTCCTCACCGCCGGCCCCCACGACGCCTTCTACTCCGAACACAGCTTCCTCGCCCGGAAAATGGGCCTGCCCCTCGCCCGCGGCGACGACTTGCTCGTCCTAGACAACACCGTTTACTTCAAAACCGTCGCCGGCCTCGAACGCGTTGATGTGATCTATCGCCGGCTGAATGACGCCCATATCGACCCGGTGGTTTTCTCCACCGACCGCGAGACCGCCGGCATCCCCGGCTTGCTCCAATGCATCCGCGCCGGCCGCGTGGCCCTGGCCAATACCATTGGCACAGGCCTGGCAGAAAGTCAGGTGATTGAGGCTTACCTGCCCCGTTTGGCTAAATTTTACCTCGGCGAAAAACTCCTGCTGCCCGCACCCGAGACCTACGCCTGCGGCGACCCCGATCGCCTCGAACAAATCCTCGACCAGCACGACCGCTTCATCATCCGCCCCGCCCACGAGTCGCCCGACAACTACACCGTCACCCGGCCCGCCCACCGGCGCCCGCTTCTGACCGCCACCGGCCTCGATCGCCGCGTCCTTCGCAACCCCCACGCCTACATCGCCCAGGCCACCCCCGAGGCCCTCGCCCTCGACGGTCGTCGGCCGGGGGGACGCGCCGCCGCCGAGCCCTTCTGCCTGAGCACCTTCGTGCTTACCGACGACCGCCGCCTGGACGTCTTCCCCGGCGGTCTCATCCACCTGGGCTCCGCCCTGCCCCCGTCCGGCCGCGTGGGCGCCGCCGCCGACACCCTTGTTTTACTCGGGTCGCATAACTCCGGCGGCCTCGCCGATCTCGAAACCCACGATCCCGGCGATTCCCTCCACCCCGCCCAGCTCGGCTCGCGCGCGGCCGAGAACCTCTTCTGGCTGGGCCGCTACCTTGAACGCGCCGAGGCTACCGCCCGGATGCTCGCCATCCTCGACGACGTCGCGCTGGAGGAGATCCCCGCCCGCGATCGCCGCCACTGGCTGCCCGTCTGGCGCGGCCTACTCGAAGCCACCGGCCACTCCGGACCCCGGCTCGACGCCCGCGCCCGCCCTCACGAAACCTTTGGGGCCGACCTCGCCTGGCGCCTTACCCTCGACCCCGACACCCCCGGATCCATCACCGCCGCCAGCGGTTCCGTGCTCTATAACGCCAGCCAGCTGCGCGACTATCTCTCACCCGAAACCTGGCGCGTGCTGACCCGCCTCCACACCCGGCTCGAGACCCTCCGCCACCGCACCCTTCCCTCCAACCCCGCCGCCGCCGCCAAACTGCGCCAGCGTCTCGCGAGCGAGGCCGAACAAGCCGTGCTCGACCACGTGCCCGCCTTCCACGCCACCGCCGACCACACCATGCTGCACGATGCCGCCTGGCACTTCCTCCGGCTCGGCGTGTTCCTGGAACGCGCCATCATGACTTGCAGCGCGCTGCGCCACGTCCTCGGGGCCCACGCCCGACCCGGACGCCACCGCCCCGGCCACTACCGCGACAACCCCGAGCTCTCCGCCCTGCTGCGCATGCTCGGTTCGCAAGACGCTTACCGGAGGCTCTACCAGGCGCGCAGCCAGCCGCGCTACGTCGCGGAATTCTTCCTCCAGCAGCCAGATGCGCCGCACGGACTTTTTCATCTCGTCCATGCGATGCAGCAAAGTCTGGCCGCCATCCGCCAAGAAAGCGACCCAGCTGCCGGCCCCGGAGCACCCGAGCGCGCCGCGCAGGAGCTGTTGCTTTTCCTCGGCGAGCTCAAGCCCGCCCCTCACTTCCGCGGTGAACGCGACCTGCCCCCTTTGGAAAAACTGCTTTCCGTCCTGTTGGAACGCCTCTACGCCCTGTATCCGGTCTTTAACGACCACCACTTCAGCCATCAGGCCCGCCTCGCCCCCGCCGAGGACCAGCCGGAACTGGGCCTGGCCTGACGCCCGCGGCTGAAAAAACGGCTTGGACGCCGACGCCGCCCTGGCGGATGTTGGCCTCATGCCCGTCCCTCCTTTCGACCTGCTCCTCACCGATTCGCACACCGCCGCCCGCCGCGGCCGCCTGCGCACCCGCCACGGAGTGGTCGAGACGCCCATCTTTATGCCCGTCGGCACCCAAGGCACCGTCAAGGGCGTCACCCCCGTCCAGCTCCGCGAGCTCGGCGCCCAGATCATCCTCGGCAACACCTACCACCTCAACCTGCGGCCCACCAGCGAACTGGTCCGCGAACTCGGCGGTCTCCACCAATTCATGGGCTGGGATGGCCCCATCCTGACCGACAGCGGAGGCTTCCAGGTCTTCTCCCTCGCCAAGCTCCGCAAAATGCACCCCGACGGCGTCGAGTTCCAAAGCCACCTCGACGGCAAAAAGTGTTTCCTCGGCCCCCGCGAGGTCATGGCCATCCAGGCCAACCTCGGCAGCGACATCGCCATGGTGATCGACGAGTGCCCGCCCTGGCCCTGCGAACGCGAGGCCACCGCCGCCGCCTGCGCCCGCTCCCTGCGCTGGGCCGCGCAGTGCAAACAGATCGCCACCGACTCCGGCTTCCTCGCCGCCGGCCACCACGTCTTCGCCATCGTCCAGGGCTCCACCTACGACGACCTCCGCCGCGAGGCCGCCGAGGCCCTCGGCGCCCTTGACTTCCCCGGCTACGCGGTCGGCGGCGTGAGCGTGGGCGAGCCCGAGCCCGAGATGCTGAAACAGGTCGGCGCCACCACGCCTTTCCTGCCCGCCCACAAACCCCGTTACACCATGGGCCTCGGCACCCCGCCCCAGATGCTTAAGATGATCGCGCTGGGGGTGGACATGTTTGACTGCGTGCTGCCCAGCCGCGTCGCCCGCAACGGCCTCGTCTTCACCCCCGACGGCCCCCTCAACCTGCGCAATGAACGTTTCCGCGCCGACCCCGGCCCGATCCACGCCGAGGTCGCCAACTACTCCACCAACTTCTCCCGCGCCTACCTGCGCCACCTCCTCGTCGCCGGCGAGATCCTAGGCTGCACCCTGCTGACCATCCACAACCTGGCCTTCTACCTCGACCTCATGGCGCGGGCCCGCGCGCACCTCGAAGCCGGCGACTTCGCCTCCTGGCACCGCGCCTGGATCACCCGCTACGAAGCCGGCGCCGATGCCCGCCTAGCCTGATTTCCCGCGCCAGCCACCCGTTCTTCACACGCGGTTTACGTTTTCAGCTTTCCGTTTTCCGAATTCTTGGTGTCACCTGTTCCCATGCGCATACTCGTCACCGGCGGCGCCGGCTTCCTCGGTTCCCATCTTTGCGACCGCCTTCTGAAAGACGGCCACGAGGTTATCGCCCTCGATAATTTCTTCACCGGGCGCAAAACCAACATCGCCCACCTCCTCGGCCGGCCCGACTTCGAGCTAGTCCGCCACGACGTGATCGACCCCTTCAAGTTCGAGGTGGACCAGATCTACAACCTCGCCTGCCCGGCCTCGCCGCCCCACTACCAATACAACGCCATCAAGACGGTAAAAACCTCCGTGATGGGCGCGATCAACTGCCTCGGCCTCGCCAAACGCACTCGCGCCCGGGTCTTCCAGGCCAGCACCTCCGAGGTGTATGGCGACCCCGCCCTCCACCCCCAGCCGGAGAGCTACTGGGGCAACGTCAACCCCATCGGCATCCGCTCCTGCTACGACGAAGGCAAGCGCGTGGCCGAGACCCTGTTCATGGACTATCACCGCCAGAACGAGGTCGATATCCGCATCGTCCGCATCTTCAACACCTACGGCCCGCGCATGCACCCGAACGACGGCCGCGTGGTTTCAAACTTCATCGTTCAGGCGCTCAAGGGCGAGGATATCACGATCTACGGCGACGGCCTCCAGACCCGCTCGTTTTGCTACGTGGACGACCTCATCGAGGGTTTCATCCGCCTGATGAACCAGGACGCCGTCACCGGCCCCATCAACATCGGCAACCCCGGGGAGTTCACCATGCTCCAACTCGCCGAACTTACCCTTAAGCTCACCGGCAGCACTTCGAAGATCGTGCACCGCCCCCTGCCCGGCGACGACCCGAAACAGCGCCGTCCCGACATCACCTTGGCCCAGAAACACCTGAACAACTGGGGCCCCACCGTGGCCCTCGAGGAAGGTCTTGGCCGCACTATCGCCTACTTCCGCACGCAGGTCTGAGCCGGCTCGCTCCCGTTCTAGCGCGGCTTGGCGTAGCGGTTGCCGAACTCATCGATAAAAGTCAGCTCGGCCGGCTGGACTTGCAGGACCGCCACCCAAGGGCCTTTGCGCAAAATGTCGCCCGGGCGATAAGCTCGGCCGTCGAGCACAATGCGGCTTTCCCCTTCGACCAGCATGTCGCCATCCACGCTGAGCGCTTGAATAAACCCGGACACCTTGGCGCGGTAGGACTCGTCGTTTCTCATCGCGAGGCCGGAGATCGCGATCTTTCCTAGGGTTTCCGCGCCGATCTGGTCGCCCTCGCGGACACGACGACCACGGTAACGCACGAAAAAACCAGCTTCATCAAGACCCAGTGCTTCCACAATCAAACGTGCGGTGTCGACAGGGCCCGCCGGTTCCTCGACCGTTGATGGAGACGGCGCAGGCAACGCGGGAGAAGGCAGCGGCGCCTCCCGGTTGAAGGGATCGAAACCGAGGGTTTTCCGCTCGCCGTTGCTGGGCAGCCATCGCGGACGGACATAGGGCGCAATCTCGTCCGTGACTAGGGCGGGGGCGACGGGGGCGAGCGAGGGCGGCTTCGACTTCGTGGCGAGCGGGAGAGCATGCTCCCGCGGGAGGAACCGCCACAGGCAAAGCACAAGAGCGAGCAAGGACATCGCCCCTACAAAACGTTTGTCGTTGAGAAAGCGGCGCATGGTCAGGGCGAAGGAGCCACCGGATAAAGCAACTCCGCCTCAAGTAACAGGTCCCCGCGCGCTTCGCGGCCGACGGTGTAGGCGGTCCACTCGAGCGGGGGGCCGGCACTCCAAAGGGCCGCCGCCGCGCGCAGCCACTCCCCGAGCCGGCCATCCTTGACGCCCGGCAATACAACCGCCGGGGCGCCCGCTTTAATGACGGCGCGCCGCACACTGCCCTCGGTTTTGGCCGACCACTTGATTTCTTTAAGCGTCCAGCCGCAGGCCCCTAGGCCGGCTTGGACACGTTTCTCCTCCTCCGCCCGCGCCTGCGGATCGTCTCGGAGCAAACGCGCCTCGACGGCGGCGATGCGCTCGCGGAGCTCCGCAGTGGCGAAGGTTTCCAGCGTGGCCTCGGCGGTTTTGACCTGCTGGCGACGCTGGATCGCCTCCTCCCTGGCCTTGCGCGCGCTCACGTCCTCACGCACGAGCTGGGCGTTAAAAAAGAATAGCCAGCCGTAGAACGCCGCCAGCAAGGCGATCACGCCCCAGGAGGAAAAGAACCGTAGAAAACTAATCAGGCGCGGTCTCACTTCGGGTCCTTTAACTTTAAATCGATCTGAAACTGCCGGGATGCGGATTCAGCCGCCGAAAAGCGTCCGGCTCGGCCGCGCAGCATCTCACGCTTGACGTCAACGGTCTTGAACGAGGCGTAAGCCAGCTCACGCAAATAAAGGTCCAGCTGGGTATCCACGTTGGTCTCCAGCTTTAATGGCCGGCCGGCGAGCACGATGCGAATGGCGCGGTCGGCCGGGTCCAGACGCAGGCTGATACGATCCAACTCAAGAGTATCGGGAACGACGGAAGCAACAAAATGGGTGGCGACCAGCAAGGGGGAGTCCGCGGTGGGCGCTTCCAAATCGGCCGCCCGGCCGGAGGCGAAATCGACAACCACACCCTGACGTCGCAGAAGTGCGAGTGCCGTTTCGGCTTTGCGGGCCCGCACCACCGACTCGACCGTCTCGGCCTCAGCGCTGACTCTGGCCAGCTCCGCAGCGGCGCGGCGGGAGAGACCTCGACTCAAAAAATCCAGCGCAGGAACCAATGCCAGCAAGGCAAGCGCCAGCGCAAAAAGACGGGCGCGAAAGAAAATACGCGTCCGGTGCACACGACGGGGGAGCAAATCAGGGCCGCGGGCTAGGGCCGCCCAGAGTTCGTCAACCGAGATTTCCTCACTTGGGCCAAGCTCGGTTGCCGTGGAGAATTGACCGCCTTTTTCGTGGATTTCTTGATCCACAAAAAGCGCCAGGCGCCTCGCCACCCGAGCGAGGGCATCGGGAACGGGAGACTCCCCCGGTGCGCGGATAGAGTAGAGGTGGGCACCATCGGAGGCGTAAGCGGCGACGTGCGTGGCCAGGCCGAAACGCAGAGCGCGTAAACCTTTGTTCTCCGGCCGGACCGCCATACCAATCGCGAGCGCCAGGCTATGCACGCCAAGCAGGGCGACGCCATGCCGGTCGCAAAAACGGGCCAGCGCGGTGTTCAGGGCGGGCGGTAAACTCACCACGAGCCGGAGCGTCGGCGGACCATAGTCCGCAGGCATGCGACGCAAGGCCCAATGGTGGTCGGCCGCTTCCGGTCCGCCGCGTTTCTCCAACCGCCGCCGCACGAGGTCGTCGAGGAGCTTGCCGCGCGCGGGCGGCAACCGCTCCAGATGCTGCTCCACCCAGGTCGCATCCACCGCGACCCGGAGCGTGAGGACGAGGCCTGCGATCGGCGCGTGCTCGATAAAGCCAATCACCTCCTCGACGGTTTCGGCCTGCGCTTCGGCCACCAGCTGCGCGCCACCACGGTCTTTTCGCCATAACCATAGAACGGGGTGGTCCCAGATAAGGAGGTAGTGGGACATGACTCAGCGCTGGCTCCAGCTTGTGCCGTTGAAGTAAAAATGCCGAAAAGGCAGCTCCACAACAAAAGTTCGGACCAATTGACCACCATCGACGGAATGACTGCGGAGGCCGACTTCCTGTCCGCGCATAAGCAGCAGATCGGTCTGTTCGTTTTGCAGTGAATACGGAGTGCTGCTGCCGACGCTGGCCGCCAGCTCATAAACCGGACGCTCCAAGGAGGGCACCGGGAGCTCGTGCGAGGCGGCGCCGCCCGAGGAGGCCACGGCCGTGATCACCACTTTTTTTTGGTCCGGAGGAATTTCCGACAGATCCTCCGACACGACCCGATCGAGCTCACCCGGGTGGACGAGTTGGAGCTGGAGTTTGAAACCACTGGCTGTGTCGCCTAGGGTGTTGTAGGAAAAGCTGACGCCGCTAGCCCCGCGAATTGTCAGGGTAAAGGAGGGCGGGCCACCCGGACGCCCCGCAAAATCAAGTTCCAGTGGCGGCGACTCAAGCGTCAGCCGACGGCGCGCCTCGAGCGTGACAGGCACCACGAGGTCGCGCAGGTCGATACGGGCGATGGCGAGGTCGAACGAACGCCGCCCGCTCCATTTTGGGTCGAACCCGTGATCCCCTAACTTAGCCGACACCGCGTCGCTGGCGGAAGCGGGGGTGAATTCATCCCAAAGCCAGTCGAAGGCGGCATCGGAAAGCGTTTCCGGCAAAGGGAGAAGACGATCACCTGTCCCGAGGAGAATGAGCCGAAGACCGGTCTGCCCGCCAGGCAGCCAACCGGCCTGAGTGCCGTCACCGGTGATTTCGTTGAAGGTGGCTCCACGCCAGCCGTGGCGGGGTCGGGCAAGAAAAAGCCGTCGCGCGCTGACCAGCTTGCCGTCGTTGTCCACCACTTGACGCAAGATACCCTGCCGGCCGCCCCCGCCGCCGAGCTCGGCCAACTCGGCCCAGTCGGCCTGGGGATCAGTCGGCGCCGCGATCGTGTCATCCAAGGGAAGCCGCTGGGACCGGATGATGCCCGTGCGCAGAGCCGAGCCAGTAGCCTGAACCGCTTCCTGCTCGCTCCGGATTTTTTGCGACTTGAGGAGCCCGATCACGTTCGGCGCGACGGCCGCCGCGAGAATCGCAATCACCATCAGCACGCCGAGTAACTCGAGCGTGGTGAAACCGCGTGAAAGGCGGGCCGGGGGCTCAATAGGCTTTGACATTGATCAGGCTGACAAGGGGGAGAAAAACCGCGGCCGCGATCGCCGCCGCGATCACGAGACCGGAGACGATGAGGACCGGCTCCAGCACACTGAAGAAAGTCTTGATGCGACGCGGGATGACGTCGTCGTAGTAAGAGACAACCTCGCGCAAACAGGTGTCGAGCGAACCGGTTTGCTCACCGACGGCCACCATCTGGCGCACGATGCCGGGAAAGTCCGGCTCAAAACGCATCGACTCGTGCATCTTAGAGCCGTTGGCGACAGAGCGGCCGATGCGGCGTATGCCGCCCTCGAGAACACGGTTGCCCACGACATCTGCCCCCGCATCAAGGGACTCGGTAATAATCACCCCGGCCTGGAGCATGAGCACGAAATTGCGCAAAAAACGGGCGACACAGACGGCCCGCACGACTTCGCCAAGCCAGGGTATGCGAAAAATAAGGCCATCCGTCCAGGTGGCGAAGGCCGTGGAGTGTTTACGCAACAAGCGAAACGCAACCGGGGCCAAAACCGCGGCGGCGAGGATCACATGCCATTGCGCGACGACAAAGTCGCTGGCGACAATAAGCAACCGGGTTATGAACGGCAGCGGCACCTCCAGTTCGCGCAGAAGATTTACGATCACGGGAAAGATGAACCGCAGCGCGATAAAGACAAAGGCTACGAGCGCACAGGCCAGCGTGGCAGGGTAAATCATCGCTTGGCGGAAATCCTTCCAGTTTTTCTCCATCCACTCGATGTAGCTGCGGAGCTCGATGCAATTCTCGGCCATGCGGCCGCTGCGTTCGCCCACCCGGACCACCATCCGGATATGCCCGGGGAACACCCGGGGGAACGCCGCCATTCCCTCGCTCAGCGGTGCGCCACCCCGCACGGTTTCGGCGAGCGCGGCACAAATCTCGGACGTCTTGCTATCCGCCTGCTCATCCACCTCGGCGAGCGCGTCGAGCAGGTTGACGCCGGCGCGAAGCTGAATGCCGAGGCGAAAGAAAAAATTGGCCAGCTCCGCGGGCGGAAGCTTGGCAGCCGAACCGAGACGGCGGGGGGAGGCCGCGACCCCGCTGTTCTTCGGTATGGCCCGCACCAGCTCAAGACTACGACTGGCAAGGATTTCCTCAAGACGGCTTTCCGACTCTGCAAAGACCGTGCCTGATTCCTTGTTTCCGGAAGCGGTTGCGGCGACGTAGCGAAAAAGAGGCATTGGGCTCAGTCCTCCAACGAGAGCGATGTCACCCGGGAGATTTCCTCCGGAGTAGTCAGGCCCTCGCAGGCCTTGGCCAGACCGTCGTCCCGCATAAGCGGCACCCCGCGTGAACGTATCAGCGCCTTCATTTCGGACCGAGAAGCCTGGCGCTCGACGAGCGCACTAAAAGCGGTGTCGACCAGAAGGATTTCCGTAATGCTGAGTCGTCCGCGATAACCGGCCTGCGCGCAGGCCGGACACCCGGCCGGCCGGAACAAACGGGCGGGCGGGATTTCTTCACCAGCCACCGCGCGCCAATGCGTCGGATCAGGGGCGTAGGGTTCGCGGCATACAGAGCACAGACGGCGGACGAGACGCTGGGCGCTGACGCCAAGCAGGCAGCCGGCGAGCAAGTAGTGGGGCACGCCCAGATCAGCAAGGCGGGGCACGGCACCAAGCGCATCGTTGGTGTGCAGGGTGGAAAGCACGAGATGGCCGGTGAGCGCGGCCCGGATCATCAGCTCGGCCGTCTCACGATCGCGCGTCTCACCCACCAGGATGACATCGGGATCCTGCCGCAGCAGAGTGCGGAGCCCGGCGGAGAAGGTCAGGCCGATATCCTCGCGCACCTGAGTCTGCCGCACTAGCGGCAGCCGGTATTCAATCGGGTCCTCCAGTGTGAATACGCTGCGCGCCTCGGCATCGATCATGCCAAGGAGCGTGTAGAGCGTGGTGGTTTTACCCGAGCCGGTCGGACCGGTTACCAGAAAAACGCCGTGGGGCCTTGCGATGACCGAGGAAAGCTCAACCTGGTGCTGGCCAGAAAAACCGAGGTAATTCAAGTCCAGGCGAACGCGCGATCGGTCCAGCAAACGCATCACCAGACTTTCTCCGTGACAGGAAGGCAGGGTGGAAACGCGAACGTCGATACTTTGGCCGCCAACCTCAAATTCGATGCGTCCATCCTGGGGCAGACGGTCCTCGGCCACATCCATGCCAGCAAGGATCTTGAAACGGGCGGTGAGGGCGACGCGGATGCCTGCGGGCAAAAGCAAACCCTCCTCAAGCATCCCGTCCACCCTCAGTCGGACCCGCAGAAAACGCTGCTCGGGGTGTATATGAACGTCGCTGGCCTCGCGCACAGCGGCGTGCAGCAGAAGCTGTTGCGCCAGCCGGATCATCGGGGGGTCGTCCTGTGCCTGCCGGTGGAGCAGGGCTTGATCCATTCGAAGAAACTCTCCCACCGCAGTGTGAAGTTCATCACGGCTGGAGTAGTTGCGGCTAATGGCAAGGCGCAGGTCGGATACCGCGCCGGGCAGGGGCTCGACCGTCATCCCCGCGATCTGCTCCAGCTTGCGAAGCGTGGGCAGATCGAAAGGGTTGGCCATTGCAACCCAAAGCACGCCCTCTTTACGCGCGACCGGGATAACGTCGTGCAGCGTGCAAAGCTTTTCAGGAAATAAGGTGCGGAGATCGTCCGGAAGCGCGAGGCGGCGCAAACCGAGTTCCTGCTGCTGTCCTCCGCCCAAAAACTCGATCGCCGTCCTGACCGAGCCACGGTGTGCACGATAACTCGCGAGCTCGGCATCAGTGGCCAGGCCGAGTCGCGCCATCACCTCGACGAGGGGCAGATTCTGTCGCGAGGCCTCTCGTTCCGCCAATTGTAACTGCGCAGAAGTGACTAGTTTCTGGGCGAGAAGCCAGTCGCCCAGAGAGGCGGGGGACTGGCGCACCAATTCATCCACTGAGATAAACGGAAAAGTCCGCAGGATAATTCACTTTCAGATGTGAGAAATATACATGAAGGCGTCGTAATAGCCGGGGAACTCGACGCTGGCCTTAAAGAAAACATTGGCACCCTATACCAGGTTTCCGAGGGACCGGACATTGTTCCATCAAGCGTAAGATTAACAATAGCCTGGTCACCGGAGACGGTATTGGGGAAGGGCCCGTTTACCTTGGTCGCGAGCGAGGCCGCTTGCTGCAGGGTGAGGGCAGGGACATAATAATAGAGCACCATCGTGCCCTTGTTGGCGGATTTGAACAATTTGCCGGCGCTGCCATAACCGGCTAGAGTCTGAGAGCCGGGCGAGGTGGTCAGCGTCCCGGTGCCATCAGCCGCAAGGCTTACGCAACCGATCATCCAGGTTTGATTGGAGGCAGCGCCATCGGTCTTGGTGCGACCGATGGGGAGCTTCACCTGCTCGACAAAACCTTCCTGATACTGAAGCACGTCGCCGAAATTACGATAGTTACTGCCGACGCCTGCGGGCAGGACGACAGAAGCGGGGACGGTGGCAGCCTGAGCCTCGGTGTTGGTGAGGAAAGCGTCGTAACGTTGATAATAATTTAAAGCGGCGGACTTGGCGGAGGTGGCAGAAGAGATCGCGGAGGTGACCTTCGCGTCGCGGATGGTCTCAATCACGCGAGGAGCCACGACGGCGGCGAGAACACCGATGATGGCCAGCACGCCAATCATTTCGATCAGGGTGAAGCCGCTGCGGGTGGCAGGATTTCGGGCAAGGCTAGTTTTCATATTTTAGGGGGGGGGTTGTAGGAAAAGTCGGGGCTAGACTTAAGTGATCGAGAGCACACGACTCAGGACTGTAAGTGTAAATTCAGTCCAAAACATGTGAACCTTAAAGAGATAGGTTTATATCCTATATATAAATCCGTATTAGTAACTACGGGCCAGATTTTCACAGCTGGGCTCAACGCGGATCGCGGGCATAATATCCAAAACGTCGCGCGATGGCCGACTGCAGGCGCGACCACTCGGCTGGCGCGAGGTCTTTCTTTCGGCCAGGAGCGACCTGGCGATGGTCGGTTATCCAATCAAGCGACCAGCCTGACTTAACCCAGCGCGGAGCCAGCCACTCGAGCGCCGAGGCCAACTGCGCCTCCGTGAGCGGGGCCATTCGCGTGTCGCCGGCGAAACTCACCCCGAGGAGGAAGGCGTTGCAGCCTTCCCGTCCGTGAAAAACCGATACCCCCGCGTGCCACGCCAGGTGCTCGTCCGCCACCAAACGCGCCCGCGCCCCGTCCGGCGCGATCACCACATGGTAGCTCACCCGGCTTTCCGGCCGCGCCATAAACGCCAGCGTCTCCGCAAACGGCATTTCGGTGTGGTGGAAACATACGCCTCTGCGCTCGTGCAACGGCAAGGTAGCGTAGTTGGGCGACGGTGCGTTAAACTCGGGGAACGGCATGCTTTTACGCCTCCCCGGCCTTGCTACAAACTGCGCCAGGCCGCGCCGAACAGCGATACCATCAAGCCCAGTCTGAGCGCTCCCTCGATGGTCAGCACCATGAGCACCCAGCGCAGCGCACAGCTGCCGCGCAGGGCGAAGCCGCAGAGTGAAACCAATAAGAGGCAGGCGGCATGCAGGCGCGTCGGCCCCTCGCCCAGCAGCCAGAGCAACCAGGCATTTTGCGCGCAAATGAGGACCACCCAAAGCAGGGCGACAGGCTCCGGCGGCCCCAGCCCGCGCGGGTCAACCCCGGCCTGGAGTTGCTTCACGCCGAGCAACCGCTCGGCGTAAACCAACTGGGCAATCTCATAGACCACGAAGACCGGCGCGAGAAAGGCGGCGGCGGGCGCGTTGTCCATCAGCGGAGGTGATCAGACGGGCCGCAAATTCAGCCCCGGGGGCGTCCGTGCGCGGCAGCCACCAGTTGATAGACCTCGTCCCAGTCACGGGCGCGCAGCTCGTCGCCGAGGTGGCGGTTGGTCGGGTTGTCGAAGATAATGCAGGGCCGGCCCTCGGCACGGTAGGCCTCGATGTTCTTCGGCGAGTCGTCGATGTAGAGGTCGGCGTTGATGGAGAGCTTGTCCTCGACGAAGCAGAGGTCGCGGTAGGGCACGTCGTGTTTCTCCAGCCACTCCGCCGTCTGGGTAACGGATTCCCCATGCAGGCCGCCGACGTAGAGCCGGTGGGTGATGATGCGGATGTGCACGCCGAGCCGGGAGAGCCGGCGCAAGGTGAAGGGGGCGAGGGCGATGGGATCGGCGTTCTTGAAGATGCCGTGCTGGTTGACCGCATGCTTGTGGAGCAACGGGTAAGTGAGATCGTAGCCACCGGCGCCAGAAACCTTGTCGAGCAGGCCCCACTCCTTGAGGCCGTAACGAAAATCATCGGTCAGGTCCTCCGGCCGCTTGCCGAGCCAGGTCGCGGCGACGGGCTTGAGCGCGCGGTAGAAATCGACCACGACGCCGTCCAGATCGAGGCCGAGGATAAACTTGCGCGCGGTCGGGGTGGACATGGGGGAAATTAGTCAGCGGAGAAAAAGCGGAAGAGGATAGGTCCGGCGATCCGTGGGGGACATCTGTCCCGGGTGCCGCGCCGGGCGTCCCGCGCGGCGCTCCGGAGGCGACGGCGATCCGGCACTGGGGAAAGGCTGCACTCCATGGTGAGGTGACGCTAGATGCGAGGCGGGACGCGGGTAAAAACAAATGCCGCGGAGGCCGCCACCGCCTACTCCACCCGCCCGCGGCGGGTGGAACGGTCGGTCTTTTCCGAAGGTATCTCGTTGTTGGTGGTCATCATGAAGACCGGCGCCTTGGTTTTTATCCAGACCTGCTGCTCCTTGAAGTGCTTGGCCGTGATGTTTTCGATCGCATCGGCCATGGTCTTGGCCGGCATGAGACGGCCCTTTTTGGTGGTGTTAAATTCGTAGGCGGCCTTGTGGATGCGCTCGGGGGCGCTGGTCACGGACGCGTCCTCGGGGATTTGCAGCACCCAGCCGGTGAACTCCCCGGCGGGCAGCTTGCCGTCTGGGTCGGAGATGAGGATGGAAAACTGCTTTTTGACTGCCGGCGGCTTCTCTTCGTCGACCTCGGGCTCGACCGCTTGGTTCATCTCCTCGACGATCTGGCGGAGCAAGGCGGGGTCGACGTCGTTGCGTTTGAGGATTTCGGCGACTTGGTTGACTTCAATTTTCGGCATGGCGTGCGGGCGGTGAAAGGCCCACGAAAGGGGCACACATGGATGGCAATGTAAAGGACGGCGGGGCGGCGCAAAGCGCGGATGAGTTATTCGACGTGGTGGACGAGCATGACCGGGTGGTCGGCCGGGCCCGCCGCGCCGACGTGCATGCCCAAAAACTCCGGCACCGCGCCGTTCACGTGCTCTGCCTGGACGCGGAGGGCCGGGTTTTTCTGCAAAGGCGTTCGCTGCTCAAGGACTCCGCCCCCGGCCGCTGGTGCGCTTCTTGTTCGGGCCATGTCGATGCTGGCGAGGACTATGCGGCGGCGGCGGTGCGCGAGCTGGCCGAGGAGATCGGAGCGAAGCTCGAGGGGCCGCACCAGCTCGAGCCCTGGCTACGCCTCGAACCCTGCCGGGAGACGGGCCAGGAATTTGTCTGGGTCTACCGAGTTCGGCACGATGGTCCCTTTGTGCTGCACCCGGCGGAGATCATGGACGGGGCTTGGCGCACCCGTGCGGAAATCGACGCTGCCGTGTGGGACCAGCCGCAGGACTACGCCGGCAGCTTTCGACTGCTCTGGTCGCGGCTGGCCTGGTAAGCCAGGCCGCCGCGCCCGTTGCCCAGGCTTACTGGCCTAAAACCCAGGCGAAGATCAAGGGCGCCACGATGGTGGCGTCGCTCTCGACGATAAACTTGGGGGTCTTTTGACCCAGCTTGCCCCAGGTGATTTTCTCGTTCGGCACCGCCCCGGAATAGCTGCCGTAGCTGGTGGTGGAGTCGCTGATCTGGGAGAAATAGCCCCAGAGCGGCACTTCGGGGCGGTCGAGATCCTGGTGCAGCATGGGCACCACGCAGATCGGGAAATCACCGGCGATACCGCCGCCGATTTGGAAAAAGCCGATCGAGCCCTCGCCGTTTTTGAGCGTTTTCGCGGTCTTGGTATACCAGTCGGCCAGCCAGGTCATGTATTCGATGCCGGTGCGAACGGTGTGGACGTTCTTGATCTCGCCGGTGATCACGCGCCCGGCATACATGTTACCCAGCGTGGAGTCCTCCCAGCCGGGGACGACGATGGGGAGGTTCTTCTCGCAGGCGGCCAGCATCCAGGAATTCTTCGGGTCGATCATGTAGCTCGCCTTCAGCTTTCCGGTGCGAAGCACCTTATACATAAACTCGTGCGGGAAAAACGGGGTGCCGGCCTTGTCCGCGGCGATCCACTCCTGGGCGACGGCGGCCTCGATGCGGCGCATGGCCTCCCCCTCGGGGATACAGGTATCCGTCACGCGGTTCATGTGGCGGTCGAGCAGGGCCTGCTCGTCGGCGGAGGTGAGGACGCGATAGTGGGGCACACGCTCGTAATAATCGTGGGCGACGAGGTTGAAGATGTCCTCCTCAAGGTTCGCACCGGTGCAGACGATGGCGTGGACCTTGTCCTGACGGATCATCTCGGCGAGGGAGAGGCCGAGCTCGGCCGTGGACATGGCCCCGGCGAGGGTGACGAGCATCTTGCCGCCGGCCTTCAAGTGGGCCTCGTAACCCTTGGCCGAGTCGATCAACGCGGCGGAATTGAAATGGCGATAGTGGTGGGCGAGAAACTGCGAGATCGGGCCTTTTTTGGCGGCGAGCTTGGCGTTGATGTTCTCGGTGAGCAGGGTCTGCCGCTTGGCGGCTTTGACTTTATGGGCCATGGTGGGAGGAGAAAGGTAAAGTTCCGGAGTGAGCCGACGCAGGCGGGCAAAGCCATCCAAAAGCCTCGTTCCGCGCAAAACTGTCACCCACGCCCCTCCGTTTTCACTCCAGCGGGGCTTTTTGTTGCCCTGCGCCCACTCGTCCCTCCTAGCTCCCCGCTCCCTGCGCCATGCTTACTATCTCCGACGTCTCCAAGTCCTACGGCACCCGCGAACTGTTTTCCGACGTGTCCCTCTTCGTGGCGCGCACCGACCGCCTCGGCCTCGTCGGGCCCAACGGCGCCGGCAAATCCACCCTTTTCGGGCTTATCCTCGGCGAAGAACGCCCGGACACCGGCATCATCGAGTGGGAACGCGGCGCCGATTTCGGCTACCTGCCCCAGGAGTCAGCCCCCGTCGGCGACGAAACCATCCTCACCATCGCCACCTCCGGCAAGGCCCTTGAACCCACCGAGGACAACTACGACATCGACTACACCCTCGAACCCCGCGCCCACACCATCCTCGCCGGCCTGGGCTTCAAGGAAGGCGACGCCCATAAACCCGCCAAGTCCTTCTCCGGCGGTTGGATCATGCGCGCCCACCTCGCCCGCCTCCTCGTGGCCGAGCCCGCCCTTCTCCTCCTCGACGAGCCTACCAACCATCTCGATCTAGAAGCCCTGCTCTGGTTCCAGGAATACCTCAGCCGCTACCCCGGCGGTCTCGTCGTCATCTCCCACGACCGCGCCTTCCTCAACGCCCTCTGCACCGGGATGCTCGAGCTGCGCGCCGGCACGCTCCATTATTACCACGGCAACTACGATGACTTCCTGAAAGAAAAGGAAGCCCGCAAGGAACAGCAGATGGCGCAGTTTAAAAACCAGCAGCGCGAGATCGCCCACCTCCAGGTCTTCGTCGACCGCTTCGGCGCCAAGGCCTCCATGGCCTCCCGCGCCAAGTCGAAGGAGAAACAAATCGAACGCCTGAAAGAAGCCGCCGTCGAGGAACCCAGCGAGGAGCTAAAACGCATCAACTTCAAGTTCCCCCAGCCCATCCGCTCCGGCCTGAAGGTCATCGAGCTGAAAAACGTCCGCCAAGCCTACGGGGAGAAAGTCGTCTACACCGACCTCAATTTCACCGCCGAACGCGGCCAGCGCATCGTGCTCGTCGGCCCCAACGGCGCCGGCAAGTCCACCCTCCTGAAGATCCTTGCCGGCAACCTCGCCATCCAGGGCGGCCTGCGCGAGCTGGGCAGCAACGTCACCGCCGGCTACTTCGCCCAGCAACGCACCGACACCCTGCGCGAGGACGCCAGCGTGTTCGAAATGATGATGGAGCTGCGCACCAACGAGAACCAGCTCACCGAACAACAGGCCCGCGCCATCCTCGGCAGCTTCCTCTTCCGCAAGGACGACGTGCATAAAAAAGTCGGCGTGCTCTCCGGCGGCGAAAAATCCAGGCTCAACCTCGCCCGCCTGCTCGTCGATCCGCCGAATCTCCTCCTCATGGACGAGCCGACCACCCACTTGGACATCGGCTCTATCGACGCGATGGTAAACGCACTCAAAGGCTACACCGGCACCCTGATTTTCATCTCCCACGATGTGCATTTCATCCGCTCGCTTGCCGAGACCGTGCTCCACGTGCACAGCGGCCGCCTGACCTCCTACGCCGGCAACTACGACTACTACCTAGAGAAGTCCAAGGCGACCAACGCCCGCGCCGCCCTCACCGCCGGCTTCACCGACGCCCGCCCCGAAGCCCACAAAGGCGCCGCCAAGAAAACCGCCCCGGCCCCCGTTTCCGCCCCGCCCGCCACCGGCCCGAAACTCACCCCAAACCAGCTCCGCAAAATGCGCGAGGAAGTCGGCCAATTGGAAAAAAAGGTGGCCGAACTCGAGGCCAAGCAGAACGAAATCACCGCCGCCCTCGAAGACCCCGCCACCTACGCGGACAAAAGCCGGTTCCACCGCTTGAATATCGAGCTGAGCACCATCACCGAGCAAGTGAGCGACGCCACCGCCAAGTGGGAAGCCGCCACCGAGGCCCTCGACGCCGCCGAACGCCACGCCGGCTAAACCCCGGCCCAGGCTCGCTCTCGCCTACCCCCCACCCGCTCCACGATAAGCGCGGTCGCGGGGAGAGCCTCGTCCCCGAGCTCCACCGCACCCGCCAGAGCTACGCGCGCCTCGGCCAGCCGGGCCTCGTCGTTGGCGTGGACGATGCCGAGCAGATTCCCCGGACCCACCCGCGAGCCGACCTTGACCAACCGGGTAAAGCCCACCGCGTGGTCCACCGCGTGCTCCGCCCGCGTGCGCCCCGCCCCCAGTCGCAACGCCGCCAGGGCCACCGCCATCGCATCGACGCCGACCACCCAACCCGCCCGCGCCGCCCGCACCTCTCCCGTGAATCGCGCCGCCGGCAACACCGCTACCGGCTCATCGCACACCCCGGGATCGCCGCCCTGCGCGGCCACGATCTCACGGAATTTCGCCAAAGCCGCCCCGCTCGCCACCGCTCGGGCCAGCCGAGCTCGCGCCGCCGTCGCATCGGCCTCGACCCCCGCCAGCAACAACATCTCCGCCCCCAGTGAGTAGGTGAGCTCCAGCAAATCTTCCAAACCCTCCGTCTCGCCTCGCAGGCAGGCAATGCTCTCGGCTACTTCCACAGCGTTGCCCACCGCCCTTCCCAGCGGTTGGTCCATGCGGGTAAGCAGCGCGCGGGTGGGCCGGCCCAGCGCCGTGCCGATGGCGCACATCGCCTCCGCCAACGCCCGCGCCTCGGGCAAGGTCTTCATGAAAGCGCCGCGCCCGAACTTCACATCGAGCACCAGCGCATCGATGCCCTCGGCCATTTTTTTGGACATGATGGAGGCGCAGATGAGCGGCAGGCACTCGACCGTCGCCGTGACGTCCCGCAGGGCGTAGAGTTTTTTATCCGCCGGCGCCAGGTCCCGGGTCTGCCCGATAAGCGCGCATCCGATCCGGGCGACTTGCGCCCGATATTCGTCGAGGCTCAACCCCACGCGAAAACCCGGGATGCTTTCCAATTTATCCAGCGTGCCGCCGGTGTGGCCCAGCCCGCGCCCCGAGATCATCGGCACCGGCACTCCACAGGCCGCCACCATCGCGGCAAGCGGCAGGGAAACCTTGTCGCCCACCCCGCCGGTCGAGTGCTTGTCCACCTTGCGCCCGGGGACCGCCGAAAGATCCGCCACCACCCCCGAATGCATCATCGCCTCGGTCAAGATCGCCGTCTCCACCGCGTCCATGCCTCGGAGATAAATCGCCATGAGGAGCGCCGAGAGCTGATAATCCGCCCAGGAACCGTCCGTCGCCCCGCGCACAAAGGCCCCGATCGCCTCCCGCCCCAGCACGCCACCATCCCGTTTACAGGCGATGATCCGGGGCGGGGTCAGGGTAACGTCGTCCATACCTCCATCTTGGGCCACCCGCCCCCCGTCGCAAGCCCGCCGCGGACCAAGGCTTTTATAAAATTACCTTTCCCCGCGTCAGGCGAAGCCGTCACACTTCTGTTTCACTCGCCACCCAACCTACCACCACGATGAGCGCCCCCAGCTTGAAAATCTTCTCCGGCAACTCCAACCGTCCCCTCGCCGAAGAAATCTGCCGCCACGTGGGCATCCCCCTCGGCCAGGCCACCGTTACCAGCTTCCCCGACGGCGAGTCCTTTGTCCGTATCGAAGAAAATATCCGCGGGCAGGATATCTACCTCGTGCAGTCCACCTGCACACCCACCAATCACCACCTGATGGAATTGCTGATCATGATCGACGCCGCCAAGCGCGCGTCGGCCCAGCGCATCACCGCCGTCATCCCCTTCTACGGCTACGCCCGCCAGGATCGCAAAGACCAGCCCCGCGTGCCCATCACCGCCAAACTCGTCGCCGATCTTCTCTCCGCCGCCGGAGCCCACCGCGTGCTGACCATGGACCTGCACTCCCAGCAGATCCAGGGCTTCTTTAATATCCCCGTAGACCACCTCTTCGCCTCCCCCGTCATCTTCAAATACCTCGAAAGCCACCGCGGCGAAAATCTTGTCGTCTGCTCGCCCGACGTCGGCGGCATGAAGATGGCCGCCGCCTACGCCGGCGCCCTCGGCACCGGCTTGGGCATGGTCTGGAAAAAACGCACCTCCGCCACCACCGTCGAGTCCGTGAACATCGTGGGCGATGTCGTCGGCAAAGACGTGCTGATCGTGGACGATATCACCGAGACCGCCGGCACCCTCGTGAACGCCGCCAAACTCCTGCGCGAAAACGGCGCCCGCTCCGTGCGCGCCGCCGTGTCCCACGCCCTGCTCTCCCCCATGGCCTACGAACGCCTCCGCACCGGCCAGATCGACGAGCTCATCACCACCAACTCGATCCCCGTCGAGCCCCGCGACCTTCCCATCAAAGTCCTCAGCGTAGCCGATCTTCTCGCCCAAGCCATCATCCGCATCAACAACAACGAGTCGGTCACCAGCTTGTTCAAGGTCAAAGGGTTCTGATTTCTTTAGGCTCCGCCACGTCACCCGGGGAGAGCGCGCCCCCCCGTTTTGAAAGGGCGCAAAGGCCGGGAACCTTACCCCGGCTAGTCCGGTCCATGAGATCCCGTCTCTTTTTCAACACCATGAAATCTCGTCTTCTGGCTTCCACTGGTCTCGCCCTCCTCGGCTTGGCCCTGTTCCCCTCCTGCCGCGCGGAGGACGCAAAACCTAAACTAGACCTGAAGGTGGATGGCTCCGCCCTGCTCAACACCGCCGGCGCCGGCCGGGCCTCGTCCTACGCCGACGTCATTCAACCGGTCCAGAAGGCCGTCGTGTCCGTCTATTCGAGCAAGATCGTCCGCGAACGCATCCAAGTCCCTGAATTTTTCCGCCAGCTCTACGGCCAACTCCCCGAGCGCGAGTCCCGCCAGGAAGGCCTGGGCTCCGGCGTGGTGGTGTCCCAAAACGGCTACATCCTCACCAATCACCATGTCGTCGAAGAGGCGGATGAGCTGAAGGTCTCCCTCACCGACGGCCGCGAATTCACCGCCAAACTGATCGGCGCCGACCCCAAAACCGATGTCGCCGTGATCAAGATCGAGGCCGAGGATCTGCCCGTCGCCACCCTCGCTGACAGCGATAACCTCCGCGTGGGCGATCTGGTGTTCGCCGTCGGCAATCCCCTCGGCGTCGGCCAGACCGTCACCATGGGCATCATCTCCGCCACCGGCCGCGATAATCTCGGCCTGCTGGCCGACCGCGGCGGCTACGAGAATTTCATCCAGACCGATGCCGCCATTAACCAAGGCAACTCCGGCGGCGCCCTCGTGGACGCCCAGGGCCGCCTTGTCGGCATCAACACCGCCATCCTCTCCGGCCGCGGCGGCTCGGGAAACATCGGCATCGGCTTCGCCATCCCCGTCAACCAGGCCTCCACTATCCTCACCAGCCTAGTGGAGACCGGAACCGTGCAACGCGGGTATCTCGGGGTAAGTATCGATGAGCTCAAACCCGACGTCGCCGAGGCCCTCGGCCTGAAGAAAGAGCAACGCGGAGTGATTATTACCAATCTGCCCAAGGATAGCCCCGCCGCCAAAGCCGGCCTAGAACGCAGCGACGTCGTCATCGCCATCGAGGGCCACGCAGTCGGCACACCCCAAGACCTGCGCAACCGCGTGGCCGCCCGCGCCCCCGGCTCCGAAGTCGAGCTGCGCGTCCTCCGCGACGGCAAGGAAAAGACCATCAAGGCCAAGCTCGGCGCCCTCTCCGCCGCCCAGTCCGCCACCGAGTTCCTCCCTGGCGTCACCGCCAAGACCCTAAACGACGACGACCGCCGGCAGCTCGGCGCGGCCAAGGATCTCGAGGGCATCGTCATCACCGAGGTCGCCGAGAACTCCCCGTTCGCCGAGCGCCTCGCCCCGGGCATGGTCGTGGTCGAGGTCAACCGCGAGCCCGTCGCCGACCTCGAATCGGCCCAGCGCCTGCTCAAACCCGGCCGCAACCTGCTCATCGTTTACCTGCGCGGGCTTTTTACCCCGATCGCGATCAACGTAAAGTAAACCAAGCCCGCTCTGCGCTTCGGCCCGCCCGGCGAGAATATCGCCCGGCGGGTTTTCTTTTGCCCCTTCACGGGCTTCTTGCGGCCATCACAACCTGCCCATGCCCAACGCCCTCGCCCAAGCCAAGTCCCCCTACCTGCGCCAGCACGCCGACAACCCCGTCGCTTGGCTGGAATGGGGCGAAGCCGCCTTCGCCCGCGCCCGCGCCGAGGATAAGCCCATCCTCCTCTCCATCGGCTACTCGACCTGCCACTGGTGCCACGTCATGGCCCGCGAATCCTTCGAGAACATGGCCCTCGCCGCCCAGCTCAATCGCGATTTCATCCCGGTGAAACTCGACCGCGAGGAACGCCCCGACGTCGACCGCGTCTACATGACCTACGTCCAGGCCCGCACCGGCTCTGGCGGCTGGCCGCTCAACGTCTTTCTTACCCCCGACCTGAAGCCCTTCTTCGGCGGCACCTACTTCCCGCCCGAGGACCGTCAAGGCCGGCGCAGCTTCCCCGGCCTGCTCGCCGCCGTCGCCGGTGCCTGGCGGGACAAACGCACCGATCTCGTCGCCGAGGCCGACCGCGTGCTCGCCTCTTTGCGCGACCACTACACCCACCGCGCCGCCTCCGTCGCCGACTCCGGCGGCCCCGGCCCGGCCCCGGCCGCCACCTCGGCCACGCCCGCCTCGCCAGCCCCCCTGCACGAAGCGGCCGGCGATGCCTTCGAACGCGGTTTCGCCCACCTCTACGAGAGCTTCGACGCCTCCCACGGCGGCTTCGGCGGCGCACCGAAATTTCCTCGCGCCGGCAATATCGAGTTCCTGCTCCGCGTCGCCGCGCTCCAAGGCGGTGGCGCCACCGAGACCGGACGCGAAGCCCTGCGACTCGCCGCCGAAACCCTGCGCAACATGATCCAGGGCGGCCTGCACGACCACCTCGGCGGCGGCTTCCATCGCTACTCCGTCGATGCCGGCTGGTTCGTGCCCCACTTCGAGAAGATGCTCTACGACCAGGCCCAGATCGCCCGCAACCTGCTCGACGCCGCCCGCGCCACCGGCGACGAACGCTTCGCCTGGGCCGCCCGTAGCGTATTTGACTATCTCCAGCGTGACCTCGCCCACCCCCGCGGTGCTTTTTTCTCCGCCGAGGACGCCGATAGCGACCGCACTCCCGCCGAGGGCGGCGGGCACGCCGAGGGCGCCTTCTACGTCTGGACCCGGGCCGAGCTCGACCGCGTCCTGCCCCCGCTCGACGCCGCCCTCGTGGGTGCGCATTTTGGAATCGAGGAGGCGGGCAACGTCCCTGCGGAACTCGACCCCCATCACGAGTTCACCCGCCGCAATATCCTGCGCCAGTCCCGCCCGCTGGCCGAAACCGCCACCGGTCTGGGACTCGACCCTGCCGCCGCCGCCGACCGTCTCGCCTCCGCGTTGGAACGCCTACGTGCCATCCGGGCCGCCCGCCCCCGGCCCCACCTCGACGACAAGATCCTCGCCGCCTGGAACGGCCTCGCCCTCTCCGCCCTCGCCCGCGCCGCCGTCCACCCCGCCGCCTGCCTCGCCGATAAACGCCCGTTCTACCTCGAAGCCGCCCTGCGCTGCGCCCGTTTCATCGAAGCCGAACTCTGGTTATCCGCCCGCGGCATCTTGCTCCGCTCCTGGCGCGACGGCCCCGCTGCGATCGACGGCTTCGCCGAGGACTACGCCTGCGTCATCGCCGGCCTGCTCGATCTTCACCAAGCCACCCTCGACCCGCATTGGCTGCAGCTTGCCGGCAAACTCCAGACCGCGCTCGACGCCCGCTTCTGGGACGAGACCGGGGGCGGCTATTTCTCCGCTCCCACCGCCACCGAACTCATCCTCCGTCTGAAGGACGACTATGATGGCGCCGAGCCGGCCGCCTCCTCCGTCGCCCTTTCCAATCTGGTCCGCCTTTCGGTCCTGCACGGGGAACCCGCCACCAACCAGGCTGCCCTCGCGCCGCATCGCGCCCGCGCCTTCCGCTTGGCGGAGGCCTTCCGCTCCCAATGGTCCGGCGCACCCCACGCCTTGCCCGTGCTCCTGTGCGGAGTCGCCGACCTGCTCGCCGAGCCCGCCCACGTGGTCCTCGCGGGCGATCCCGCCGACCCGGCCTTCACCGCGCTCGCCTCCGTGGTGCACGCCGCCCCTCCCTTCAGCGCTCCGGTGTATCTTCTCACCCCTGCAGACGCCGTCTGGGCCGCCGACCTGGCGCCGCTCGCCGGCCGCCCCACCGCCTACCTCTGCCGCGACCTCGCCTGCCAGGCCCCCGTGACCAACCCCGCCGCCCTTCGCGAGTTGCTGCTCGCCTAATCGACCCGCAACCCGGCCTCGCCGTCGACAAACTGGGCCCGCACCCGCGCCCCGGACGCCAGCTCCGCTGCCCGCCCCAACGGCCGTCCTTCCGCGTCGCGCAAAATCACAAATCCACGATTCAGCACCGACGCCGGACTCGCCGCCTGGAGCCTTTTCCAAAGTCCGAGCAGGCGCTGTGATTCCGTCTCCACCCGCCGCGCCGGACTCACCGCCGCCAGCCGCCCCGCGACCAGCGCGAGTTGGTGCCGCCGCGTCTGCGCCGCCCTTGCCAGCGCCGCCTCCAGCCGGTTGGCGAGATCGTCCAGCCGGAGTCCGCCGCGCTCTACTTGCGCCGCCGGCGAGAGGAGCCTCAAACGGTCCGCCAAACCCGCCCACCGCTCCCG
>Ga0247831_1003109_pt1 | contig 25110 bp, 22 predicted proteins | sample LaCruzMarch2015__9_FD_192406 | JGI IMG/M metagenome (GOLD analysis project Ga0247831, IMG submission 192406) | Freshwater microbial communities from meromictic Lake La Cruz, Castile-La Mancha, Spain - LaCruzMarch2015_1m | ecosystem: Environmental > Aquatic > Freshwater > Lake | place: Spain...
CCTCCAAAGGACCGCGCAGCACGAGCTGCGCATGGCAGCGCGTCCAGATGCGCAGCTAGTGGCTCACGCGCTCCAACATCGCCATGCGTAAGCGCAGAGCGGGGACCCCCAAGGTCTTAGCGGCACAAGGTCACGGACTCGGCTGACGCCCTCCCGGGTGACAGCGCAAAGCCGGTGAAGGGGCTTCTCCCCCTCACAACCCCTTATAAAACAAAATCTTTGTCGGCTCGCCCGGCGTTACATCAAGGCCTGCGACCACAAAGCCGGCCTTGAGATTGAGGATGGCCATGGCTTGGTTGGGTTGGCGGGTGGCGGTCTCTAACCCGCGAAAGCCTGCTTCCTTGGCCCAAGCATGTTGGGCGGCCATCAAAGCTGCGGCGATGCCCTGCCCGCGTGCTTCTGGCGCGACGCCGCCCATCCAAGAGTTAAACACGCCGCGATTACGCTCATAACCCAGCTTGAGGCCGATCAACTTGCCATCAATGTTCAAAGCAACATGAGCGGAAAGGCTGCGCCGCCCTGCCAGTTTCTCAGCAAAGTTCGACCAGTCATCGGGCAGTACCACATCCAAGAAGGCCGCCAAATCATCTGCCTGCGCAATACAGCGTGGGCCGTCCCAATGTTCAATCCTATCGACTTGCATCAATTCAAATCCCCACCTCGACATGGCCCCACGGGCGCGTTAGACCTGCCCCCTATAATCAATATGAGGGAGCCCTTAGCATGACCAAGACCACCACATTTGCCACGATTGTAGACCTTGCCGGCCAAGAAGTTGGCGCGTCAGACTGGCTGCTGATCGATCAAGATCGCGTCAATCTGTTTGCCGACGCAACTGGCGATCATCAATGGATCCATGTCGATGTGCCCCGCGCCACCGCCGAAATGGGTGGCCCGATTGCTCATGGATTTTTGACTCTGTCGTTGATTCCATTTTTGGGCAAAGACATCTTGAAAGTCGAAGGCGTCAGCCGCGGCATCAATTATGGCCTTAACAAAGTCCGCTTCACCAATATGGTCCGCGTTGGCTCGAAAGTCCGCGCCGTCCAAAAGCTGTTGAGCGTGGAGCCTAAGTCGGGCGGCCTGATGCTGACCAGCGAAGTGACGATTGAAATCGAAGGTGAAGCGCGCCCTGCATGCGTGGCTGAAACCGTCAGCATGTTATTCGCTTAATCGATTAAGGACTTACGATGTCTCGCATTGAAGCCCGCTTGCAGGAACTCGGCATCACATTGCCAAACCCACCTACGCCGGTTGCCAGCTATGTGCCGTTTACCCGCGTGGGCGGCTTGGTCCATATCTCGGGCCAAGTCTCGCGCGCGGCCGATGGCGATCATTTGGGTCGGCTGGGTGGCGATCTGACCTTGGAGCAGGGTCAAGCTGCTGCCCGTGTCTGTGGCCTTAACTTGCTTGCGCAATTGAAGGCCGCCTGTGACGGTGACTTGGACCGGCTGGTTCAAGTGGTGAAGCTCAACGGCTTTGTGAATGTAACGCCAGACTTCAATCCCATCCCGCAAGTGATGAACGGCTGTTCGGACCTGATGGTTGAAGTCTTAGGTGACGCGGGCAAGCACGCCCGCTCTGCCGTTGGCGTTGCCAATCTGCCGATGGGTTTTGCCGTAGAAGTTGACGGCGTGTTCGAAATCGCCTCTGCCTAAGCTGATACTGGCCAGCAGCGTGCCTCAGTGATGGGGTGCCCTGCTGGCCAGTAATTCTGCCCGCACCCGCAGGGACTTTCGGGCATAGGATATCTCAATCAAGAACGAGATCAGCCCGCCGATGAGCGAGGCCATGGTGGCAATGAACAAAATTGCTACGACGCGCGACAGATCAATCGTGATCAGCTCCACCGAAAACAAAGCGACAATCAACAAGCAGACCAAGAGGATCGCCGTTGTCGACAACATGATGGCATTGTGAATCCAATTCATGCGCTGATCGAGAACCCTAAGCTCCGCCAAATGTCGGTTGGTGTGCTGTCCCGAACCCTTCGGTGAATCAAGGTCAAGTTCAATGGCGCGGCCCCGGTCAACCACGCGGGCCAAGCGCGATGTCAAAACGTTTAGCAAGGTCCCAATGCCTGCGATCAGGAAGACTGGTGCAATGGACAGTTGGATGATCTGAACTATGTCGTGGGAGGAAGCAAAAGGCATTTGAACAGTCTAGGCCTCAATCACCAAAAGTCGATGGTATTCGCTTGGATCACACAGTAATTGGCCTTTGCACCGCCATCTTCCTCGACTAGCTAAAGGTCATCATGACACAAGAGACTGAGTCCCCTACCAGCGAGCCGGAGTTTACGATCAAGATCGTGAATTCAATCGCAGACGTGGCGCGCGAGACTTGGGATGGTTTGGCCAATCCTGTGGGCCTTCCGTTTGATCCCTTCCTGTCTTGGGATTTTCTGCAAGCGTTGGAAGAAAGCGGCTGTGCCACCAGCTTTACCGGCTGGGGCGGACGGCATTTATTGTGTTTAGATGGCGCGCAGCAAGCAGTTGGCCTAGTACCGCTGTGGCTTAAATCGCATTCGCAAGGCGAATATATTTTCGACCATAATTTTGCCGAGGCGTGGCAGCGCGCCGGCGGGCGCTGGTACCCCAAACTGACCAGCGCGGTACCTTTTACCCCTGTCCCCGGCCGCAGGCTTCTGGTGAAGCCGGACGAAGATGCAGGCCTGATCCGGGTCGCACTAATCTCTGCGCTTGAGCAAATTGGTGCCCAAAGTGGGCTTGCAACCGTGCAAGTGAATTTTGCTAAGGATGAAGACCTAGCCGCTTTGGACTCTTGCAAGTGGCTGTTGCGCGAAGATCGCCAGTTTCACTTCTTCAATCCGGGCTATCAGAGCTTTGATGATTTTCTCGCTGAGCTCTCCTCAGACAAGCGCAAGAATTTGCGCAAAGAGCGCGCTAAAGCCAAAGAAGGCATTGAGATTGTACGCCTTACTGGTTCAGAAATCTTGGAAGTGCATTGGGATCACTTCTTTGAATGTTATCAGGATACCGGCGCGCGCAAATGGGGCACACCCTATCTGAACCGCCGTTTCTTCTCGCTGCTTGGCGAACGCATGGCGGATCGGCTGGTGCTGATACTGGCCAAGGACGGTGACCGCTTTATCGCTTCAGCCCTGAACTTCTTGGGCTCGGATACGATCTTTGGCCGCTGGTGGGGACGCCTCGAGGACCGCCCCTTTCTCCATTTTGAGCTGTGCTATTACCAAGCGATTGATGAGGCCATCGAACGCGGCCTAGCCCGTGTTGAAGCAGGCGCACAAGGTGGCCACAAACTGGCGCGCGGCTATGTCCCCGTCTCGACTTGGCAAGGAAGCTGGATCGCTGATCGTGGCCTGCGCTCAGCCATTGCGGACTATTTGAAGCATGAGCGCGCCTCGATTGCCGACGATACCCATTGGCTCAAAGAAAGAACGCCCTTCCGGCACGTCGTTCAACAGGTGGATAGACCCTAGGTTTTACTTTTGTTTTGCTTCCCAAACTATCGACGCATGTTAGCTTTGCTTACTTTAAAAAAATAATGACAAAGATCGTGAGCAAAAATGGGAGAATGTCACCAAGATTTCGAAACGGCGCTCGCTGGCGATGAGCTGGCTCGGCAGACGTTTAGCTGGCTTGCCCCCAGCCACCGCCATGACTTTGTGAGCTGGATTGAAGCCGCCGCGGCAGAGCGCGATCGGCTTAGTCGCATTCAGGCCGCGGTCGATATCTTAGCAGGGCGCGAAGTCGTTCGCCGAAACTAAGATTGGCCGGCCACATCGCGATTGGTCCATTTCGGATTTGATTGGAATCACGCGAAGAGTTTAGGGAAAGGCCATTCCCATGCATTTATCGACACCCTATGATCCCCAAAACATCTTCGCGAAGATTTTGCGCGGCGAAATGCCTTGCTTGAAAGTCTATGAGGATGAGGTTTGTCTGGCCTTTCTGGATATTTTTCCCCAAGGGCCGGGTCATACTTTGGTGATCCCAAAGGTTGCGGCAACCAATCTGTTGACCCTGCCATCGGATGCACTTGGGCCCTATATGGCGAGCGTGCAGAAAGTCGCGCGCGCGGTCCAGAAAGCCTTTCAAGCCGAAGGCCTAACCGTGCTTCAGTTTAATGGGGCCGCGGGTGGGCAAACTGTCTTTCACCTACATTTCCACCTGATACCCAGGCAAGAAGGGGTCGGCCTTATCGGGCATGGGCAGGCTGGCAAAGCGTCTGAAGAAGACCTCATCTCGCATCAGGCAGCCATCCTAGCGGCCTTTTAGGCCCCCTGCCTGATGGCTTACCGCACCATTGACGCGCAACTGGTTTTACAAACGCTTGAGAAGCTGCGCCTGCGCATTGGGGAGCGCTTTCCCAAAGCCGGCCTCGGAAACGTGTGTGCCGAGCTTGCGCTTTTGGCGACCGATACCCAGACCCGCGTCACAGAGCTTGCTAAGCCCATGATTTGGATCAGGGCTGGCGTTGGCTTGGTTTTGGCCGCAGGTGCGGGTTTTGCTGCTTACGGCATCCACACCATCGGTTTTAAGTCGGGCGAGACCGAAGTGCTGTCCCTCGTCTCGGCGCTTGAATCAGCGGTCAATCTTCTCTTGGTGGTTGGTGCGGGGGTCTTCTCGCTAACCAGCCTTGAAGCCCGGCTGAAGCGCCACAACGCCATGGGCGCTCTGCATGAGTTGCGCTCCATCATCCATGTCATCGACATGCACCAATTGACCAAAGACCCCGTCATGTTTGGGGCCAAGCGCACCAAAGCAAGCCCAGATCATAAGCTCTCCCTGTTCGAATTGGTGCGTTATCTCAATTATTGCTCTGAGATGTTATCGCTTTCTGGCAAGCTCGCCGCGCTCTATGCGCAGGACTTCAATGATCCCGATGTGATCGAGGCGGCTTCAGACATCGAGCAATTGGCAACCAATCTATCGCAAAAAGTCTGGCAAAAAATCACGATTGTCCAAACGAGTGGTAAAGCCATGTCGGCCTTAGAGAACTTGATTTAAGCCTCACTCTGCCAATGACCTAGCGCATTTAGGTAATTGTAACGACACCCGTGCCATATAGCACCTGTCGCAGGAGTTTTAGTTATGGCGAGTTGGGTAAGTCGTGCGTTGGCCGACATCGAAACACACACAGACAATGCGTCTGGCGTAGCAGCGCTTCGGGCTGCCATGATGAAGGACGGCGTGATCCAGCAGGCCGAAGCGCAGACCTTAATCGCCATCCACCGCTCGGGCAGGCGACCTTCAGGCGATGCAGGTTGGGCAGACCTCTTTGTCGAAGCGATGACCGACTATTACGCCTTGACGCGTGAGGTACCGCATTACCGCGAAGAAGAGCTCAATCCCAATTGGTGTCGCGCGATAAAGCGCACACTTGACGCGCTGGCATTTGATGCGCTGCGGGATGTTCCTGCTGAACCCACCTACAACGAGCGCCTCGCCGCTTTGGGCGTGACAGAGGCCGATGCCCAAGTGCTGATTGATGCCTTTGCGGCCGATGGCATGGTGTTAGACGCCACGGAAATGCGGGTCCTGTCGGCCCTATTTGCCCGCGCCAATGTCTATCCAGCGAACCTACGGACGTTTGCTTGGCAGGCGGTGCAAGCCAGTGTCTTGGCAGACAAGACCATCGAAGCACATGAGGTCAATCTGATCCGGTCTATGGTGATGGGCCCCGCCAGCCAGTCTGGCATCGCGGTGGACCGTGTTGAGGCAAACATGTTGTGTGCGCTCGACCAAGCCGTCGCCGACAGTCAAAAAGATCCAAGCTGGGCAACCTTATTTGCGCAGGGAATCGGCAACCATCTCTTGTTCGCCGGTGGCACACCCAGCCGCGTTGACGGGCAAGAGCGCATTTGGCTGAATGAGAAGCTGCGCCACGGACCTACGGCCGCAACAAAAGCATTGGAAGCCTTCCTTGCGGCCGAAGTTGGTTCACAGGCCTAACGCCAGCGCTTTAGTTGCCTGAATCAGCGTCCTCAGCTTCTGGCTGAGCAGCACCTTTTTTGCCAGGCTTGGGCAGTGCTGGTTCGAAGAAGAAGGTGAGTTGTTCTGCCTGCTCGCTATCAACGTCGACGCGCACAAGACCACCCTTCTTCAACTTGCCAAACAGCAATTCGTCCGCCAGCGGCTTCTTAATATGCTCTTGGATCAAGCGTCCAAGCGGACGGGCACCCATGGCAGGATCATAGCCGCGAACGGCCAGCCAGCTGCGGGCTGCATCGGTCAATTCAATCTCCACCTGACGATCAGCCAATTGTGCTTCCAATTGTAGGACGAACTTATCGACCACATTGGCAACAATCTCTGGCGTCAGCGCCTTGAAGTGAATGACCGCGTCAAGCCGGTTGCGGAATTCAGGGGTGAACAAGCGTTTGATCGCTTCGCTCTCTTCATCATCCTTCTTACCGCGTCCAAACCCAATGCCGTCCTTCGCGGCATCGGAAGCCCCCGCATTAGTCGTCATAATCACAACCACATTGCGGAAGTCGACCTTCTTGCCATTGGCATCAGTCAACGAGCCGTGATCCATGACTTGCAACAAGATGTTGTAGAGGTCTGGGTGGGCCTTTTCGATTTCATCCAACAACAAGACGCAATGGGGGTGCTGGTCGATGCCATCAGTCAAAAGGCCGCCTTGGTCAAAGCCAACATAGCCTGGAGGGGCGCCAATCAAACGGCTGACCGAGTGACGTTCCATATATTCGGACATGTCAAACCGCAGCATTTCGACGCCCATCGTGTTGGCCAATTGCTTGGCTGCTTCTGTCTTACCAACCCCCGTAGGGCCAGAGAACAGGTAAGAGCCGATGGGCTTGTTGGGATCGCGTAGACCTGCGCGGGCTAGCTTGATCGACGCAGCCAAGGCCGTCAAAGCCGGATCTTGACCGAACACCACCCGACGCAAATCGGTTTCTAAGGTGCGTAGGGCTTCGGTGTCAGACTTGGTGACAGACTTCGACGGAATGCGGGCAATCTTGGCAACAACTGCCTCGATCTCCTTGACGCCAATCGTCTTTTTCCGCTTGCTTTCGGGCAGCAACATTTGGCTTGCGCCGGTTTCGTCGATCACATCGATCGCTTTGTCGGGCAATTTGCGGTCGCCAATATATTTGGCCGACAATTCCACCGCAGCTTTGATGGCCTCGGCGGTATAGCGCACTTTGTGATGTTCTTCGTAAGCCGACTTGAGGCCCAAAAGGATTTTCACGGTATCGGGGATCGAAGGCTCGACCACGTCAATCTTTTGGAAGCGACGCACCAAAGCACGATCCTTCTCAAAATGCTGACGATATTCCTTATAGGTGGTCGAACCCATACAGCGCATGGTCCCAGACTGAAGCGCGGGCTTAAGAAGGTTTGAAGCATCCATCGCCCCACCACTGGTGGCACCTGCCCCGATGACGGTGTGAATTTCGTCGATGAAGAGAATGGCGTTGGGATGGGCTTCCAATTCCTTCACCACTTGCTTCAAGCGCTCTTCAAAGTCACCGCGATAGCGCGTGCCAGCCAGAAGCGCGCCCATATCGAGCGAGAAGATGGTCGATTCTAAAAGAATATCTGGCACATCGCCTTCAACGATGCGTCGCGCCAAACCTTCTGCAATCGCGGTTTTGCCCACGCCGGGATCACCAACCAACAGCGGATTGTTCTTCTGGCGACGACACAGGATTTGGATGGCGCGCTCAACTTCGTCGACGCGACCTATCAAAGGATCGACCCGACCTTTGCGCGACTTTTCATTCAAGTCGACGCAATAGGTAGCCAAGGCTTCACCCGTGCTTGGCTTTTCCTTCGTGGTCGCGGTCTCTTCTTGGCGCTCTTCAGAAGCCCCTTTGACGCGCTTCTGCTCCGTCATGCCAGGGCGCTTAGCCACGCCATGGGAGATGAAGTTCACCGCATCATAGCGGGTCATGTCCTGTTCTTGCAGGAAGTAAGCCGCGTGGCTCTCACGTTCCGAGAACAAGGCAACCAACACATTGGCCCCGGTTACTTCGGTACGACCTGAACTTTCGACATGGATGACTGCGCGCTGAATTACGCGTTGGAAGCCAGCCGTCGGCCGCGCTTCGCTCTCCCCCGAGACGATCAAATTCTTAAGTTCGCCATCGATGTAGCCGTTCAAATCTGTTTTGAGGCGAGCTAGGTCGACATTACAGGCTTTGAGCACGTGGGCGGCGTCTTCATCCTCAATCAGGGCGACCAGCAAATGTTCGAGGGTTGCATATTCATGCTTATGCTCATTAGCGAAAGCGATAGCACGGTGGAGCGATTGTTCTAGGCCGCGGGAGAATGAGGGCACGTTCTACTCCTTTTCCATGGTACATTGCAGAGGATGTTGATTGCGTCGCGCCAAATCTAGGACTTGGGCAACCTTGGTCTCAGCAACTTCGTAGGAATAAATGCCACAGACACCGACCCCTGATTGATGAACATGCAACATGATACGGGTCGCACCCTCACGGGTTTTGTTGAAGAAGCGCTCTAAAACATAAACCACAAACTCCATTGGCGTGTAGTCATCATTCAAAACCAACACCCGATAGAGGGATGGCTTTTTAGTCTTTGGTTTCGCACGCGCAACAACAGCCGTATTGCGGCCGCCACCAGGGATGTCCCCATCGGTGCCAAAACCATCATCGTCCATATCGTCACCGCGTTCGTCGCTCATCTGATCAACCATTTCATGACGTCTGCGCTTGCAGACACTATGTTTGGGCTTCTTCGGGAAACTCAATCATTCTTTATAGATAAGTGCTTCGCGACGTTCTGGAAGCCTAAAACATGTGCAAGGTCTGGATAAGATCGCAGCAGCCCTAGGCTCGCGGTCATTAAGGCACAAAAAAGGGCCCGAGGCATGCTCGGACCCTTTTAATTCTGGAGGCTATCCGCTTAGCGGGCAGATTGAATCGAAGACCAAGCAGCGCTGGTGCGCTCACTTATTGGCTTGACGGATTCTTTCATGGCACCCAGCATCACGTCAGACACTTTGGTGAATTCTGCGAAATAGGTGCTCATGGCTGATTTTGCATAGTCAGCTTGAATTTCGACGGCTTCCTGCAACGATTTTACGCCGCCCAACGACTTGGCGGTTTCAGTCGCAAGTGCGGCAGAAGACTGAAGATAGGCCATGGAGATTTCAGAAGCTTGCTTCATGCCTTCAGCGGCAATCTTTGCCGAAGCGGTCATAGCTTCCATATTCGCCTTGGCGTGCACTGCGGCATCGCCAAAGCTGGCTTGCAGTTTTTCATAACCGGCCTGGAAAGCTTCGGCAGTTGGGGTGATCACGGATTCGATCTTGTCGGACATGGTCAGTCTCTCCTCTTGGATGGGTTCGGGGATGCTTACAGTTTCTGAAATTACAGATGGGGAGGTTTCAGCCACCGCTTGTTTAGACACGCTAGGCCTCGCAGCACGTTTCTTTGTAGTCGTCATCGTGTCTCTCCGCGATAAAGAACACAGTACGGCTAAAGGCAGCGTTTAGCCCTACACCGCCCTATCTCGCAGTTGCAGCATGCACCTTCGCACTTGCAGCGTCAAGCGTTTCTTGAGCAGATTGCATCGCTTTTGCGCAAATTTTTGGCGATTAACGCCGTCTAACGGCGGTTTGCGCCCAAGCCTATTGCCGACCGGAAACCCAGGAACTTTGCTCCCCTTGGAGAGGTGCCATTGGCTGCAATGGCCAGGATGACAGGTTCGTGTGGGAGAGTTTAATTGACATGGATCAAAAGAATGCTCAAAAAGATCAAAAGAATGCTCAAAAAAGCGGCGGCTTTCAATGTGCCCGCCCCAAAAACTTCGTCCAGCCTTGCGTTGGTCTGCTGCGTTAAGCCTAAGTAAACCATAAGGTTCCTAGGCTAGCCTCATGTGCTCGGAGACCAACATGGCAAGTCACGTTTTTTCGCTCAGGCTATTTACTGCATCGGCAATGGTGGCAGCGGTGTCGTTGGCATCTACCTCTGCAACGGCCCAAGCGAACCAAAGATTTGCCCAGATCGTTGTGGACGCAGATACCCATGAAGTGATCTTTGAAGAGAACGCGCAAGCCCTGCGGCGTCCTGCATCGATCACCAAAGTCATGACGCTCTATCTTTTGTTTGATGCGTTGCAATCGGGCAAACTCTCTTGGAATGACCAGATCGTTTTCTCCCGTTATGCCAGTGGCCAAGCGCCAACCAAATTAGGGATCGCGGCGGGCAATTCGATTTCGGTTCAAACGGCCGTTGAAGCTTTGGTTGTTCGCTCAGCAAATGATGTTGCCGCAGCGGTCGCAGAGACCCTGGGCGGATCAGAGGCTAATTTTGCGGTGATGATGACCGCTAAGGCCCGCGACCTCGGCATGGTCAATACAACCTTCGCCAATGCTTCTGGCCTGCCAAGTGACCGCCAATTGACGACCGCCGAAGATCTTGCCCGTCTAGCCATCGCCATTCGCCGCGACTTTCCCGATCAATACCATTGGTTCTCGACCCCCCAAATGGTTTTCAATGGCAAAGTCAGCAAAAACCACAACCATTTGATGGCTCGTATGGAAGGCATGGATGGTCTAAAGACGGGCTTCACACGCAGCTCTGGCTTCAACTTAGCCGCCACGACCGAACGCAACGGGCGGCGTATCGTGACCGTTGTTTTGGGTGGTCGGACACGCTTCTCGCGGGATGACTTTGTTGAATTGCTGACAGAGTCTGCCTTCAAAGAATTGGGAACTGTCGCAAGTCTGGTCGCCAACCAAGCCACACCCTACCAATTTAGCTTCAAAGACCCCCGCGATGGTGCGGATGCAGAGGCGCTGGTGATGTCGATCGCTGGCAAGGCCATGCAGCCAACGGGGGCGACCAATTTGGCGCTTGTGCGGACTGAACGGACCCGTGGGTTCGACCAAGGCAGGCCTTCTGTATTAATGGCTGATGCAACAGCACGGCTCAATCAATCTTCCCGTTTGGCTACGGGTGTCGTGCAAACAGCTTCCCTCGACCCATCGCAGGACGACGATGAAGATCAGGCTGAGGCCGTGAGCGCGCAACCAGTCACCACTACCAAAATGCCAAGTCTACCGCGCGCCACCGCGCACTATTTTGCATCATCCGTGGTGCAAACCGCCGCACTCCGCCCAGCGATGGACACTGGGGCACCTGCAGAACCGAGCGCTCAAAACTCTAAAATGGTTGAAGTTGCCGCAGTCGCTGAAGAGCAAATTCGCCTACAGGACGCACGTTCCCAAATGGTGAAACAGGCCAATGAAAAGCGCGCCGCTGAGCGTGTCATAGCTGATGCCCGCACAAAGGCTACAGCGGAGCGGAAGGAGCGCACACGTCAACAAACCGCGCGCGCTTTAGCCGCCAAGAAGGAAAATGACCGGCAATTGATCGCCGGACGTGCCCGTGGTGATGCGATTGTGCAAGTCGGGGCGTTCCGCAGCCAAGGCGACGCCAAAGCCGCACTGGCCCAATTCTCCCGCCACTTCCCGTCCTTTGCCAGCCGCGAAGTCAGCAGCGTGAAGCGTTCAGACGGCGTTTGGTATCGCGCCCGCTTCTCCGGGCTCGGGTCCAGCGTGGCGCGCGAAGCCTGCCGCATCGTGTCAGGCCGTGGTGGCAGTTGCCAAATTATTGCGGACTGAAACGTCGCGAATTAGCGGCTAACGCGCCCTACTCCCACTCAATCGTGCCCGGTGGTTTAGACGTCACATCATAAACCACGCGGTTGATGCCTTTGACTTCATTGACAATGCGGGTCGCGACCCGGCCCAAGAATGCCATGTCAAACGGGAAGAAGTCTGCCGTCATGCCGTCGGTTGAAGTGACTGCGCGCAAGGCGCAGACGTGGTCATAGGTGCGATGGTCGCCCATGACGCCCACGGTTTTGACAGGCAAAAGCACGGCGAATGCCTGCCAGATGGTGTCATAAAGGCCATTATTGCGTAATTCTTCCAGATAGATGGCATCGGCCTTACGCAATATATCGGCCTTCTCCTGCGTGATCTCGCCAGGAATGCGGATGGCAAGGCCCGGCCCGGGGAATGGATGGCGGCCAACAAAGGCTTCGTTCAGGCCGAGTTCCCGGCCCAATGCGCGCACTTCATCCTTGAACAATTCGCGCAAGGGCTCAACCAATTTCAAATTCATCCGCTCGGGTAGACCGCCGACATTGTGGTGGCTCTTGATCGTGACAGATGGGCCGCCATCGAAAGAGACGCTCTCGATCACGTCTGGATAAAGCGTGCCTTGCGCCAAGAACCCTGCGCCGCCAACCATACGCGCTTTTTCCTCAAACACATCGATGAAGAGCTTGCCAATGGTTTTGCGCTTGGTTTCAGGATCGCTAACCCCTGCGAGTGCGCCTAAGAACCGTGCGCTTTCGTCAGCATGGATGAGCGGGATATTGTAATGATCGCGGAAAAGCGAAACGACTTGGTCGCTTTCCCCTGCCCGCATGAGCCCATGGTCGACATAGACGCAGGTCAATTGATCGCCAATCGCCTCATGGATCAGCACAGCGGCGACAGAGCTATCAACCCCACCCGATAGGCCGCAAATGACTTTGCTGGTGCCCACTTGCGCCCGGATGCGCGCAATGGCCTCTTCGCGGAAAGCTGCCATGGTCCAATCACCGCGCAGGCCTGCGATCTTGCGGACGAAATTATGGATCAGCTTAGCTCCATCTGGCGTATGCACGACTTCAGGGTGGAACATCACGGTGTAGAAGCGGCGTGCTTCATCGGTGGCCACCGCAAAGGGCGCGTTCTCGCTGGTGGCTTTGACGGTAAAGCCGTTTGGCAATTGCGTGACCCTGTCGCCATGGCTCATCCAAACCGGATAGCGGCCACCCATTTCCCAAACGCCCTCGAACAAAGCACTGGGAGCCAGAATTTCAACATCGGCGCGACCAAACTCAGCCGCATGGCCGCTTTCAACCACCCCGCCTAATTGGGTCGCCAGGGTCTGTTGACCATAGCAAATTGCTAGAATGGGCACGCCCAACTCAAACACGGCTTGCGGTGCGCGGGGTGAACCCGCGTCGCCCACGCTGGCCGGCCCACCGGATAAGATGATTGCTTTGGGATCAAACCCTGCATCCAGCACCGCTTGGGCGCGATTATAGGGATGGACTTCGCAATAGACACCCGCCTCTCGCACGCGCCGTGCGATGAGTTGGGTCACTTGAGAGCCGAAATCGATGATGAGGATGTGTTCGTGGGTCGCTTGCGTCATCGAGGCGGTTTAGCGGGATGCGGGCGATGGGGAAAGTCCCCCCACGCCCGCGCCAACAGTGCTTATGGCTTGCCCCCTTGCATGGCCGCACCGCGGCTTGCCCAAACTCCCGTCGTTGTCTCGGCCCATAAGCCGTCTTTCTTTGAATGGCCTAATTTGTCGCTTACCGACGCTATTGGTCAAGCAAAGCGCACTTCCGACGGCCAAAAGCAGACCACCTTGCACGTGAGGCAACGCACAAGATCGCACGCCTAACCCCGCCAAAACGATCAAGCTGCCCTTTGGAGGCCACAAATAAAGAATCCGTCCGTACCCGTCGCTAAGGGCGTCATTTGCAAGCCGGGCCCTGCTTTGTGGCAATGGGATAACAGCCTGCTCAAGCCCGCGTCAGACACCAAAGTTGTCGGATTGACCGGCGCAAAGGTCGGATTGGCGGCGAGGAAGGTCGCGATGGTATCCTCATTCTCTTCGGGTAGAATTGAACAGGTGACGTACATGAGACGGCCGCCGGGCTTCACCAAGGGTGCGCCGAGTGCGAGCGCTAGTGCCTGCTCTTGTTGACGCTTTTCCAAAGCGCCGGGGCGTAAGCGCCATTTGGAATCAGGCGCGCGTCGCCACGTGCCTGAACCTGTGCAGGGCGCATCGATGAACACAATATCCATCAGGTCATGAAGATCGCTCAGCACATCCTGATCACGCTTGGGCGTGCGAACTTGGCAATTGCGCACCCCTGCCCGTTCAATCCGCTCATGGCAATTAGACAGCCGTCGGCTATCGACATCATAGGCGTAGAGCTGGCCTTTATTCTCCATCAGCGCTGCGAGTGCCAAAGTCTTCCCGCCGCCGCCCGCGCACACATCGGCAATCTGCATACCGGGCTTTGCCCCTGACAAACGCGCCGCAAGTTGGCTGCCTTCATCTTGGACTTCAAAGCCACCCTTCACAAAGGCCTCTTCCTTGGCCCAAGGAAAAGTACGCCCCTGCTGCCAAGGGATGCGAATGCCATCGGGCGACCACGGGGTGATAAAGGCTGACGGGCTGGCGTCCTCGCGCACTTTTAGTTGGGTGGACGACAACAAATCTTCCAGCACGGCTTCTGGTTTGGCCTTCAGTCGATTGACGCGAAGGTCAAGCGGGGCCGGTGCTGCCAAAGCAGCCCCTTCGGCTGCTCGCTCATCCCCCAAAACACGGGCAAAGCTTGCGTCCAACCATTCGGGATAGTCGCCGCGCACATGATCGGGCGCGCCATCTAACGTCGCCTCGGCAAGGGCTGTGCGCTCTGCCTCGGTCAGTGGGCTATAGGCATGAGTTTCTTCATAAGCATCTTTTTCAAGGCTCTCAGCGGTGCGTCCAAAGCCCCAGCGTAGCGCGCCCAGCACCCAAGCGCGCGGATCATCCATGCCCATGCGAAAGCTACTGGATGCCTTCCAGCGAAGCGCACCAAATACGATATCGCCAATTTGCGCCCGGTCGCCAGAGCCAGCAAACCGGTGGCTTAAGCCCCATTCTTTCAAAACGTCGGCGGGCGGGCGTTTGCGAGCCTCGACATCTGTCAAAACTTCAATGGCGGCTTGGGCACGGGCACCGGGGCGCATAACTTCAATCTTTCAGGGTGCGCGACAGATAAGTCACGCTTTTGCCGTTGGACAAAGTTGCTTGCCCGACGGGGGTAAAGCCAAGAGCGGCATGGAATTGATCAGAAACTGGGTTAGGCGGATCAGAATTGACCTCGCAGACCACCTGCTCATAGCCTTCAGCCCGCGCGGTTGCAAACAGGCCCTCATAAAAGCGTCGTGCAATCCCTTGCCCGCGCGCATGCGCGGCCACCACAATCCGGTCGACATAGACAAACTTGTCCATCCGCTCAACAAACCAGACAAAGTTCGGGCTGTCATAGGCAGAATTTGGGATAAAGCTGATTAGAAAGCCAAGATCGGGCCGCACAACTTGGCTGAGGTAAGAAGCCTCTACCAAATTGCTCAAGCGGCCTTCATCTAAAGGCCCGGTTTCCACTTGATTGGCATTGCCAAGGGCAATTACCCACGCAAAATCCGCCCGCGATAGGACTTCAATCGTCACGAGGCTTAACCTCCGACTGGATAGTTTGGGGCTTCGCGGGTGATGGAAACGTCGTGAACATGGCTTTCGCGCAAGCCCGCACTGGTCAATTTGACGAAGCGGGCTTTAGACTGAAAGTCTGCAATGGTGGCAGCCCCCGTATAGCCCATGGCGGCACGCAGACCACCGACCAATTGATGCAAGATCGGCGCGACCGAGCCCTTGTAAGGTACTTGACCTTCGATACCCTCAGGAACCAGCTTTAGCGCGTCGCTGACGTCTTTTTGGAAATAACGATCAGCAGAGCCGCGCGCCATGGCACCCAGCGATCCCATGCCCCGATAAGATTTGTACGACCGGCCTTGATAGAGGAAAACCTCGCCGGGGGCTTCGTCGGTACCAGCAAACAAGCCGCCCAGCATCGCGACATTGGCACCACCCGCAATCGCTTTGGCCAAATCGCCTGAGAACTTAATCCCGCCATCTGCGATAACGGGCGTGCCGGTGGCATAAGCCGCATCTACGCAATCCATAATCGCGGTCAATTGCGGCACACCAACACCTGCGACAATCCGCGTGGTGCAGATCGAGCCGGGGCCAATGCCCACTTTGATGGCGTCTGCGCCAGCATCAATCAACGCCATAGTCGCTTCGCGCGTGGCGACATTGCCAGCAATCACTTGCACCCGATTGGACAGGCGCTTTATGCGTTCCACAGCGTCCAGCACCGAACGGGAGTGACCGTGGGCGGTATCGACCACAATAACATCGCAGCCAGCGTCTAGCAGAAACTCTGAGCGCTCATAGCCCGCATCACCCACCGTCGTGGCAGCACCAACGCGCAACCGACCTTGGTCATCCTTGCACGCACTTGGGAAGGCTTGCGCTTTTTCCATGTCCTTGACCGTTACAAGGCCCACGCAGCGACCATCATCATCGACAACGATCAAGCGCTCTACCCGGTGCTTGTGCAAGAGCTGGCGGGCGGTGTCCTTGTCGGTGCCCTCGCGCACGGTATGCAAGTTCTCCCGCGTCATGACGTCAGAGACTGTCTCACTGTCATTAGCGAAGCGGACATCGCGATTGGTGACAATGCCGACGAGGCGACCGGGCTTGCCTTCTGGCCCGCGCTCAACCACTGGAAAACCAGACACGCCACGCGCGGCCTTAATGGCCTTCACTTCGCCGACTGAGATGTCTGGATAGACGGTGATCGGATTGATGACCATGCCGCTTTCAAAACGCTTGACCTGACGGACTTGCTCGGCCTGCTCTTCGTTCGACAAGTTACGATGGATAATGCCGAGACCGCCTGCTTGGGCCATTGCAATGGCGAGGCGCGCTTCGGTGACCGTATCCATGGCAGAAGAAATGAGGGGGATATTCAACGCGATTTCACGCGTAAGCTGCGTCCGAACATCCACTTGTCCTGGCATCACCTCGGAAGCCCCCGGCTCCAGCAAAACGTCGTCAAACGTTACGGCATCTCTAATCGGCGGGGCGACGCGGGGTGGTTTAGCGATAGGATTGGACATGGCGGCTGATAGAGTAAGGTTGGCCAATCTGTCAACGCTGTTGCTGTAGGTTCATAAATGAAAAAGGCCTGCTGCCCCAAGGGAGACAGCAGGCCTTCACCAAAGAATTTTGAGCGAGTGGTCTTAGCGGCCGCTAGGAAGATCCTTGAACGCGACATCCTTATCCACGCGGACATCGCCGGGTAGGCCCAAGATGCGCTCCGCGATGATGTTCTTCAGGATTTCGTCTGTCCCGCCAGCGATACGCAAACCGGCAGCCCACATGTGGCTCTGCTGGAATACGCCTTCAGATGGAGCATAAGCCGCATCGGTGATGATGCCGAAATGGTCCATCGATTCCATGGCATTATGGGTGATGTCTTGGAGCTGGTTGGCGGTGATGATTTTGCCAATCGAGCTTTCTGGGCCAGGCGTCTGGCCCTTAGACAAAGCCGTCATGGTGCGGAACTTGGCCAGTTTATAGCCTTCAGCGCGCACAAACCAATCAGCCACCTTTTGGCGGAAGCTTTGATCTTCGGCCAGAGTACCGCCGTCTTGACCCGGCATGGTTTTCGCCCACTCAAAGATTTCTTTGTAGTCCGGGCCGGGGCTACCGCCGACGGCCAAGCGCTCGTTCATCAAGGTGACCAGAGCGACCGACCAGCCATTGCCTTCCCCGCCCAGCATCTGACTGTTTGGCACACGCACATCGGTGAAATAGACTTCGTTGAAGTTAGACCCGCCCGACATTTGGTGAATGGGGCGAACTTCGATGCCGGGGCTCTTCATATCGATAAAGAACATCGACAAGCCCTTGTGCTTGGCCTTGTCTGCATTGGTGCGCACCAAGACGATGCCCCAATCAGAATAGTGCGCGCCAGAGGTCCACACTTTCTGACCATTGATCACCCAATCATCGCCATCGCGGACGGCTTTGGTTTTGAGGCCTGCAACGTCAGACCCGGCAGAGGGCTCTGAGAATAATTGGCACCAGATCTCTTCCCCGCGAAGCGCCGGGCCGACGTGGCGCTCTTTTTGGGCGTCGGTCGCAAAGGCAATCACGGTGGGCACGCACATGCCAAGGCCAATGGTGAAAGGCCCAGCTGGAGCGTCAAACTTGCCCTCTTCTTGACCAAAGATCACCGAGAAAATCGGCGCAAGACCTAGCCCGCCCTGCTCTTTCGGCCATGTGATCCCGGCGAAACCGTTTTCGGCCTTGGCCTTTTGATAGGCCTTGGCTGCCAACATATATTCCTTGTCGGACAAGCGCTTCTGCAAGCTCTCTGTCTGGCCAGCTCTAGGCTCGACTTGGGCCGCTAAGAAAGCCTGAGCACGTTGACGAAAGGCTGCTTCTTCTGGGGTATCATTGAAGTCCATAAGTATCTCCATCCATCCAAGAGTTAGGCCGCGTTACGCATTTCGAGGCGGCGAACAAGTTTTTCTTTCCACAAAGATGGCGCACCGGCCTGCACTGCCAAGAGCTTGGCGCGGCGATAATACAGGTGGCAATCGACATCCCATGTGAAGCCCATGCCGCCGTGGGTTTGGATGTTCTCCTTAGACGCCAGATAATAAGCGTCACAGGCGGCAATACGGGCGGCAGCGGCCGCTAGCGGCAGTTCCGGTGCATCGCTGCTGAGCGCCCACGCGCCATAAAACGCGTTAGAACGGGCAATTTCGAGCGCGACATACATGTCGGCCAATTTGTGTTTGATCGCTTGGAAGCTACCAATTTGGCGCGAGAAGGCATAGCGGCCCTTGGCGTAATCGGTGGCCATATCGAGACAGGCTTGGCTGCCGCCAATTTGTTCAAACGCCAGCAAAACTGCCGCGCGATCATAAACACGGTGCAAGAGCGCTTCACCATCTCCGGCTTCACCCAGAAGCTGGGCTGGGGCTTTGGTGAAAGTTAGCGTCGCGTGCGAGCGGGTTGGGTCGAAGGTCTTGATGGCTTTGGCTTCTACGCCCGCTCCGGAAAGGTCCACAATCACGAGAGACGTGCCGTCTTGATGCTTGGCAAGCACCAAAGCGTGCGTGGCACAATCACCGTCGGTCACTGGCACTTTCATGCCGGTCACGCTGGTGCCGTCAAAGACAGTTTTGAGATTGGTAGCACGCGGCTCGCCAGGGCCTTCAGAAGCCGCAACACAACCTATCACGCCGCCTTCGGCCAGCTTGGGCAGAATCGCGGTTTTCTGGGCGTCTGTGCCAGCAATCTTGATGGCTTCAGCAAAGAAGTAAACCGTAGACGCCCACGGAACAGGGGCCAAAGAACGACCCATTTCCTCAGCCAAAACGCAAAGCTCGAGTTCGCCAAGGCCCAAACCACCGAACTCTTCAGGAATAGCAGCACCCAGCCAGCCCATGTCAGCAATGGCTTTCCATAAACCGGCGTCGTGGGATTTTTGCTCATCATTCAGCACCGTGCGAACGACCGCCATGCTGGACTGTTCGGACAAGAACTTACGTGCTTGTTCTTTCAGATATTTTTGATCGTCAGAAAAATCGAAATTCATGTGACGTGTGCCTCCCAAGGTCGCGGTAACGGCTTAGGCGCCGCCGCCTGTTTGTTTGGCAGCAGCATAAGCAAGTTTACGTGAACGGAAAGCCGTCACCTTAGGGAAGATCGCGTATTTGTGCGCAGTAACTGCAGCCCGCTTAGGTGCTAAACCCATTTGTCGGGCGTGGCAGAGGCGAACCCGCCGTAGATGTCGGCTGTCGCAGGCCAGCGGAAGCACCGGCCGCCGCAGCTAGTTTCTGCTGAGACGAGGCTTCGGCCAGCATGGTTGGCTGTAATGGCTTCTCTAACTCACGCATGCCGCGCAAACGCGTCGCAATCAGGCGTGGATCAGCTTCGCCAGTCTTGCGCGCATTGGAATTCGGGTCGGTAATGTCTGTTCCCGCCGCGCGAGGCAGTTTTGAAGGCTCTTGGTAAGTGAACTTAAAGCGCATCGTCGTCGCCACCGCTTCGCCGAACACGATCGCTTCAGCATTATCCAACGCCGACAGAAAGGAAATGGTTGAGCCGCTGGAATCGGCGATGGCTGAGCGGATAATCTCTTGGTCGCGGTCATTGGCCAAACGCATCGCAAAAACGGTCGAACATTGCGACAGGATGGTCGGATCAAGCTCGCCGGGTCGCTGGGATACCACCGCGATGGAGCAACCGTACTTCCGGCCTTCTTTCGCAATCCGGGCAATCGCGCGTCGGGTTGGAATAAAGCCTGCATTTGGGTCTTGCGGTACATAGCGGTGGGCTTCTTCGCAAACCAACAAGACGTGCAATTGGCCTTCGCTGGCATAAGCCACATCAAAGCTTAGGCGCGCTAAAACCGACACCACAGCATTTGTCACATCCGACGGTAGCCCCGACAAGTTTATGATCGAAACTGGCTGGCCTTCAGCAGGCAGACGGAATAAGCGCGCCAGTATTGGCGCAAAATTGTCTTCTGCGCCCCCTTTAGTGAACATAAACCCATAGCGCGGATCATTGACCAAGGCGTCTAGTCGAACGCGCAAGGACTTCAAATGTTGGCGTTCATGGCGGGGGCTTAATTGACCAATGTTCTCATCGATGAGCTTGAACAGTTCCGAGATGCGGTAAGGCATCGGACTGTCAGCATTCAAGCCGCCAACATCTAAAGCCTTGCGCACGAGCCCAGCAGCGGTTGCACCCGTCTTCTCATTCTGGAAATTGGTTTTAGCTTGGGCCAAAACTTCTCGCAGAATTTCTGCCTCTTCAGGGACGGTTTTGCCGCGGAAGATCACATCTTCTAACTCTTCAAACCGGAACAACCAGAAGGGCAATTCAAGTGTCGAGGAGTCCAACACTTGCGCAAGCGGTCCAAAGGCACCCGCGAATTCATTGTGCGGATCCAAAAGTAGCACGCGCAAGTCAGGCCTCACACTCAAACATTGGCGCACCAATACAGTCAGAGAACATGACTTACCAACCCCCGTGGTCCCCACAACAGCGAAGTGACGTGTCAAAAGATCATTCACGCTGATGGTGGCAGGAATCTCAGCATTTTGAGACAAGCGGCCGACGTCGACCGATTTGCGGTCGCCGAGGTCATGCATGACTTCAAGGTCGCGAGAACGAATCTTGTGGGCGACGGCACCAACTTGAGGATAGCGCGATACGCCACGCTGAAAGCGCGTCCGGCCATGGGCGTCCTCAGCAATCTCGCCCATCAACTCGACTTGTACGCTGACTGCATTCTGGGCTTCCATGTCCCAGATGGAACTATCCGTGCGCATCTCATAAACAAGCGCAACGACGCGGACCTTGCCAACGGTGATCGAAATCAAACGCCCTACAGCCCAAAAGTCTGAGGATGCTTCACTCAGATTATCTGCCTTGGTTGAAATGGTCGCGCGGGCCCCGTTACAAAAGGTCACCCGACCAATCATGCGCTCAGTCGGCTGTTCCACAGCGCGACGTTCGAACACTTTGCGCTGGGCCTCCGTTTCGTCGCGGCCAACGCCAGCAGCGAACAACCCGCTGTGCACCTGCGCAATAAGTTCCGCGGCGCTGGTTGGATTGAGCGAGGCTGCGTTCAAACCCGTCGTCCTCTGATCGACCGACGGCGGAACAGTTTGGGGGCGCGGACCGTTCGGAGCAGAATTGGGTGATCCTGCTGATAGCCTAGGGTCGTGATCGAGCGCCATAATAACCTCACTTGTGCATTTCATCCCGACAAGCAAGGCTTTTACTGTTCCAAAGTTAATTTGGCGTATTTCTCGCTCTTCTAGTTTTATAGATTTGTTTGAAAGTCCTTGGATCTAATGGTTTGCTGGGTGGCCCGACGCTAACAAAAAAGGTTTGGACAAGGTGACCATTGGCGGGCTAAGCCCTTCGAATGCGCACTCAAGAACACATCCCCGTCCGTCTCGAGGACTATCGCCCCTACCCTTTTTCGATTTCTCACGTTTCGCTGGTGTTTGACCTCCACCCCGCGCGGACAATCGTGACATCGCGCTTTATCATAGAACGCAAACCCCACGAATGGGCCAAGGGCGAAGCGCTAAAATTAGATGGCGTGGGACTTGAACTCTTGTCGGTGGAACTCAATGGCCAGCCGCTATCGGCTCAGGAGTATAAGCTCGATGAAAATGGGCTGACCTTAAAAAGCGTGCCGGATTCGTTCAAACTCGAGACAAAAATTGCTATCAATCCAGCGGCTAATACAGCCTTGTCAGGACTCTACATGTCTGCGGGGCGTTTTTGCACACAGTGCGAAGCAGAGGGCTTCCGCCACATCATTTTTTGGCCCGACCGGCCCGATGTGATGAGCCGCTTCCATGTGCGGGTTGAAGCACTAGAGACTGAGTTTCCATCACTTTTGTCCAACGGCAATCGCGTCGCTATAGGCACGTATGACGACGGGCGGCATTGGGCGGCTTGGGATGATCCACATCTAAAACCATCCTATTTGTTTGCCTTGGTTGCAGGTGGCTTTGATACGCTCGAAGATCAATTTGTGACCCGCTCTGGCAGAAATGTTGAGCTTTGCATCTATGTCGATAAAGGCGCGGCCTCACGGGCACTCTATGCTATGGACGCGCTGAAGAGATCGATGAAATGGGATGAAGAAGTTTTCGGTCGCGAATATGATTTGGACGTATTCAACATTGTGGCCGTCTCGGACTTCAATTTCGGGGCGATGGAAAACAAGGGTCTGAATATCTTTAATTCTGCGCTTCTGTTGGCAGATGAAACCACCGCAACCGATGCCGATTATGAAGCCATTGAAGCCGTTGTCGCGCATGAATATTTCCACAATTGGTCTGGCAACCGTGTCACCTGCCGCGACTGGTTTCAATTGTCCCTCAAAGAAGGCTTCACAGTATTCCGGGATCAAGAGTTCTCTGCCGATCAACGCTCCCGGGCCGTTAAGCGCATCAAAGATGTTAAGGCACTTCGGGCACGCCAGTTCCCGGAGGATTCAGGCCCCCTCGCCCATCCGGTGCGCCCTCAAAGCTATGTTAAGATCGATAATTTTTACACTGCGACGATTTACGAAAAAGGCGCAGAGATCATTCGGGTGTTGCAGACATTGGTAGGCCGAGATGCCTTTCTGGATGGAGCAAACCTCTATTTCGCTGAAAATGACGGTACCGCTGCAACCATTGAAGACTGGTTGCATGCCATGCGGACTGCGACTGGCAACCAGCTTGATGGGATAGAGCGTTGGTATGATCAAGCAGGTACCCCCTGTTTGGAGGCGATCAGCGACTATGATGCAGCGAGCCAAAAGCTAACTGTGCGCTTTAAGCAATCGACACCGGACACCCCGGGGCAATCCTCGAAATCTTGGGTGCCTTTGCCGATCTCCATGGCATTTTTTGGCCCAGATGGCGCACCGTTGCAACTGCACTTGGCCGACACCGACGTAGCAGCCGATGATTGGTTGATCCCGATGGCGAGCTCCGATTTAGAGCTCCAGTTTGAAGGAGCTAAAGATCGCCCAATCGTATCTTATATGCGCGGTTTTTCGGCTCCGGTTCGCTTAATCACCAACCATAGCAATGCGGATTTGGCACTCCTAGCGGCCTGCGATACTGACCCTTTTGTGCGCTGGGAGTCGACGCAAACCATTGCGCGCAACACCTTGCTTTCCGTCGCTCAAAGCCTTTTGACTGGTCAAGAGCCGGAGGTGGCGCAAGACCTCTCTCGCGCATTCCAAGGTGCTCTGGCAGATGCAGCAAATGATCCAGCTTTCGCGGCTCTTTTGTTGCGATTACCGGCTGTCAGCGAATTAATGCAACTAGAGCCGCTCTGTGACCCATCCAATCTATTGGCTGCCCGCAACTTTGTGCGGCGACTGTTGGCAGAACAACTCGACGCCGAACTGAATGCTTGTTTTGCACTCTACGATCCGGCGCAGGCCTTTTCGGCGAGCGCGCAAGCGGCCGGCAAACGTGCTCTAATGGCCGCTTGTCTTGACCTTTTGTGTGCAAGCGGAACCGACCGGGCTGCCATGCGCGCCGAAAACACCTTCTTTTCTGCCCGCAATATGACGGACATGATGAGTGCGCTCGATGGTCTCTCGCAATTTGGCGGGCCGCGTTATCATGCTGCTTTGGCTGCCTTCAAAGAGCGGTTTTCAGACAATGCATTGGTGATGGACAAGTGGTTCCGCGTGCAAGCGATGGCCCTGTCTGAAGACCCGCTGGCGACCTTTAAAACCTTGCGTGCGGACCCCGGTTTCACCTTGCTGAACCCTAATCGGGTGCGTGCACTTGGTGGGGCGTTTGCGAGCGGGAATCCTGCCGCCTTTCACCGGGGGGATGGGGCGGGTTATCAGGTGATTGCAGACCTGATTGCAGACGTTGATGGTACCAATGGTGCCCTCGCCGCTCGCTTGGGGACCGTGTTTGAATCCTGTTCGCGCGTGAACGAACCCCGGCAGGATTTGGCAAAGCGGACATTGCAAGCCTTGTTGGACCGCAATTCTCTATCTGCCAACACGCGTGAGATTTTGTCGAAAATCTACGATGGCTTGATCGCCTAAATTACAGCCCAATTTAGCCTCGAGGCGTTCGCTAATTTTATTGGCGGCGAACAGCCAAGTGAGCCCTGTGGCCTGTAAATTGTGTGAAAGGTTCACAGGAAGCTGAGCCCCCGCCCTAGACGTCGCGTTAAGAACTCCTTTACCCTTTGGTCTAATGAGGGTGAGATCCCTCTGATTCGGGTACGTAAATGGCCAAAGCGGCACCTAAAGACGACGAGATGAACGGCCAATGGCCGGTTGCCATCACGCTTGTCCTATGTGCGCTTTTTGCTGCGGTTATCTTGCTTCTAGCTAAGCGCGACTATGATCGCTTTCACCGAGATGCCACCCATGAAGCTGCCGCCGAAGCCCGTCTGCTTACAGCGCAAATGGATGCTGATATCCGCGAGGCCCGGGCCAGTCTTGTGGCGGCAAGTGCACTCGGCATGGCTAACGGCGCGACTGTGGCTGCTACGGCGCCCGGTCTACAAGCGGTTGCAAGCTTTGACAGCAAAGGCGTCTTGGTCTCGCAAGGCTCTGCGTCATCCAGCGATATCGGGGCCTTGGCCGCCGCCGCCCAACTGGCCAAGACCGATGGGTGGAGTGGCGCTGTTGCACTTGGCGGTGGTCGCTATTCGCCAGCCATTTCCGTGCGCACTGTCGATGGGGGTGCGTTAGCGGCTTTCGTCACCTTCAAGGGCCTAGATGCCCTTGGCCCCGGCAGGCGGGTTGGCGTTGGTGAGCCCGGTGGCAACCTAATCTCTGTTCAGCCCGCCTTTAAGGCTGTTTCGGCACTGGGGGCACTTCCTGCATTCGGTCTTAAATCGCCACCGGCCGCTGG
>Ga0247831_1003117_pt1 | contig 25060 bp, 5 predicted proteins | sample LaCruzMarch2015__9_FD_192406 | JGI IMG/M metagenome (GOLD analysis project Ga0247831, IMG submission 192406) | Freshwater microbial communities from meromictic Lake La Cruz, Castile-La Mancha, Spain - LaCruzMarch2015_1m | ecosystem: Environmental > Aquatic > Freshwater > Lake | place: Spain...
AAGTTTTTTTCTTTTAATTCCGAATTTGCTTCCTCTGTTTTCTTAAAGGCTACTTTTAATTGTTCCGTTCTTTTTTCAACTGTTTCTTCTAATTCCTTTTTCTTTTCTCTCAAGTTTTTTTCACGGAATATAATATAGAACCAAACAATTAAAACAATAACCGTTATTACTAAAAAATAAAACCAGAATGTCATCCAAAATGGAGTCTTAATTTCAAACTCAAACGAGGAGTTATTTCCAAATTTGCCATCTATTGAAACCACCCTTACTTCGAAATTAAATTTACCAGGGGGTAATTGATTGTAAAAAGCTTCTGTGTTATAAGTTGGAGTAGACCATTGATTGTCATACCCTTCCAACTTAAACTGGTATTTTACACTTCTATTTAGTCCTGTAGAAGAAAAGCGGAATTGTAATTGATTTTGGGAATAATTAAATTTTGGATTAATAGGAAGATTTGTCCAACTATTTATAGAGTCAGTATATAGTTTCCAATCGGGTTTTTTATTAAATAGTAATAATTCGGTTATTTTGACTTCACCTATTTTCTTTTCGACAATGGGTTGATTTAGATTCCAACCAACTAGACCCGAAGCAGTTAATCCTAGCCAAAGTGTATTTTCACTTTTTTCAAAACCATGTGTGGAAGGCTCAGCATAGCCACCAATTCTTTCTGCTTCAACAAACTTATTAGACGTAATTTTATAATTTTTATCAATTGAAATAACATTTATTCCTTGAACACCAGAAAACCAAAAATTATCCTGCAAAAAATCATAATATACAGCTTTTACAATATCTGAAATTAGTCCGTTTTCAACAGAATAAAATACTGATTTATTTGGATGTGAATATAAATAAACACCTTTATATCTGTCGCATAAGATTATTCTATTATATTTATCAGTGGTAATTGCCCAAGCTCCTTTTAGATTTTTTAGAGCTTCATTTTTTACAGAAACAAAGGTATTTCCTTTTAAAAGGTGCAAACCAGAATCAGATGAAGTAACCCAAATATTGCCATCTAAAGTTTGAGTTATTGCAGTAATATTTCCACTTGAAATTCCATTTTTTCTTGACGGCTCAAAGTGAACAATTTCTTTAGCCGGTGAAATTTTAAATACTCCCGTTCCATAAGTTCCTACCCAAATATTTTGATTTTTATCTTCAAAAAATCTACACACACTGATTATACTATCACGAGGTATTTTATCAAATTGTTTAATTGATTGGATACGCTTATTCGATATTTTTCCCGTAAAGACTCCTGAATTTCTCGTACCAATCCATAATTCATTTGAAGAACTAATAAATAAAGATAAAATCCTTTCTTGATCAATTAGTGGATCTTTAATTTTTTCAAAATATTTTCCATTAAATAAATCGAGTCCTCCAAAATTCGTAGCTATTAAAATATCTCCATTATTAAGGCCTGCCAATGCATTGATTCCATTTGCACTTAATCCATTCTCGTTTGTATAAAAATATAAATTTTCTGGGTAAAATGCTGACAGTCCAGCACTTTCGGTACCTAACCAAATATTTCCTTCTTTATCTCGTGTAACACATTGTATTGAATTAGTATTCAGTCCATTTTTCTCATTAACAATATTAAATTTTCCTTTTTCATAAGACAATAATCCATGTAAAGTTGCAATCCATATTTTTCCTGATAAATCGGCTGTTATTCCACCTATAAAATCCCCTGCAAATAAATCAGGTAAATTGATTTGCTCCGCAACATTATTTTTAATTTTTATAAATCCACCTCTGCTTGTGCCCATCCAAACTGTATTCTCTTTATCTATGTAACCAGAGAAAAAAGTGTGTTTTGATAAATTATCTGGTATTTTTATACTAACGAATAAATTATTTTTAATATACCCAACTTCCCCTTCTTCTAATTCGACCCAAACAGTATTATCTTTTGATTTTAATAAACAATAAATTTGATTATTGGGAAGTTTATTTCTTAATAGAAATGGTTTCCATTCTTTACCATCAAAATGAAAAATTCCTTTCCCCCTTATACTCGCAAGGACTCCGAATTTACCCCAAGGTACCATTGAAAAAACTGTTCCATTGGGAATTTCATTACCTGATTTCCATGTTTTAAATTTTACTCCATCAAATAAACTTATTCCAGTTGCTGTACTTATCCAAATATTGCCCGAAGAGTCTTCTGCAGTGCAAGTTGCGTCCATCCCTGACAGACCGTCTTTAGTCGTATAATTAATAAATTGTCTACCAGAGTATTTGTAAATTCCACCATCTTGACAAGCTAACCAAATTGCTCCTCTCGAATCTTGCATGATATGGTTAATTGTCATGCTGTTTAAACCTTGCTGGATTCCAAAATGCCTAAAATCGAATTTTTGAGAGAAACAATAACCCGCGTTTAGGTATGAAAAAATCAGATTTATCATTCCTGCAAATAAATACTTCAACTTTTTGTCTCTTTTCATTTTATTTATTTGATCTAAAACTTTTCTTTATTTAGGCTATAAATAGTTGTTATTTTTTTATTGAAATGAAGTATTTGTAAATGCAAAATATATATTTTTAAGCAAATTATAAGTACTAAAATAAATATTTCCACTTTTATATATATGCTTGCAAACAAAGGAAAAAAAGTTGACAGTCTTTTAAAATTGATAGTTTTCGCCTCATTATTCTTAATCTTTATTCAAGCTAAAAGTCAAAATTTTAGATGGTCCAAACATTTTAATGGGAATAACACTGAAAATATAACCGGAATTGCTGTAGATGCTAATGGAAATTCTTACTCTGTTGGTTCTTATGCTTCAGTTCTGCAAGTAGATACAACTTTAACCGCGTCAGGAGGTCTGGATATTTTTATAATCAAAAGAAACTATGCAGGCAACCTTTTATGGGCTGTTTCTGCGGGTGGCGCTGGTGTTGATGGAGCGAATGATATAGTTGTACTTCCGTCAGGAAACATAGCAATTACTGGATTTCAAAGTGGAGGATTCAATTGGGGAAGTCAAAATATAGTTTCTAGTGGCGCAAGAGATTATTTTGTTGCTTCTTTATCTAAAATAAACGGAAGTTTACTATGGATAAAAACAGCAGGAGGTGGGGATGATGATAATGGAAATTCTATATCATGTGATAATCAGGGGAGAATATATACCACAGGAGATTTTAAACAATCTGCAAATTTTGGTGCCGGAGGTTCTGTTTCAAGTTCGGGTTTGGAGGATATTTTCATTGCCTCTTACACATCTGATGGCACTTTTAATTGGGTTAAAAAAGCAGGTGGTAGTCAAATAGATAGAGGAAGTGCTATAACTTGTGATGCAAACGGTAATATCTATTTTACAGGTGAATTTACGCCCCAGTTTTCATTTCCAAACCCTAATCCTAATATTAATTTCGATGGACAAACCTTAAATGGATTCAATCAGGAGGATGTGTTTCTTGCGAGATATAACTCTAACGGAAATCTACAATGGGTGCAATCATTCGGTGGAATTGGCCAAAACGGTTCCAATGATGTGATTACAGATAGCAATGGAAATATATATTTTACGGGTTTTTTTATAGGAAATATTTTGCAAGGAACTTCGATTATCGCGAATTCGATAGGACAATTGGATTATTTTTTAGTTAAATACAACCCTACAGGAGGAAGGCTTTGGCTTAAAACAGGAGCAACTGCAGGTGAAGATGAATACTATGGGTTAGCCATTGACAATAATGATAAATTATATGTTGCTGCGCGTTTCAATGCGTCAACAATCATAGGAAACGATACCATTCAATCTAGTCTAAATAATGTTGACTTGGTTATTATTAACTATGATACTGAAGGGAATTCAGAAGTATATCTTAATGAGCCACAAGAAGGAATCCAAAGATTAGAACACTTAAAATGTTATGGAAATCAAAGTCTTTTTATAGGTGGCTTTTTTCAGAGTTCTATCAATTTAGGTTTAGATAATTTTTCATTGGTAAACGTTTCTGGAAATGATAAAGATTTATATCTAAGTCGGCTGGATAACGCGCCAAATCCTATTCCGATATGTTTAGTAACGGTTGATTCGGCTTCTATTTACAACAGAATTTACTGGGAAAAAGTTGGCTTAATTGGTATAGATACATTTAAAATTTACAGAGAAACACAAACAAACATTTACCAGAATATTGCTTCAATTCCTTTTGATAGCTTGAGCTTATATATCGACACCAACATAACAGGAGCAGGATTTACGGGTGACCCAAATGCACAAGCTCACCGATATAAAATATCAGTAATAGATAGTATTGGAAACGAAAGCGAATTAAGTCCATTCCACAAAACCATATTTCTTCAAAACTTGGGAGGCGGTAATCTAAGTTGGTCAGCTTATGAAATTGAAAATGGAGATCCAGCTATTGCTTTTTATATTATTTATAGAGATGATTTTGCAAATGGAAATTTTGTTCAAATTGCACAAACAGCTGGTAATACTGTAAACTGGACCGACCCCGACGCTGGACTATTTCCAAATGCTTTGTACGTGGTAGATGTTATTTGGAATATTTCCTGCGAACCAACAAGAACAAATATAAACACTACTCGTTCAAATATTCCTCGTTTATTCCCTGTTAAAATTGATAAAAGCCAGACTGAAAGAAGCGGAATAAAAATCTACCCAAACCCTTCCGATGGAAATTTCAAAATATTACTTCCCGCTGATAATAAATCCGAAGAATTACAAATAATTGACTTAACAGGAAAAGTTGTATACAAAAAATTAATTTCTGCAAATTCAAATTTGTCGGAGATATCAATTGAGTTAAACCAAGGATATTACATATTAATTGTAGGAAATGCCAAACATGGAATTGTTATAAGTAAACAAAAATAAGGTGTTATCAAAGGCTGAATCTTTTTAAACTTCTGATTGATAGTTTATTAACAAGATAAATTGGACAAATCAGAAATTGAATTCCTGATTTGTCCAATTTATACTACTAAGTTTCAAAGAATTTATCCCAAGTTTGAACTACTATACCATCGCTTCTTTCTTGTTGTTGCTTTCCGCCGTAAATAAGCGTTTTATGCTGAACTGCAGCATTTACTTTTGAAAAATAATCTAAACCTTTGAAAAAGTCATTGGAAATAGTTTCACCTGATTTTATTTCATAGGTATTCAATATAGCAGCTTCATCAGTGAGAACGTCAATTTCGTGCCCTGTTTTATCGCGCCAGAAATATAGATTATCTGTGGTACTGGTGTTTAACCTTTCTTTAAATAACTCAGAAATAATCAAGTTTTCGAAAAGCGCTCCTATTAAGGGATTAGGACCATTAGCATGATAATTTTATCAAAATTAATCAAATTTAGGAGGTTCGTTTTTAATTTTTTTCTTCTGCACTTAATATTGAATTATTATATATTGCACCTTCTATAAAATCATTTAAACATTATAATTTAAAAAAAACTTATGCTACGTTATTTAAAAAACTTAGTAATCAGTTTATTTTTTTTCCTTTCCTGCTTTATGCTATCAGGAAAACTATATTCAATTAACTCGTTAGAGGTAAGAATTAAATTTTCTTCAGATACTACCTTATTATCAAACCTTAGGAAAAAAGCCATTTCCGAACAATTAAAGAATCCTGAAGCATCTTTTAAAATTGCAGAAACAGGAATCAAAGAATCGATAAAGAAAAAAAATGTGGAATATGAAATTAAATTCCGGTTAATTGCGGCAAGGTGTGCTTTCTTAAATCAAGATTTAAATCAGAGCCTTTTACTATATGAAGAAACGGCTGCAAATTTATCTGCAAAAACCCACCCATTAGAACTTACCTTGTGTTACGCTCACATTGGGAATATAAATCGTATACAAGGTAATATAGAAGATGCTGAAGAACATTTAAATAAGGCATTATTCATCAGAAATAATGTTAAAAACAATTTTGTAGATGGGGTGCTCTTTAACAATTTGGCCATATTAAAAATTGTACAAGGTAAGCTCAAAGAAGGGATTAACTATTTCGAAGAAGTTAAGTTATTGCGAGAAGCTTCCGGCGATTCAATCGCAATTGGAGATATTTATAACAACATAGGACTAGCCTATAAAATGGCAGGAGAATATCCTCTAGCTTGCAACTATCTTGAGGGCGCATTAAAGCTGAGAAGAAAAGGGAATTTATCCTCCTATTCTCAAACTTTGGTTAATCTAGCGCTGACTTTTGAAGCAATTGGAAAACTTGAGAAGGCCGTATTTTTTCTAATTGATGCTTTGAAAATAAATGAGGCACTGAACGACAAAATAAGTACTATAGATGTTAAATTATTACTTGGAAGTGTCTACTTCCGCCTTGAAGAATATCAGCAGGCTCGCAATGAATATTTCTCTGCTGAAACACTTCTTAAAAGGTCCGAAGACAAAAGAAAATTGAGTACGTTGAATTATTTACTTGGTAATTACTATCGTAAAACGAGTAGCAGTGATTCATCTTATCGATACTACAAACTTGCGGAGTTTTATTCGCTTGAAATTGGTGACAATATTTCTGAAGCAAACGCTTTAAATGGAATCGGAAACTACTATATGTCTCAAGAAGAGTATTCAAAAGCAAAACAATTCTTTGATATTTCTCTTGAAAAGGCTAAGATTGCTAGAAGTAATGAGCTAATAATTGAAAATCTTTTATGTCTTGGAAGGATGTATTTAGAAAGAGAAATGCCTGACTCTGCCAAATACTATTATATTCTTTCCAAAGCAAATGAGGTATCGTCGAATTCGTTTATCACTCAAAAGTCTTTATTTGAGGGGTTTTATCAGGTAAACGAAAAGCTAGGTAATTATAAGGATGCGTTTGAGAATTTTAAACAATTTAGCGCATATTCTGATAGTATTTCGAGTATGCGAAAACAGTTTAATTTAACTAATTTGATTAAAAAATACGAATCGGAAAAAAAAGATAAAGAAATTGAAATCTTAAGTAAAGACAAACTTCTCCTTGGAAGAGATAATGAAATTCAAATGCTAAAAATAAAAGAACAGGAGCAGGGAATCCAAGCATTTGTCTTAAGTAATAGGGTTACTCAACTTGAGTTATTGAGTAAACAGGAAAAATTAAAAGAACAGACTTTAATTGCTTTAAGCAGTAAAAAAGACAATATTCTCCTAAAAACTCAGAAAAAATTACAAGAAGCTAAGATTGTATATGGCAACGAACAAATATCTCGAAGGAATATATTAATTTACTTTTTTCTAGTTCTGATAGTATTGGCTGTAATCTTTTTGGCTTTTCTAATATATTCTAACCGTTTAAGGAGAAAGGCTAATCAAAAGCTAAAGGAAAACAATGAGATGATATTGTTGCAGAAATCTCAGATTGAAAAAAAACAAACGGAAATCCTTGAAAGTGTAGTATATGCCAAACGAATTCAAAACTCTATTCTGCCAACTGATAAGGTAATGAGAGAATTGTTGGGAACTTATGGTGTCTTTTATCAGCCAAAAGATATTGTTTCTGGTGATTTTTACTGGGTTTATCAATCCGAAGATTCAGTTTATTTCGCTGTTGCTGATTGCACTGGTCATGGCGTTCCTGGAGCAATGGTAAGTGTATTCGGTTATAATGCGCTCAGAACAGTTATGGATGAAAGAAAACTACGATCACCAGAACAGATTCTTTCTGAATTACACGTAATAATGGAAAAGTCAATCAAAGGATTATTTGACAAAATTGAGGTGGCTGACGGAATGGATATTGGTCTATGCTGCATAAACAAAAGGGAAAATCAATTATGGTTTTCTGGTGCAAACCGACCTTTATACCATTTTCGAAATGGTATGTTAAATCAAATAAAAGGTGATAAAAGAGGTATTGGCGGACATGACCTTTCAGAATCTGACACTAATATATTTAAACTGCATAAAATTGACATTGAAAAAGGTGATCGTTTCTATTTATTTTCTGATGGATACGCAGATCAATTTGGAGTAAACAAGAAAAAATTTATGATACAGAAATTACGTAATCTTCTTACCTCTATTCAAAAGGAAACGCTTTCTGAGCAGTTTAACAATTTAACACAAACTTTTTTTTCTTGGAAAGGTGTTGAAGAACAAACAGATGATGTGCTTGTGTTAGGAATAGAAGTTTAAATTTTTATGCTTGAATTTTAACTACATCGTTTCCACAGTAGGCGAAGGCGGCGCTTTCAAACGAAATTTCAAAATGAAAAATAGTACATTTTCTGCCAATCGAAATGCATCACTCAAACCTAAAAACCGCCACTTTTTGTTTACCATGTGTTAGCTCTTGTACCCTATAAAGTTTATTTTATAAGAAATTAGTCGCAGTTTATTTAATATACTATTTTATTTTTTAACATGTCTAAAAGTCTTTTTTTTAGAAATGTCAAATGTTCGAAAACTGCGAACGGATATTCTTTTTTGAAAAATCGTTCATGAAATTTGTAAACAGATATTCATTTTTGAAATATCGTTCACGAAATTAGTAAACAAATATTCATTTTTGAAATATCGTTCACGAAATTAGTAAACAGATATTCATTTTTAAAAAATCGTTTACAAAAATTGTAACCAGATATTCATTTTTAAAATATTGTTAACAAAACCTGAAAACAGCTTTTTATTTTTTTATTTCAAAAATTTATAGAGCTGACGTGTTGTCCAGAAAACAAATTTTAAGAAAACATGCCAATTGTCCACCTAAGCGATCAAACGGGTATTAGAACCCACTATTGTTTAAGCAGGTATTTGATTGAATACAATCAGAATTTTTAACCTAGAGAAATTCTTCTCTCGAGAAGTGTTTTAGTTGACATAAAAGAGCCTGCCCTTCCAACTCCTGCAATTTATCTTATTGTTTATTAGTGGATGTATATAAGAAATCAAATTCTCTAAACTTCCAATATTCAATAAGAACTTAATAGATATCAATCTTTGTTAATGATTAATTTTCCATGTGTAACTAATTTTTTATTTCCGATTTCATATAAATACAATCCTTTTTCTAAATCTAGAGCCAGTTGATTTGTTGATGTATTCACATTCTCGTTTACATACATTAGCTGACCTATATTGTTATATATGTATATAAATTCTATAACATCATTGGAAGTAATGTGTATTAATCCATTACTAGGATTGGGATAAATGAGATGATTTTGGGTCAAAATAGGCAAATCTGCATCTGCTGTAATTGAAGAAGGAATATTTATTCTAGCAATGCCGTTTCTTACAATGTTTCCGAGGTAATTGAAATCTCCTGCAATAAGAACTTTTTTGTTAAGAGAATCATAACAAGAAGTAACAATCAGATTGTCTGTTGCTTCACCTATTTCCATACAGCCAATTAAACTACCATTTTCAGACATAAGCATAAAGTACAAACATGCATCGCTTGAGAGATTAAAAAAACCACCTGTTACTATAATATTCGTAGAATCGAAGTGTATTTTTGTAACAGGCGAAAAGAATGGAACAGGAGGTTGAAATGAATTATCAATAGTTCCATCGGCTAACAAACGAGTAAGGCTGCCTGTATATGTACTATTAAAATTTTCAAAATCCCCTCCAACCATTAAGCGTGAATTATTGTCACAATTTAAAGAAAGTATACCCCCATCCGGGTTCGAACTTAAAGAAAAAGCGTTGTCCAATATCCCGTTAGAAGCTAATCTAATCAGTCGGTTAACAGGTTGTCCGTTAAATTCGGTAAAACTTCCAGAAATATAAATCTCAGAATTTTGATTTATAGCAATTTGATTTACTGAAGAATTTAGACCAGATCCAGAAAGAAATGTTGGGTCGGGCACCCCTTCTGGAAGTAGCCTTAATATTCTACCGATAGGTTGGGAATTGAATTCCGTAAATGCTCCTGCTGCTATTATTCTACCTTGGCTATCTTGTTTTAAAGAGTATACTGAATCATTTACTTGAATACTTGTGCTGATGGTTTCGTTTACTGAGCCATCTAAATTTAGTAAAACTAAGTTATTAAATCCATTAATAGAGAATTTCCCTCCAAGCCAAACACCATTAGGTACTGGCAAAATCGAGTTGATTTTAACTATGCCAATAGAATCAATTCCACGAAATGCAAAGAAAGATGTATCTGTGCTTCCATCGTTGTTTAATTTACAAGCACTGCGCGCTTTTCTTTGATTGATGTTCCCAAAGTTACCAGCCAACCAATATTTACCTTGACCATACTCAGCAGCATCAATCTCGTTATTCTGATTACCGGTAAAAGGAGTAAAGTCCTCATCAATGAGTCCATTGGATTGAAGCTTAACTGGTGTTTTTGTTAAGACATCATTAATTAAAGCACTATTGGGTATAAAAAAAGACCCCGCAACAACACAAAACGAATTGTCAATAGGATAAATTGTTAATGCTTCTGATGGGTTTAAAAGTGCAAACCTAGGAGGCGTAAAAGTGAAATCTGGCGAACCGTCCTCATTAATTCGGGCTAAATGATGAGAAAATGGGGAATTGATATCATCATTAAAAGTGCCCGCAATAGTTACTTTTACTTCTGGTATATTTTGTATGACTATAGAAGATACTCGAGGATTTGCTGCACCTATAAAACCAAAAGAGCCGGCAGGAGTGGTAAAAGTAGGGTCAAAATTTCCATTATCATCTAATCTTATAATTCTTTTGTCTATTATAGTTCCATTCCAGCTAAAAATATCCCCTCCTAAGTAATACCTGCCTGCAGCATCTATTTCGATATCATAAATTACTGCTCCTGAACCAATACCTACGTTAAAAGTGACATCGTCAATACCATTGACATCAAGCCCTACAATATTCTGTCTTGTATTTCCATCATAAGAGCTAAATCCACCTACTATAACTACCTGACCTCCGCCAGTGCCTTTTGCAATAACATCAAATAAAAGAGCAGGACCACCTTGAGAAACTGCACCAGCATTGGGTGCATAAGAAGCAACCACGCTACCATCATTAGTTAGCTTTACAATACTTCCTTTAGTTATACCATTGAATGAAGTAAAGGACCCTACAGCTATAATTTCTCCACTAGGTAACACTAAAAATTTATTTATTGCTGCTTGCCATTGTGTGTTTTCAATTCCAGTTCCAGGATCAAAATTCAAGTCAAGTGACCCGTCTGAATTTAGCCGAGCAATTCCCTTTCTAGATACACCACTCACAGTTTGAAATGTTCCTGCAATTAGAATTTTTCCGTTCGGCAACTCTTCTACATCATTAATTCTTCCACCTCCAACTCCTGGTGAGAAAGAGAATGAAGGGTCTATTGCTCCTGTGGTAGAATTTGCTTTAGCTAATCCTGTCGAGATATTAATCCCTTGCCCGTAAACTATATCACCATAATAAAGTAGTGAGCCTGTGGGTGTTTTTTCTACGCCTTGAAGAGTTCCAAATAAAATGGGAATATTTACATCTGTTTGATTAAACGAATCATCGTTCTGGACTATTTGAGAAAATGCAGAGACTGTAAACAGCAGACATAATATAAATGTGAAAAAGGGAATTTTGCTTTTAAACATATTATTTAAGTATTGTAAATGCTGCCTTTTCAAAGCCGTTTTCAGTGAAAACGAGCATCATATAATTCCCATTAGAGTAGTTAGAAATGTCTATGTTTTCCAAACCTGAACTTGTATTTAGCCAATTTCTTGCCACCAAAGCCCCTGTATTATTATAAATGTAATATTCAGATTTGAGAGTTGAGTTATATTTTAGGTATATTGATGAACTTGCAGGATTAGGATAAATAGTGAGATTCCTTTTGTTTTCTAAGTGTTTAATATTTAAGAAATTTATTGGTATTTCCCGTTCACCTTCAAAAATACATTGTTCATTACTTATTTCAAGCCTGGCATTAAAGATTCCCTGTTCTGAATAGGAATAAATAATTTCTGATTCTCCTAAGTAGGATGAACCATCACCAAATTCCCAAGAGTAATTATAACCTTCTACATTTGCGGCAGTGAATTTCACATCCACTTGTGAATGTGAATTACTGAAAATAAATTCATAACTAAAATTAGGATCTGGTAAATTCTTGCTTGATAATTCAAGTGTTTTTGAAAATTCACTTCCATTTGGATATATTCCATTAACTGAATAACTACCTGAATAAACGGAACTAAAATACGCACTCGAATCTGTATAATATGTTGGATAAAAAATCCCACCCAATGAATTATTTAAAGTAAAATTCCAAGATGAAGGACTTGTTGTTTTTACATTCAGATTATAATGATTACTACAAACATTTTCTACTAAAGTAATTTTTGGAGCTGCAATCATATGAATGAAAAATCTGTTTTCAGAATTTGATTCATCAAGCACAAAGGAATTAATAGGATTTGTCCTCAGGTTGTACATTGTTCCAGTAAATCTATCTTCTAGTATTAGAAGTCCAATATTATCAAGATTCTCTTCAACCTTTAATCCTATATCATAATAGCCTGGATTTTGAACTATTATTCCTAAAGGAATGATTGTTTCTTCGTTAATAGGTCCAACAGCCTGAATCGCATATGGCTTATCATCAATGCTAGTATATAATGAAAAGGCTCCAGGTACTGTAAACCTCTTTGCATCGTATTGAATATCACGGCCCGAAGTTGCATCATCCTTTATTGCAATTAAACATTCACTGTAATGACCTTGATTATCTTTGGCATTCAACCAGAACCGTGAAATACTCTCTGAAATTGAGTTTTCAAAAAAATCTGAGTTATTGGCGTTTCTCATTGAATTACTGAAGTTAATTGGAACTTCGGCGGAAGCATCTACAAAAAAACTCTGACATGAAGCTATGTTGCCAGAAAATGTCGTTAAATCCACAGGAGCAACATACCCTAATGGGCTCCAAGTTCCATAATCATTTATCATGTAGTCTGCTCCAGCTGAATTATCGTCTGACCAAAAGTATAAAGCGCCTGCCACAATTGAAGGATTTTGGGCTTGAAATGCAGCAGCCGAAATGGCTGAAGGGTAAGGGTTTCCAATTAGGTTGGAAGAAGTATAAGTACCAATATTCATGCTTGGTGATGCAATGTCTCCATCATTGGCTGTGCCAATAAAACTTGCAAGGGAGGTTCCAGTTGCAATGTAACCTTGGCCTACGTTCATATTTCCAGATGCAGACACCCAACCATCTTGTAGACCTGGAACATCAGATGAAGTAGCAGCATTAACATTATAGTAATATTTATTCCCGTTTAGAGAAGATAAAGATCCATTTACAATAGGTGATGACCAGTAATTGTAAGATATAGGATTTGCATTTCCATTTCTATTTACTCTAATGGTACCGTTAACAATGCCGCCCCCACCTGGCGTATTAATTCCATGCAAAAGTGAAGAATTATTCATAAGCACTATCAATCCTGAAATGTTTAATGTTACTCCAGGTAATACACCTACACTTGCATAAAATAGTGGGTTTCCTGTAACTGATTGAACAGAACCATTAAAATTAACCCTACCATCGCCGAAAAAAGGGTTGGAATTAGCATTAAGATTCCCTTGAATTTCTAGAATTCCAGTTGATGATAATGAAATTGAAGCGCCTGTTAAAAAAGAAACGTTCCTGCAAATTCCAGTCCCTAAAGCTATTAATGGAGAATTAGCAGTCGCTGGTATGTTAATGTCAGTTAAAGCATCAGGAACAATTCCTGACGACCAATTTGAAGGGGTAAACCAGTCATTAGATGAAGCTCCAGTCCAGTTAACTCCGCTGCAGCCTTCATCAATAAAGCCATCACAATTATTATCAATATTATCCCCGCAAATTTCCGTACCTAAAGGGGGATTAATAATAATTTGTATCTGATTGCTTATTGTTGGAACTCCAAAATCAATATCACCGCATGGTGGTGTACTTAATAGTTCACAAGTAAACAAATCTCCACCTGTAAATGAGTTGGTAATATAGGTTGCAGAGTTGGAACCAATGTTTGTTCCATTTTTCTTCCACTGATAAGAAAGGTTGGTTCCTGCAAACTGAGTTGAAGCAGATAGTGTTACTGACTGTCCGGCACAGGCAGAAGATGGGCTTGCAGAAATAGTAATTTTTCTATCTTTTACAATATTTCTTAAAACAGAAACACCCGTAATCCCCGGCCCTCTGGGAGTTGCAACAAGATCTTTTTTCCCGTCACCATTGAGATCACCTGAAAAAATATTGCGTGGTTGAAAATCTGTAACAAAATTAACTCTAGGTGAAAATAAAATGTTTCCAGGTGAACTATTATTTTTAAATACAGAAATGTTAGGTTCAAATGCATTACTAATAACTATTTCGGGTTTTCCATCCCCATCCAAATCAGAAAGCGGAGCAGATGTTGGACCTACACCTGTTGAATAGTCAACTTTCGGCGAAAAAGAAATAGTTCCTAAAGAGCTTGTATTCCTAAAAACTGAAAAATTATTTGATTGTTGGTTAGTAACTGCCATATCAAGTTTTCCATCACCATCTATATCACCTAAAGTAACAGAAGATGAAAAACTTCCTGTTGCAAGGTCAATTTTAGGTGCAAAGGAAAGGGTACTACCTGAGGAATTATTTTTCAGAACAGAAACATTGTTGCTGGTAATGTTAGAGACAGCAAGGTCAGGTTTTCCATCTTGATCAATATCTGCGGATGAAACATCCGAAGCATCATTTGTTGGAAAAGTAACGTGAGGCGCAAAGGATATTGTGCTTCCCTGACTGGTATTTAATAAAACTGAAACAGCAAAAGAATTTAAACAGGCCGCAGCGATATCAGGCTTTCCATCGGAATTAAAATCAGCAACCGTTATACCTTGAGGAAAATTTCCAGTTGGAAAATCCAATCGCGTTTCAAATGTTATAAATGAGCCACTGAAGCTTGTATTTCTAAAAACTGATATAGTGTTGCTAATTGAATTTGTAACTATCAGATCTTGATAGCCATCACCATCAATATCTGCTGTGGTTAATGCAAAAGGTCCATTCCCAGTAGCAAGTTCAAAAGTTGGGGCGAAAGTTATTGGACCTAAAGCAGAATTATTTCTAGCAATTGAGACAGTATTTGCCATTGTAACTTTCATCGTTTTGGAAGGTGTTGGTAAGTTAAAAAATGGTTCAAATGAATCGTTTCCAAAAAGACTACCGGTTCCACAACCAAAAGTTAAGATGTGAGAGGCAGCAGAATAGCCAGTCAATCCATTTCTAGTTACAGAAACAGGTTGAAAAACATCTCCTGTAGATACATTAACAGTTAATAATGTGGAGGATCCAGACGAAATGGTTGCACGTGCACCTCCTACAAATACTTGATAAGGTGTTTGAGTAGGATCAAGATTTGTCCCTGTTATAATAAGTTGGGTGCCAAATGGAGAGGCAATAGGTGAAATAGAAGAAATTGCAGGTACACCACCACAGTTAATGATTGTTAAGTCTGTCCCATTGTCAGTTCCTATTACTGCTGGATTAGAAGAAACAATTCTAAATCTATATCCTGCTCCAGGAAGCGTAGAAAGTGGAATATACGAAGTAATAGGGGCAGCTACTGTAGAATTTAATGTTGAAATTACTGTTGGTGTTGTAAAATTTCCAGATGCATTTGAGAGTTGCACAGAAAAAACATTCCCAGCATTAAAAACACCCGAAGTATTAAACGTCAAATTAAAACCAAAATATCCACCTGCACATAAACTTGGATATCCCATAGTATCGATATTTATAGTATTACATGTAATTACCGATAAATTTGAACCATTATCGGGACCATTATTTGCGGGAGAAGAAGAAACAATTCTTATTCGATAGCCAGTCCCATTAGAAGTACCTCCAGGAATTACAGCTGATATGCTGCCGCTCACTGAAGAGTTCGTAGAACCAATATTTACAGGTGATGCAAAACTTCCTGAAGCATTGGAAAGTTGGGCTGTAAAAATATTTCCAGCTTGTAATGTGCCAGAAACATTATAGTTTATAGTAAGTGTGGCTCCTGGACAGAAACTTGTTCCACCCAATGAAGTTATAGTTGGAACACAAGTATTTACTGTAAAATTTGTTCCATTGTCGGTTCCTGAAATTGAAGGTAGAGATGAGATAACTCGAATTCTATAACCAGTGCCACTAGCAGTACCTACAGGAATTAATGCAGAAATTACAGTTGCTGTTGTTGAAGAAACAGAGCCTATATTAACAGGTGTTGCAAAGCTGCCACTAGAATTAGATAGTTGCGCTGTAAAAACATTTCCAGCCGTAAATATTCCTGATATACTATAGCTTACATTTAAGGAAGAGCCGGCACAGTAGTTGGAATTGCCCAAAGCCGCTGTAATGATAGTATTTGATACTAAATTGCTCCAGCAAACAAAACTTGTACTTTGTGTATTATTGCCGTTGCCAAGGCTACCAAAAACATTATCGCCAGTTAGGCAAATCTGGTTTCGATTTGCCTTAATAATTCCTGAAAAATCACTCCCAGCTTCAACTTGTGTAATATCTATCTCTGAAGCCACGAAAGACGGTGAAACTTTATTTAACAAAGTTCCATCGCCCAACTGACCATTAGCATTTCTTCCCCATGTCCAAAGGCCTCCATTAGAGCGAAAACCCATAGTTTGATTGTTTTCTGCCGAAACATTTATCCAATCAGTATTACTTCCAATTTGAATGGGTGTGTTTCTATCCGTAGTTGAACCGTCTCCTACCTGTCCAAAATTATTTCTACCCCAGCACCAAAGTGTCCCATTGGAGCGGGTTGCTGCAGTATGTGAACCTCTTCCTGTACTTACATTTATCCAATTATTTGCGATACCAACTTGCACAGGAGAATATCGAAAAGTTAAAGTACCATCTCCTAATTGTCCCACATCATTTCCACCCCAAGCCCATAGTGTACCATTGGCCCGAATTCCAAAAGAATGGGCACCTCCTGCAGAAATATTTACCCAATCGTTATTTAAACCTATTTGTATGAAAGAATTTCGTTGAGTAGTAGTACCATCTCCAAGTTGACCAAATAAATTGTAGCCGCACGCCCATAAAGTGCCATCAGATCTAATAGCAAGGGTATGTTCACCACCTGCTGAAACAGCTACCCAATTATTTCCAATTCCTACTTGCGTAGGATTACTTCTTGCTATTGTCGTTCCATCACCCAAATTTCCGCGGAAATTATAGCCCCAAGACCATAGTGTTCCATCGGATCTAATCCCAAAAGAAAACCAAGCTCCAGTTGAAACACTTACCCAGTTTGTTCCTGTTCCTACTTGTATTGGAACATTCCTATTTATGGTTGTTCCATCACCTAATTGACCATAAGTATTAAACCCCCAAGACCAAAGTGTACCGTCTGCTTTTATTGCAAGATTGTGTCCTCCCCCGCTTGATAAGGTTACCCATTGAGAAGCAATAGAAGAAACTTGAACCGGATTTAGACGCTGAGAAAAAGTACCATCACCGATTTCTCCATTGCCATTATACCCCCAACCCCAAACGGTTCCATTAGCCTTTAAAGCAATAGCTCCGCTGTTGGCACCGCAGATTTCAACCCACATATTATCTATTCCGATTTGAACTGGTATTGATCTATTAGTTATAGTACCATCACCTAATTGGCCTAAGTTATTCATTCCCCAACCCCATAAATTTCCTGATGAACTGATTGCAAATGATTGTTGTGAACCTCCACTTATTTCTACCCATTGGGTACCCGAGTTTATTTGCACAGGCATAGCACGGTTGATTGTTGTTCCATCGCCAATTTGATTGAATTGATTACTTCCCCAAGTCCATAGCGAGCCATTAGCTTTCAATCCCATTGAATGTGATAGACCACAAGAAATAGAAATCCAGTCAGTTCCTATACCAACTTGACCAGGTATTAAACGACTAGTTCCCGAACCATCGCCTAAAGAACCATTGCTATTTTGTCCCCATGACCAAAGAGTACCATTTGTTTTTACTGCTAAGGTGAAATCAAAACTACCATCAATTTCGGTCCAGTCAGAATCAGTACCAATTTGAACAGGAGCATTTCTGTTTGTAGTGCTACCATCTCCCAATTGGCCACCTGAATTTCTACCCCATGCCCATAAAGTACCATCTGAACGAATCGCAAAAGAAAATCCCCATCCTGTAAAGATTCCTTTCCAAGTAGAACTTGTACCTATTTGGACTGGGCTCAATTTATCTACAAATGTTCCATCTCCAACTTGGCCATAGGCATTATCACCCCATGCCCATAAAGTTCCGTCTGCGCGAAGACCAAGAGAATGTGATTCTCCCGTAGCTACTCCGACCCAATTGGTAACAATTCCTATTTGAACAGGTGCTGAACGATTTATTGTTGTACCGTCACCCAACATTCCATCATAGTTTGCGCCTGTTGCCCAAAGTTGACCATTTCTTACTTCCAATGTATGAGAACCTGTTGAAGAAAGACGCTGATAATTGCTACGATAGGGATTTCCATGCTTTGCTTTTGGCCTTAAAAACTGACCATAAGCGGAAATGTGATTAATACAAGAAAGTAAAACCAAAAATGATATTATTTTACTAATTGATTTCGGAAAAATTATCATAAAAAATATTTTTTACAAGAGAATATGAAACGGTTATGAAATTATTATGATTGACTAAAAAAAACTGGAAAGTGGAGGAGAAATTTAATAATTTAGCATGAAATGATATTGGAATCTTTTAAATAAGGTATTAATTGATTATTAATTCTTCAAATTATTATAAATTATTCTACAAAACTTTTCTTTAGAACAAAAATATTGAAACCTACTTATACAAAACAATAGGTATTTACACCTATTCCCCCCGTGAAAAACACCCTAATTCGCATATTAATTTTTTATCAATAAAATGGTTATTGCTTTAAATATTTAAAAAGAAAGGAAAAAAATTTAAATACGTTTAAATTGGTAATATGAATTATTCCAAAAAAGCCGACCCATTTCTGAGTCGGTTTTTAGAATAACTTATATCTACTTCACCAAAATCATTTTCCTTGTTTCCATCTTTAATCCATTACACTCTAAACTGTAATAATAGGTGCCCTGAGAAAGATGTTGCACATCAAATTCTAAAGTTTCTCGCATGCCTGTTTTACATTCTGATTGAGCGATTTTTTTACCAGTGATATCATAAATAACAATTTCCCCTTTGCAATCTGATGGTAAGAAATATTCAATATTGAATTTCCCTTGATTTGGATTCGGGTAGCTTTGGCCAAGGTATGGGGCATCCATCTCAATTTCACTAGCAGTTGTTTCGTTTTCTTCTTCACCATAACGGCAAGGAATTACAAAGGTTTTTCTGCAAGATGAAGCCCATTGCGGAGTGCCGCAAGCAGGAATACTACCGTTTGAAATTGGTGTGATATAAACCGCAAATGTTCTACCCGACCCATTTGCACCAGCATTAACTGGATTAAAGCTTATTCCTTCACCAGTGTATGTAGTACCAAAAATATTAGGAGAAGATGAATTTGTTAGCCAACCAGCTGTTGTTTCCGTTCCTATTGGACAAGAAATCCCTGAGTTTTCTTTGTAATACCATCTCCATTGAAACCCTCCAGAACCAACAGGATTGCTGCTTAATGTAATATTTGCAGGATTACCTGAGTTGCAGAAGGTTTGGTCTCCATCTGTCACTGCACCTATACTGAAAGGTGGCAACACAGTAACTTGGCGGGCGCCAACTGACCATTGATTGGTTGTTCCACTAGTTATTCTGCATGCATAAGTTCGACTTGAATTTAAACCTGAAGGAGGGTCATAACTTAATCCTGTTGCTCCTGTAATTAAAGTCCAGCCAGTAATTGGGTCTTCTGGATTTGGTGCAGACTGGATACCTTCCTTGAAATACCATTTTCTAGTTGATCCGCTTTGTGGAACTAACGAGAGGTAAATATTGGCAGGGTCGCCTCCATAACAAATTGTTTGGTTACCATCTGCTATAGACCCTGCATTGAAACCAGAACAAGGAATTACAAAAGTTTTACGGCAGCCTGAAGACCATTGAGGAACTCCACATGCTGGAATATTACCGTTTGCTATTGGTGTAATTAATAAGGCGAAAGTTCTACCATTGTTTAAAGTTCCTGCAGAACTTGGATCGAAGTTTAATCCTGAGCCTGTATTTGAAATACCTGAAATGTTTGTAGATGTATTGTTAGTATTCCATCCTGCTGGAATTGAACTTCCGTTAGGACAGTCTCCATTAACAGATTCTCTGAAATACCATCTATATTGATATGCACCTGAACCAACAGGATTTTGACTTAATGAAATTACTGATGGATTTCCAGAATTACAGAATGTTTGATCTTCTGATATAAGTGTTCCAGGATTAAATACAGGCAATACAGTTACTTTTTTCACTCCTAAAGACCATTGGGCGTTCGCACCACTTGTAACTCGACAAGCATAAGTTCTGCTATTAACAAGACCAGAAGGAGGATTGTAACTAGAGGATGTTGCACCATTAATTTGTGTCCATCCACTTATTGGGTCATTCGCTAATGGTGCTTCAACAATTCCGTTTTTAAAATACCAACGGTAAGTTGAACCGCTTGAAGGTGTTAATGAAAATACAATTGGTGATGGATCTCCAAGATTACAAATCGTTTCTTCTCCTGCTGCAATACTACCTGGAGTAAAGCTTAAACAAGGAATTACATTAGTTTTTCTGCAAGATGATGCCCATTGCGCGGCTCCGCAAGCAGGAATATCTCCATTAGCAATTGGTGTAATAAGCACAGCGAAGGTTCTACCATTATCAACGGTACCAGCACTTTGAGGGTCATAACTGATTCCTGAACCTGTTAAACTTGTTCCAGATATTGAAGAAGAATTGTTGGTTAACCAGCCTGAAGGAATCGTTCCTCCCGAAGGACAATCTCCTGTTACAGTTTCTCTATAATACCATTTCCATTGGTAAGCACCAGAACCAGCGGGATTTTGACTTAGTGTAATATTTGCTGGATTGCCCGAATTACAAAAAGTTTGGTCTGCATTTGTTACAACACCTGGGTTAAACGCTGGCAATACTGTTACTTGCCTAACACCAGTTGCCCATCGACTTATTGTACTTAATGTTGAGCGGCAAGCGTACGTTCTGGACTCTGTTAATCCTGTAGAAGGATTATAAGAAATTCCATTCTCATTGTTTATAGGTAACCATCCTGTAATTGCATCTGTTGCATTAGGAGCTGGAACAATTCCTGATTTGTAATACCATTGAAAAGTTGAACCTTCTGAAGGAGCTGTTGAGAATGATATAACATTTGGATCACCAGCATTGCAAATTGTTTCATTACTAGATACTAAAACACCTGGCTCGAAAGCAGAACAAGGTATTACAAAAGTTTTTCTGCAAGAATTTGCCCATTGTGGAACCCCACAAGCTGGTATATTACCATTTGAAATAGGAGTTATTAAAACAGCGAATGATCTACCACTATTCACATTACCTGCAGTAGAAGGGTCAAAAGTTATTCCTTGACCAGATATGCTAGTTCCAGTAATATTGAGTGATGAATTATTTGTATTCCATCCAGATGGTATAGAATTGCCAGAAGGGCATATTCCACTCGCACTTTCTCTAAAATACCACCTCCATTGATATGCTCCAGAGCCAGAAGGGCTTTCACTCAATGTTATTGGAGATGGATTTCCAGAACCACAAAAAGTTTGGTCTGCATTTAGAATTGAACCCGGATTAAATGGAGGTAAAACTGTTATCTGTCTAACGCCAGAAGCCCATTGTGATTCATTTCCATTGCTAACCCTACAAGCATAGGTTCTTGTTTGAGCTAATCCATTAAGGTTAACAAGGCTCGCTGAAGTTTCATCGGTAATTAAGCTCCATCCATCTATTGTTGCCTGATTTAATGGTGCAGCAACAATTCCATCTTGATAATACCACTGATAAGTAGCCCCAATGCTTGGAGGGATTGAGAAATTAATTGGTTGTGCATTTCCATTGTTACAAATTATTTGATTTCCGCTTTCTAATTGACCAGCACTAAAATTAGTAGTGCTAACAGCAATTTGCCTAACTCCTAAAGCCCAGTTAGCATTTCCACAATCTGGAGCTCCAATTGGATCAACCTGAACTGCATAACTCACAGAATTATTAGTAAACGGAGGATTATAACTTTCGGAAGTCGCTCCATCAATTAATGTCCAATTTATTGTTGAATTACCAACAGGAGCTGAATGAATACCTACTCTTGAATACCATTGATAACTGAAGCTTCCAGAACCTCCAGATGGTAATGTTTGGAAATTAATAAGTCCTGGATCACCTCCTGAAACAAACACCTCATTATTCACAACCAATTCTCCAAATGAAATTGAAGGAAGTACACCTATAGTAGTTGTCGCTACTATAGCGCATTGACCGGCAGTTGGCGTAAACGTATAAGTAGTTGTGCTTGAATTATTCAACGCAGGTGCCCAAGTTCCGATTATTCCATTGTTCGAAGTTATTGGCAGAGCCGAAAGACTTCCTCCATCACAAATCGGTGCAACCTGAGTGAATGTTGGTGTTACAAGTTGAACAGGACCTACCGAAACTGCAGTTCTAGTATTACTTGTACATCCAGAACTGGCGTTCCGAGCTTGGGCATAATAAGTTCCAGGATTAATTGGATTGAAAGTCGAAGTACCATTTGCTAGAATTGTTCCACCTGATGCTAAATCATACCAATCGATTGTGAAACCTGCAGCAACAGTTGCCGAAATAGAAGCAATTGAACCACCAGCACAATACGTTTGATCTCCACCGCTAACAGGGGCTGCGACTGTTGGGCAGTTGCAATTTGGAGCCGAAACTGCAAGTGTATTGTTGCAAGTTGAGTTAGCTGTTAAAATGATGTTTGATCCTGATGGAATTCCAGAAACGGTCCAATTGTTACCACTTGTATTTACAGCGTTTCCAGCAGAACTTGAAAGAGAACCAGCACTTATTAAAACACTCATCGACCAAGTGGAAAGGTCTATAGAACATGTAGGCTGATTTATAATCGAAATAGTAGGTAAAGGATTCACTGTAATGGTCATAGTAGCCGAAGTCGCACATTGACCAGCACTTAGTGTAAAAGTGTAAGTAGTTGTACTTGCATTGTTCAACGCTGGCGCCCAAGTTCCGGTGATGCTATTGTTCGAGGTTTTTGGCAAAGCCGAAAGACTTCCACCTGCACAAATTGGAGCAACCTGAGTGAATGTTGGTGTCACATTCGGATTAACAGTGATAGTCATTGTGGCTATTGACGCACATTGACCAGCACTTGGTGTAAACGTGTAAGTAGTTGTACTTGTATTGTTCAATGCTGGCGTCCAAATTCCTGTGATGCTGTTGTTAGAAGTTGTAGGTAAAGCCGAAAGACTTGCTTCAGCACAAATTGGAGCAACTTGAGTGAACGTTGGAGTTACAGACTGAATTGGGCTTACTGAAACTGCAGTTCTGATATTACTTGTACATCCAGAGCTGGCATTCCGAGCTTGGGCATAATAAGTTCCAGGATTAGTTGGATTATATGTCAAAGTTCCATTTGCAAGGATTGTTCCACCTGATGCTAAATCATACCAATCGATAGTGAAACCAGCAGCAACAGAAGCTGAAATAGATGCAATAGGACTACCAACACAATATGTTTGATCTCCACTACTTACCGGAGCTACAACTGTTGGACAATTACAATTTGGAGTCGAAACCGCAAGTGTATTGCTGCAAGTTGATGTAGTTGTTAAAATGATGTTCGTCCCTGATGAAATTCCTGAAACGGTCCAATTGTTACCACTTGTATTTACAGCGTTTCCAGCAGAACTTGAAAGAGAACCAGCACTTATTAAAACACTCATCGACCAAGTTGAAAGGTCTATAGAACATGTAGGCTGATTCACAATAGAAATAGTAGGAAGTTGATTTACAGTGATTGTCATCTCAGCAGTCGTAGCGCATTGACTTGCACTTGGTGTAAATGTGTAAGTAGTTGTAATTGCATTGTTCAAAGCAGGCGTCCAAGTTCCGTTGATGCTATTGTTTGAAGTAGTTGGTAAAGCTGAAAGGCTTCCACCTGCACAAATTGGAGCAACCTGAGTGAATGTAGGTGTTACATTCGGATTCACCGTGATAATCATTGTAGCCGTAGTTGCACATTGACCAGCACTTGGTGTAAAAGTGTAAGTAGTTGTACTCGCATTGTTTAACGCTGGCGCCCAAGTTCCTGTGATGCCATTGTTAGAAGTTGTTGGTAAAGCCGAAAGACTTCCTCCTGCACAAATTGGAGAAACTTGAGTAAACGTAGGTGTTACATTCGGATTCACCGTTATTGTCATTGTAGCCGAAGTAGCACATTGACCAGCACTTGGTGTAAAAGTGTAAGTAGTTGTACTTGCATTGTTCAACGCTGGCGCCCAAGTTCCGGTGATGCTATTGTTCGAGGTTGTTGGCAAAGCCGAAAGACTTCCACCTGCACAAATTGGAGCAACCTGAGTGAATGTTGGTGTCACATTCGGATTAACAGTGATAGTCATTGTGGCTATTGACGCACATTGACCAGCACTTGGTGTAAACGTGTAAGTAGTTGTACTCGCATTGTTCAACGCTGGCGTCCAAGTTCCAGTGATGCTATTGTTTGAAGTAGTTGGTAAAGCTGAAAGGCTACCTCCTGAACAAATCGGAGCAATCTGAGTGAATGTAGGTGTCACATTCGGATTAACAGTAATAGTCATTGTAGCCGAAGTCGAACATTGACCAGCACTTGGTGTAAAAGTGTAGGTAGTTGTACTTGCATTGTTCAACGCAGGTGCCCAAGTTCCAGTGATGCTATTGTTCGAAGTTGTTGGCAAAGCCGAAAGGCTTCCTCCAGCACAAATTGGAGCGACTTGAGTGAACGTAGGTGTTACATTCGGATTCACCGTGATAGTCATTGTAGCCGAAGTTGCACACTGACCAGCCGTTGGTGTAAACGTGTAAGTAGTTGTACTTGCATTGTTCAACGCTGGCGTCCAAGTTCCAGTGATGCTATTGTTCGAAGTTGTTGGTAAAGCTGAAAGA
>Ga0247831_1003118_pt1 | contig 25055 bp, 20 predicted proteins | sample LaCruzMarch2015__9_FD_192406 | JGI IMG/M metagenome (GOLD analysis project Ga0247831, IMG submission 192406) | Freshwater microbial communities from meromictic Lake La Cruz, Castile-La Mancha, Spain - LaCruzMarch2015_1m | ecosystem: Environmental > Aquatic > Freshwater > Lake | place: Spain...
CGGTGTGGCTAACTTGCGCAGCGAGCGGGGGTAGGCAGCGGAAAGAGCATTGCCGATGGCGAAGCAGAGACAGATGCCGCTGAAAACATAAGCGGCCAGCGCCGCGACTTCGAGTGGGTTCATCTGGGTGAAGGACCAGGTCTTCACCCCCAGTCCTAGGTTGGTCATAACGGCCGCGAGAATGGCCGAGGTGCTGAGTGTGATCTGGGCCTTCAGGTCCGAGCGGCTGATCTGCTGCTCCACATCCTGGTAGAGCATGTAAATGAGACGAGTGATATCGATGGGCGTCTGCTCAACTGGCGTGGTGGTGGAAACCGAACTGAGGAGGCTGATGCAAGGAGAAGGTGGAGTCACAGGTTCCATGGAAGTTAAACTTGTACCTTAGTTAGCAGTGCATGCGCCACAAGTGACAAACTCTTCACTTCAACGGACATCGAAAAAATCGAAGAAGAACAGCACAGCCGCCTGTTCCTTGGTCATGCCGGAGGCCTTGCCAATGATAGTGCCGCGCTCGCGCACGGTGCCGTCGGGCTCAATGCGCCCCACGACACTGCCGCTCACGCGCACGTCGCCATTTGACTCCACACGTCCAGCCATGCTGCCCCGCTCGCGGATGGTGCCGCCGGATTCAATCCGGCCCTGCACACTGCCTTTGACTCGGATGTCGCCATTGGCTTCAAAGCGACCCTCCACGCTGCCATGAATGCGGACATCGCCATTGGATTCCACACGACCTACCGGGCTGCCGCCGACGCGGATGTCACCTGCGAACAAGGGCAGGCTCACCAAGAGAAACACGATGCGCAGGGCTGATTTCATGAGCTTCATTTAACCTAAAATGCGCTGCATGTCACTTGTTGTCAGGCCATCGCGCCCCGTGCATAGTCGGCGTCCTTTCTTCCGCCTACCCCCGCATGAGCCAAGCTACCTCTGATGCTGCCGCCATGGCTCGCAAGCCCGATGGCCAGACCGCGCCCTGGTGGCGGCGCTGGCTTCCAGGGCAGGCGGGCAAGGGTAATGCGACGAGCCACAGCATCCTGCCTGTGCTGATTGAGGTCTTCGCGGGGTTCAGCAAGCTGGATGGAGATGTGGAGGAGGACGAAATCGACTCCTCGCTCGGCTACCTGCGCTACGACTACCCGGACGCGATCTACTCGGAACTGCGCCGCCTTTACTTCGAGGCGTTGCAACAGCAGCAGGACCTGACGCAACGGGCTAAGGAGCTGAGCAAGACGCTGACGATGGAGCAGAAGATTCTGCTCGGCGTGCAACTCTACCTATTGATCAGTCGCTCATCGCAAAATCGGCGGCAGATGGTGGAGTTCTATCTGTTCATGACGAACCTGGGCATCGCCGCCCAGGCTATCGACATTGTGTATCAGCTCAATGCTGGCGACCGCACCACAGACGAGGACTTCCACGCCAAGGGCGCGCAACCGCTGGAGAACCTGCGCATCGCCGGTGCCATGCCGTGCGATGTGCTGCTGCGCTCGCTGTCCGCTGACTGCGTGGTCACGGCCTACCGCTATCAGAATCTGGTGCTGCTAAAAAACACCGGTAGTGTGCCGATCCTGGTGCGCAGTCGCCGTCAGCCGCCCGGTGATTTCAGCCGCCTGTATCCTGGTGAGCGCGTGGTGCTCGAGGACGTAGCTTTAGACTACAACGATCTGCTGTCCTACTTCAGCGCGAAGAAGACGCTGATCGGCACGCAGTTGTATTTGACGCTGACCGAGGAAGGCGATGCCGAGATCGCTCCGCAGCGTGCGCGAGGCACGAACCTGCGCCTGAGCTTCGGCTTGGGGGTCACTATCGAAGCGCTGCGGGATACGGAAGCTACGCTCAACGGTCAGCCGTTAAAGGCTGGAACTGTGGTCGAAGCGTCGATCGAGGATGCCATCATCGCACATGGCGAGGTGGAGATTTCGCTGCTCGACCTGCGTCGTCGAGCCCGCGAGTTCGGCGCGCAGTTCCGTCTGGAAGGTAGCCGCAACACGTATCTCGTTTCCAACAACCCCGACTTGCTGGAGGAGGGTGACATCTTGCTCTCCGAAGAGACCGAGGGCGAAGTGCTCCTGCGCATTGAGTGCGACTACACGGAGAAGAATGGCAGCGTGGAAGTGCTGCGAAGTGCTCGTCCGGTGTATGTGGGTAACTTGCAAGTGCGCGACAAGGTAATGCTCAACGATGGCGACACCATCACGCTGGGCGAGGGGCAATTCCTGCGTTGTCATTTCGCGGACCGCATCATCGAAGAAGAACGCAACACCGTGCGCCAGATTGACGTTCGTGAGCTAGTGCATTGGTTTGACCAAAAGGGCACGGCGCTGGATGGCATAAGCCTCTCCGCAAGACGTGGCGAAATGATCTGCGTCATGGGCCCCAGCGGTTGCGGTAAAAGCACGCTGCTGCGTGTGCTTGGCGGTCAGTTGCGACCGCGCTCCGGCGATGTCTTGATGAATGGTCTGCCGGTGTATCAGCACCTGCACAACCTCCAGCCTTACATCGCCTACATCCCGCAGGAGGATGCCTTTGATCCGCTGCTGAAGGTGCAGGAGAACCTGAATTTCAGCGTGGCCGTGCGCTGCCCACACTTGAAGATTGAAGACCGTCGCAAACGCGTGGATGCGAAGCTTGCGGAACTCGGCCTCGCTGAACTTCGCAACCGCTTAGCAGGCACGCCGGAGCAAAAGTTCTTGAGCGGTGGCGAGCGCAAGCGCTTGAATGCCGGCCTGGATATGATCGGCATCTCGGACCTTTACCTGTTCGACGAACCGACCTCGGGCCTGTCGTCCAAGGACAGCGAGCACGTGCTGGAAATCATTCGCTCACTAGCCAGTAACAAGATCGTTTTCGCCTCCATTCATCAGCCGTCCATGCGACTGCTGCAAATGTTCGACAAGGCGCTGCTGCTCGACAAAGGCGGCAAGATGGCCTTCTTCGGCACGCCGCAAGCCATGCTGGAATACTTCTGGCGCGTGTATCACGAGGAAACCGGTCATCCCGGAGAGTCCGAGCACATGGGCAATGTGACGCCGGACTTTGTCTTCGATGTGCTGGAGACGCCGCTGCGAGACATCAGTGGCGACATCATCGTGGAGCAGAACGCGGAAGGCCACTTAGTTGCAGCACGCCGCTTCCCACCCAACTTCTGGCGTGACCGGTATCAAACCCATCGTCTCATGCAATCGATGTCCGGTGGCAGCGAGACGCAGACACGCCAGCGCGGCAGCGGTGAGTCTTCACGGCGGGACAGTGAATTGAAGCAAAAGAAGATCCCGCAGCCACCAAAACATCACATCCGCGAGGAGTGCATCCTCTTCGGCACTATGTTGCGCCGCGCGTTTCTCAGCAAGCTGCGCAACCGCGCGAACTTGTTGACCACGCTACTGGAGGCCCCCATGCTCGCATTGCTCATCAGCATGGTGCTGCGCTACTCGGAGGAGGAGCACTACACCTTCGCCTCGGCCTTCCACATACCGACCTATCTCTTCCTCAGCTTGGTGGTGGCCATGTTTCTGGGCCTCACGAACAGCGCCGATGAGATCATTCGTGACCGCGCGATGCTCAGTCGCGAGCGCAATCACAACCTGCGAACGTCGTATTACCTCATCGGCAAGATCATGGCGCTCGGCACCTTCGCCCTGATCCAGTGCTTCATTTATCTTGCCGTCGGGAACTGGATTCTGGAGCTCCGCGAGATGTTCCTCATCCATCTTTGGTGGATGTTCATCACCTCGGTAAGCGGTGCCTGTCTTGGCTTGCTCATCAGCAGCCTGGTGCATGACACCCGCACAGCGCTGAATGCCATCCCGTTGCTGCTCATCCCGCAGATCATCCTTGGCGGCGCGCTGATCAAGTATGAGGAGATGAATCGGAACCTGGACTTCGTCTATTCCATGCGCCGCTACATTGCGGAGGAAGAGGGCACCACGGGCGAGTCCGCCAGCAAGCTGAAGGTGCCTTTCATCTGCGAGTTCATGCCGCTACGCTGGAGCTATGAGGCGATGCTCGTCTCGCAGGCCAAGATGAATCCGCTCACCCGTAGTCAGGACATCCTGGAGGGACGCATTCAGCAGATCGTCGATGAACCTCGTGAGTTGACCGAGAAAGAACACGAAACCCTGGACCTAACCAAGCAAGCGCTAGCGGTCGTCTCGGGTCTGCAAGCTCGTGACCCGGAAGACATTCCGAAACACCTCGACAACGTGCGCCGCAATGCGCTGCGCGGCACCTTGACCCAGGAGCTGCTCGACTATGTGCAACGCGAAAAGAAGGGCACCAGTGCCGAGCAGCTCTATGTGAACCGCAAGGTGCTCGACCTGGTCACGAAGGCAGAAATGGAGCGCGAGGACTACCGTCGAAAGACGAGCCCCAATGTGTTCTTCGGCACCACGAAGAAATACACCTTGCCCCATCACCTGTGGTTTGCGGCTCCTGATACAGCCCTCACGGCCCCGTCCAAGATGGGCTTCTATTGGGCCGAGGTCGAGATTCGAACCGTGTGGCTGAACACTGGCATCATGCTGATGAGCCTGTTGCTTGTGGTTGCCTGTGTGCAGGTGTCGCTGCGGCGGCAGCTCACACGCGTTTAGAGAGTTTTTGAAATGCTCAACCTACCGTATTGCTCGCTTCCCTGGAGTGGGGTCGCGGTAGCGCCGCATTCCAAAGAGCAAGTGTAGGGCTTCCACAGATCACTGCGCCATCTCCGCCGGTATCTGCCCGACAAAGCGCGGCTCTAGCCCGATGGCGTCAAACAGCGCTGTCAGCTGGGCATGGCCTACATCTGCGGCGTCGTCGATCTCGAAATACACGAGGTCATGGTGCACATCGACCTTGTAGCGCACCTTCGGGATCAAATTCATCTGATTGTGCAGCTGCAGCACGTAATCTTCACGACGCAGGCCACAGGCGTAAACTTCGAGTTCGATCATGTCGTGGAGGCTAGCGGAAAGCGCGGCTGGAACACAAGATAAAACTCAACTCACAAGAAGCGGGCTGTGCGGCTCTCCTTGCACTTCTTGACCTGCTCCGGCGTGCCGGCGGCTACGACTTTGCCGCCGTGCTCGCCTGCTTCTGGGCCGATGTCGATGAGGTAATCTGCCTCGGCGTAGACATCAGGATGATGCTCAATCACGATCACCGTGTGACCCTCATCGACGAGACGATGCAGCACATCAATGAGTCTTGCCACGTCGCTGACGTGCAGGCCGATGGTGGGTTCCTCGATCAGGTAAAGATTACGCTTACCGGCCTTGGTGATGCCCTTGAGCCGCTCCTTGTTGGTGCGTCCGTCGCCACTGCGCAACTCCGTCACGAGCTTGATGCGTTGTGCTTCGCCACCGCTCAAGGTGGGGCTGGGCTGGCCCAGTTGCAGATAGCCCAGACCAGTGTCGGCCAGCAGTTTCAGCGGTCGGGCGATTTTGCTCACAGGTGCAAAGAACTCTGCCGCGTCGTCGATGCTCATGCGCATGACATCGCCGATGTGCTTGCCGCTGTATTCGACCTCCAGCGTCGCAGCATTGAAGCGCATGCCTTTGCACACCTCGCAATGCACCCGAGTGGTCGGCAGGAAATTCATCTCCACCTTCACCTCGCCATTGCCCTGGCAGGACTCGCAGCGTCCGCCTTCGGTGTTGAATGAAAAACGGGAGGCTGTGTAGCCGCGCGCACGGGCCAGCGGCACCTGCGCGAACAGCTTCCGAATGTCATCCCAAATACCGACGTAGGTCGCAGGGCAACTACGCGAGGTCTTGCCAATCGGCGACTGATCGACCTCATGCACATACTCCAGATTTTCGAAGCCCGTGAGGCTGCTCCAGGTGTGTGTGCCTTTGCTCTTCGCCTTCTTGTCCTTGCTCAAAGCTTCACGCACGGCAGGGCTTAGCGCGCCATGCATGAGCGAGCTTTTGCCACTGCCGCTGACGCCCGTCAAAAGGGTCAGGCATCCGAGTGGGATGGTCACATCGATCTTCTTCAAATTGTTGGCCGTCGCGCCCTTCAATGTGAGCCAGCCCTCCTTGGCGCTTGCTTTTGGCAAGGCGCGGCGTTCACCACGCGAGGGATGCCGCAAGGGCTTGCGCAAGGATCGGCCGGTGACACTCGCCTTGTCCTTCAAAATGTGCGCCAGCGTTCCTTGCGCGATGATCTCGCCGCCGAAGCGTCCGGCTCCAGGGCCCAGGTCGATGATCGTGTCCGCACGCTTCATTGTCTCATCGTCGTGCTCCACCACGAGCAGTGAGTTGCCTTTGTCGCGCAGGGCGACGAGCGTATTGAGTAAGGCTTCGTTATCACGCGGGTGAAGGCCAATGGTAGGCTCATCCAGCACATACAACACGCCGCGCAGATTGCTGCCGAGTTGGGCGGACAAGCGAATGCGCTGTGCCTCGCCGCCGCTCAGCGTGTCAGCGCTGCGATTAAGCTGCAAGTAACCCAGACCTACCTCTTGCATGAAGTGCAGGCGCTGCTCGATCTCGGCTAGAATGTCGCGTGCGATGATCGCTTCGGTGCCTGCAAACTTGAAGGTCTTCACCAGAGCTGCGGCATCAATCGCGCTGAGTCGTGCGAAGTCCGCGATGGCGTGCTTGTCGAGTTTCACGGCGCGACCGATCTCGTTGATGCGGCTGCCGTGGCACGTCGGGCATTCGGTGCGAGGGGTTTCTTCATCATCGCTGTGGAACTTGCGTTCCTCTTCCATCTCCTGCTCCAGCATGGACACATCATCGCGCCGATCTTCGTTGCGTGACTTGCCGCCAACCAGACCAAATCCACGGCAGGTCTTGCACCAGCCATGCGGGCTGTTGAAGCTGAATAGGCGCGGATCGAGTTCTTCAAAGGACAAGCCGCACGAGGGGCAGCTCATCTCGGTGTTCATGATGTGGATCGACTTGTCGGCGAGCCGTATCTTCAGTGTGCCCTTGCCCATCTTGAGCGCTTGCTCGACCAGCGGACGCAGGGCGGCCTCCGTGAGCTTCTGGTCCGCTTGTCCGATGACCGCATCAATCGTGTGCTCCTTGAAACGCTCCAGCTTCTTGAAGTTCTGCGTGCTCTTGAACTCGCCGTCCACCAGCAAGGACTCAATGCCATGCTTGCGCGCGTGCTCGGCCACTTCGTTGTGGAAGCCTTTCCTCGCCTTGATCAGCGGCGCGAGGATGTGCACGGAGCCCTTCTTGGTGTTCTGAGCCACGGCTTGCACAATCGCCTGCACGCTCTGCTTCTTCACTGGGATCGCGCATTTCGGACAGTGCTGCGTGCCCAGCTTGGCAAAGAGTAGGCGCAAGAAATGGTAGATCTCCGTGACCGTGGCAACAGTCGACTTGCCGCCGCCGCGTGAGATGCGTTGCTCAATGGCGACCGTCGGTGGCACGCCTGTGATCACATCCACATCCGGCTTCTCCATCTGCTCGACAAAGGTCCGCGCATACACCGACATCGAGTCCAGGAAACGCCGCTGGCCTTCGGCAAAGACCAGGTCAAACGCAAGGCTCGATTTGCCGGAGCCGCTCAAGCCAGTGACCACGACGAATTCATCTCGTGGGATGGTGACATTGATGTTCTTGAGGTTGTGCTCGCGGGCACCGGTGATGTTAATTGAGTTGAGAGGTAGAGAAGTCGAGACGTGAGAAGTTGCAGGCTTGAGTTTTGTCGGGGTTTCTCTCAAGCGCTCCTCTCCACTTCTCCACTTCTCACCAATCACTTCCTTCAAGTAACGCCCCGTCCACGACTCTGCGCACTCCGCCACCTCCTCCGGTGTGCCCGCTGCCACGAGATGCCCGCCTGTGGCACCGCCATCGGGGCCGAGGTCGACGACCCAGTCTGCACACTTGATGACTTCCAGGTTGTGCTCGATGACGAGCAGGCTGTGACCTTCATCGACGAGGCGTTGCAGCAGCTTTACCAACAAAGCGATATCATCGAAGTGCAGGCCGGTCGTGGGTTCATCGAGCAGCAGCAGGCTGCCGTGATCCGCACTGCTGGGCTCCAGCAAGTGGCCGATCAATTTCAACCGCTGTGCCTCGCCTCCCGACAGTGTATTCAAAGGCTGGCCGAGGCGCAGGTAACCGAGACCGGCTTCACTGACGAGCTTCATTGCATCAACAATGTGCTGGGCCTTGCGCTTCGACGGTGGCGACATGTCGGCAGCGTGCTTGGCGAAGAACTCCGATGCCTCCTCCACGGTCATGCCGAGCACTTCATGGATGTTCTTGCCGTGCAGTGTCAGCTTCAGTGCGTGGGGCTGGTAGCGTTTGCCTTCGCATTCAGGACAAGTCACATACAGATCGCTGAGGAACTGCATCTCGATCTTTTCGAAGCCATTGCCCCAGCAGCGCTCGCATCGTCCCTCGCCGCTGTTGAAGCTGAAGAAGCCGGGCGTGATGCCTTGCGCCTTGGCGTCGTCCGTCTCAGCGAATAGGGCACGGATGTGATCGAACGCGCCAATGAACACGGCGGGTGTGCTGCGCGGCGTGCGCGCCAGTGGCGACTGATCAACCATGACCACGCTGCCGAGCTGCTGGTGGCCGAGGATTTCCTTCACCGCGCCGGGCTCATCCTCGCACACCTCGCCACGCAGGCGTTGCAGGTTCCGATACAAAACATCGTGCACCAGCGTGCTCTTGCCGCTGCCGCTGACGCCCGTGATGCAGCAGAAGACGCCGAGCGGAATGCTGACGTCGATCTTCTTGAGGTTGTTCTGGCGTGCGCCGATCAACTGCAAGTGATGAGTGATGGGTGATGATTGCTTAGACTTCGCCGTCCCAGGTTTCGGAGCACCAAGCACCAATGACTTCACACTCCTCCGCTGCTTCGGCACCGGGATCATCTTCCGCCCAAACAAGTAATCGCCAGTCAACGAACTCTTGTGCGTCTCCAGCTCATCCATCGTGCCGGCAAAGACGAGGTTGCCACCTTTGTCACCGCGACCCGGACCGATGTCGATCAAGTGATCGGCGGCCTTCATCACGCTCTCTTCATGCTCGACGACGAGCAACGTGTTGCCTTTGTCGCGCAGGCCTTCCATGACGCCGATCAAGCGGCCGATGTCGCGAGGATGCAGGCCGATGCTGGGCTCGTCCAAGACGAAGAGGGTGTTCACTAATGAGGCGCCCAGGCAGGTCGTGAGGTTGACGCGTTGCAGCTCGCCACCGCTGAGAGTGCGCGTTTGACGATCCAGATTCAGATAGCCAAGCCCGGCGCGCTCCATGTAGCTGAGACGCGAAACGACTTCATCACGCAGCAGGCGCAGGGCATGATCCTTTTCCGGCACGGGCCACTGCTGCGCTAGGTTGTGCAGATCGCTCACTGGCAGTGCCCACAGATCAGCGATGGTGTGGCCGCTTACGCGGTAGTTGCAGGCCTCTTTTTTCAAGCGCCCGCCGCCGCAGTCGGCACACTCGGTGTAAGCACGGTAGCGGCTGAGGAAGACGCGGACATGCATCTTGTAGGCGCGCGATTCCTGCCACTTGAAGAAGCCGCGAACGCCATACCACTCGCCCGCCTTGTAGGCTTCCTCGGGATCGCTGCGCGTGCCTTCGATCAGCCACTTGCGATCCTCCTTGCTGTAGGCCTCGAAGGGCTTGGTGATGTCCACACCGCGCTTGATCGCAGCGGTGATCAGATCGGTCTGACACTCCGCATGCGTGCTGCCGCTGAAGGCCTTCACCACGGCTTGCTCAATGCTCAGCGACTCATCTGGAATCGCTTTGTGCATGTCCAGTCCCAGCGTCTTGCCAAAGCCACGGCACGTCGGGCACGCCCCAATCGGATTGTTGAAGCTGAACAAGCCAGGCGTGGGCGAGGGGAGGGTGATGTCGCAGTGCGCGCAGTGCCAGCCGGTGGAGAAATGCAGTTCCTGGTTCCTGGTTCCTGGTTTTTGGTTAGAAGATGAAGAGCCTGACTTTGAAATGTCTGCTTTGGCTTTCTTGGAGGAGGAACCGGGAACTGGGAACTGGGAACCCGAAACTGCATCGAACATGCATGACATCTGCCCCTTCCCATAGCGCAGCGCGGCTTCGATCGCTTCGCCAAGGCGTGCCTGAGAGGCCGTTTCCAGCTTTACGCGGTCTTGCACGACCAGGACACGGGCAGGCAGCTTGCGGCCTTTGAGCGCGTCCTTGTCATCAAGACGAACCACTTCGCCATAGAGCCAAATGCGCAGGAAGCCCTGGCCTTGTAGGAACTCGGCGAAGTCGATGGCTTCAGTGTTCGGCGGCACGGGGATGCCGAAGAGGATGAGCGCGGTCTGGCCTGGATGCGTGGCCAGCAGTTCACGCTGAATGCTTTCCGCCGTGTCGGGCTTGACCGGCTTTTGGCATTCGGGGCACGTGGCTTCCGCGAGACGCGGGAAGATCATTTTGAGGTAGTCGTTGATCTCCGTGATCGTGCCGACGGTGCTGCGCGTGCTGCGGATGTTGTTGACCTGCTCAATGGCGATCGCGGGCGGAATGCCCTCAATGCTGTCCACCTGCGGCTTGTCCATGCGCTCGAAAAACTGCCGCGTGTAAGGCGAGAAAGTCTCGACGTAACGGCGCTGCCCTTCCGCGTAGATCGTGTCGAAAGCGAGCGACGATTTGCCGCTGCCACTGGGACCCGTGATGACGCTGAGCTTGCCAATCGGCAGGTCGAGGTCGATGCCCTTCAGGTTGTTCTGCCGAGCCCCGCGAATGCGGATCACATTGGACGGAGCTTTGGGCGAGGACTTGGCGGCAGGACGTTTCGACATGGGGGAGCGGCAGTGTAGGACTACGCTCCGCTCCGGCAAATGGTGGCGTCGGGAAAAGTATCGACTGCGATTGCGTCAGGGCTGAGGGAAAAGCTTGGCCACACCCATCAACCCCAAACTACTTCGGCGCTCCCGTGATCGTCTGCATCGAAGCGTCCGTGAAATCGGCATCACTGTAGTTGCTTACCGAGTCCGAGCGTGTGCCTTCGATTAAGGTGCTGGTGCCAGTGGCGGGTGTGCTGAGCGTGAAGCTGACGGGGATGAAGTAGCCGCTGTCCATGCGCACGACCTTGCCGGTTTCGACGATGCGCGTGGGCTGGTCGCCACTGTCGTAGAACTCGATCTTCATCGGCACGTAGCGCTTCTCATCCATCCAGCACTTCACCTTTTGGCTGCCTTCCTTGCACAGCACCACGGAGCAGTCGGCGGTGCCGATCTTTTCATGCGCGATGATTTCCGGCTTCGGCCAGTCGAGGAAGTCTGTGAGGATGTCATCAATCGTCATGTCCGTGCTGAAGACCTTCAGCTTGCGATCTGCACTGGTCAGCTTGGTCACGCCCTTGCCGGGAATGAAGCTGCTGCCGGTGAAACTGTTGCCCTTCACATGCAGGAGGAGGGACTCGCCTTTGCGCTCCTTGGGGAAAAGCAGTTGGTAGAGATGCTCCGAACCTCCATCAGCGGAGCTGCGCCGCTTGATCTGCAATTGCAGCACAGTCTTGTCCGTGGCGGAGGTTTGCTCCATACGGCCCCGCAAATACACGCCGCCTTTCGGAGCGGCGGCCTTCACCGTGGCAATGAATTGGGGCGCGGTGAGGGTTTGAGCGTAGCAAGGGGTGAAGGTCAGCAAGGAAGCGATGACGCGAGCGGTCATTTTCGAAGACAAGTAGGAGTAAGAAACCGAGCAGGACTGAAGCGTTTGTCGCTTCAGGGGGTGACAGAGCCCCCGACTTCATAGGCAAAGAGCAACTCCTGATCGCGCAGGTAGAGCTTGCCGCCGCTGACCACGGGGTGCACCCAGATCTTGCCACTCTTCGCGCGCTGCGTGGTCTGCGGGCTGAGGGTGAAGCGGCCATGTTCCTTCCAGCCTTTGGGCGAGGCATCGATCAGCGCCACGGTGCCGGTGTCTTCTTCCAGCAGGTAGAGCATGCCGTCGGCGTAGTGGATCGCGCCTTTCTTGAGCGCCTTCTTTTCCTGCCATTTCACTTCACCGGTCTTGATGTCCATACAGGTCCAGCCCTTGCCATCGCTGAAGCCATACAGATTGCCTTCGTGCAGCAAGACACCGCCGTGGTGATTGACCATGTCGGTATTGGAGTAGATCTCGGTCACTTCATTGCCTGGGCCGATCTTGACCGATTTGCAGCCGACGCCGTAACCCGCGGCGACGAAGACTTGGCCTTCGCTGAAGATGGGCGTCGGGATGACGGCGGTCTTGCCAGGGAACTCGGACTTCCACAATACCTTGCCATCCACAGCATTTACAGCGGCGATGCTTTGCATGGTCAGTTGGATCAGTTGACGTGCGCCATTGTGCGTGACGGGCACGATGGAGGAATACTGCGCAGGGTCCGTCCATTCGGTGCTCTGCCAGGCGAGCTTGCCGGTCAGCTTGTCAAAGGCGGCCACGGTGCCTTGCGATCCGCCGGGGGTGGCGACGACTAGATTCCCTTCGACCAGCGGGCTTTCGCAATAGCCCCAGCCGGGGACCTTGCCGCCAAGCGAATCCATTGTGACACGCCAGACTTCCTTGCCATCGGCTGCATTCAGGCAGACGAGCACACCTTTGCCACTGATCGCATACACCTTGTCGCCATCGACGGTGGGCGTGCTGCGCGGGCCATTGCCCCAGTTGTTCGTCAGCAGTGCGCCGGTTTCGGCGGCCCACTTCTCTTTGCCCGTGGCGGTATCGACCGCGATCACATACTCGATCACATCGCGCGCGCCCATCGTATAAAGCGTGCCGCCTACGATGGAAAACCCTGCGTAGCCCAGGCCCACATCTTGATTCATCCACGCCTGCTTTGGACCGGTGCTGGGCCACTTTTTCAGCAAGCCAGTTTCGGTGCTCAGGTCATCGAAGTTGGCCCCGCGCCAGCGTGGCCAGTCGGCGGCTTGAGCAAGGGAAGCGAAGGCAGCGAGCGCGAGCAGAGTGGATGCGATTTTCATAGTCGTGATCAAAAAGAGGAACGATGGGCAAGTTGTCGCTATTGAGACGGAAATGAGAGCGCTAATCCAGCACAAAACCGGATCATTTCGGTTTCAGCCTCGGATCCAGGCTGGCCAGGGGTCTCTTGCTGAAGGCCTGCCACTGGGCATCGCTCTGCGCTCGCGTGCTCACGCCATCATGCACCCAGAGGCCGTAGCGTAGCCGCAGCTTTTGTGTGTCGGTAACGGTTACGGCCTTCTCCGGCGTGGTGCAGGCGCACATCCAGCCATCGTTGCGCACATGAAAAGCGGTCGGGTGCTGAGGGTTCGAGGGGTGATTCATCAGCGTGAGGCCGCCGAATCCATCCGATGCATTCGTGATGCGACCGCTGTAGTCGCACCAGTGCGCAGACTGGCGGAACACCTGCTCTTCATTGACCTGACCTTCGCTGTTCAAGATGCGCCCGCCGCCATCATGCAGGCCGATCGTCTTCGCCACCCGCACGCCGACCAGGCCGAAAAATGTGGGGTTAAAGACCGATGTCTTGCCCTTCGGCGCAGCGAACTCGAGGTCAATAATCAGCAGCCAGCTCCTCGCACCATCGAGAGGCACTACTTCGCTGCGGCGCGTCTCGATCAGCTGGATTTCTTGGTCCGCCGCCCGCACCCAATGATTCGTCTGGATCATATAGGCCGAATCATCCGCGTCTTCATAACGATCCACGCGTTGTGTGATGATCCGGCCCTGCACCTTCGCCTTGTCACCCCAGAAGTCGATACCGTTCACGTCGTTGTGCGAGATCCACACGCCATTGTGATGGCTGTGCGACACCGGATCGTAAGGATGCCCCATGCGCACCAAGTTGATGCCCTGGCTGGTCAGGATGGGATGCCAGAACGGCCGCATGTCCGCTGCATCGTAATGGCTCGCCGTCAGTTCCTTGCCATCAAGTTGGAAGGAAGAAATCGAATGCGGCAGCGGAAACACCTGCATGCGCGGCACTGGCTTCGCCGAAGGCAAGGGGGTGTCTTGAGCGAAGCAAGAGAATGAGAGTAAGGCGGTGAGGCAGACAAGACGCATGTCACCTCTACGTGATGCCGTGGCTCTGTCTCACGGCACCACTCGAATCATTACCTCGCTGCGGCGCAGGAAGCTCGGTGTCCACGGCGGATCGTAGTAAGCGAAGACGGGCTCGCCTTCGGTCGTGAGCTTTTGGTCACTGCACCAGGCGCGCAGCTTCTGCACGGCTTCGGCTTCATTCTTGCCGCGCGCACTGCCATCGAAGCGATGCACCGCGAGCTTGCCGCCCTTCCAGGCTTCGACCTTCACGGCGTCAGCCTTGGGTTTGGGAGCACCTTTGGCCTCCACCGCCTTGGGCACGATGAAGCTCATGCTGCCAGCACCCGTGCTTCGGTCGATGAAGACCGGCGTCGTCATCGCGATTTTTTCCTCGCGCTCGTTCTTGCCGCTGATGTAGCCGAACAGACGCATGAAGCTGCCATCCGCGTCGGAGACCATGCCCGTCTTGGCCAGCTTTAGATCAGGATACTCTCGCAGTTCAAAGGCTCCGTCGGTCTGCGTGACCTTGTAATTCGGTGTCTCGGTGTTGGCGCGTGAGTTGTTGTAAAACCAAGCACAGCTACCCAGTAAAAGTAGAGCGGGCAGAATCCAAAGCAGGTGTTTCATGCCACGGCATACGGACCTGGAGCCGGCAAAGATGAAAAGAAAGGTTGCGCGGCTGCTTGTTTCGTTTATTTCTGTTTCAACAGAAATAACCGCCATGCAGGAACTCTCGCCCACCGCTCGCAAGTTTATCACCCACTGGGGAGAGCTGGGAACGCGCTGGGGCATCAATCGCACCATGGCCCAGGTTCACGCGCTGCTTTACCTCAGCGAGAAGCCACTGAATGCCGAGGACATCTGCGAAACGCTGGAGTTCGCCCGCTCGAACGTCAGCACCGCCGTCAAGGAACTGCAAGGCTGGGGCATTGTGCGCATGGTGCATTTGCAAGGCGACCGCCGCGACCACTTCGAAAGCATGAAGGACGTGTTCGAGATGTTCCGCGTGATCATGATGGAGCGGAAGCGCCGCGAGATCGATCCCACGCTGAAGCTGCTGCGCGAGTCCGCCGAGGAGATGAGCAAGGTCAAAGGCAGCGCCGATGCCGTGACCAAGGAGCGCCTGCAAGGGATGCTGGAGTTTTTCGAGCTGTCCAACCACTGGGCCGAGCAAGTGCAGAAGGTGTCCACACCCAACCTGCTGCGCGCCGTGAAGATGGGGGACAAAGTGTTCAAGCTGCTGGGACTTGGAGTGTGAATAAACTTTTTATGGCCACCAAAGAGCACAGAGATCACAAAGGGATACAAGGGGCCCAACTCAGATCGCTGTTTCCCCGCCATTGTGCCCTCTGTGCTCTTTCGTGGCCAAACTAAACCTCCCCTTTTTTTGATCCATGATTTCGATAATTACAGAAATAACCGCTACGACCGTTAACAACGGATGGCTGGCAATGTGGAGTCTCGCTCTGGGGCTGTTCTGGCTGGGGAAGATGTGGGTGCTGCGCCACAGTCATGGTGCTGCTTTGGAAGACAGGGTTGCCTTTGTGCTTCTGTGGCCTGGAATGGATTTCGCGGCCTTTAGGCGCAAGCCATTGCTGCACCTGCCTTTGCTCCGACGCGGCATTATCAACCTCATCCTCGTTGCGCTGCTCATTTGGTTCATCGCACGCCGGATACCGAATGACTTCCTCGCCACGTGGCTGTGCATGATCGGCTTTATCTGGGCACTGCATGGCGGCGTGTTCACCCTGCTGACCGCCTTCTGGCGCAGCCGGGGGCGCGATGTGCAGCCTCTGATGAATGCGCCGTTGCTGGCGGCTTCGGTCACCGAGTTCTGGGGCAGGCGCTGGAACCATGGTTTCCGCGATCTGGTGCACGGCGCAGTGTTCAAGCCTGCAGCCCGGCGCTTCGGCGCAAAGGCAGCGATGATGATCGTCTTTGTCGTATCGGGCCTGGTTCATGAACTGGTCGTCACGGTGCCTGCGCGCGGCGGCTACGGCGGCCCGACACTCTACTTCGCACTGCAAGGTCTAGCTGTGTGGCTGGAGAGCGGATGTCCGGTCAAAAGCTCGATCTTCTGGCGTGCCCGCACCTTTGCCTTCGTGCTGCTGCCACTGCCCATCGCCTTTCCGGCACCGTTCGTGACGAACGTCTGCCAGCCCTTCTTTGAAACCCTCGGAGCCCTGCCATGAACACCCAGCTCATCCTTCTGCAAATCGCGGGTGCCGGTCACTTCGGTATCGTCATCGCCAGTGCGTTGGTGCCCTTCGCTTTGGATTGGAAGCGCCAGCTCGCGCCGCTGCATCCCTTCATGCGCACGCTGTTCTGGGTCTATGGCGTCTTCATCGTGCTGGCCACGTTGGCCTTTGGTTCGCTGACCTTGCTGCACGCCCAAGCCATGGCCGATGGCGAACCGGTGGCCCGCAGTCTGGCGGCGGTCATCGCCTTTTACTGGGGCGCGCGGTTGCTGGTGCAGTGGCTCGTCTTCGATGCCCGTGAGCTGAAGACCACCATCTGGCATCACCTTGGCGACGCCGTGCTGACCGCCGCCTTCCTCTTCATCACCGCCGTCTATGCCTGGGCGGCCATCGACTGATTTTTCTTATGAAGCACAAACGCATCATCCTCGCCGGTGGCAGTGGCTTTTTAGGCCGACTATTGGCACAGGCAATCACCGCTCGTGGAGACGAAGCGGTCATCCTCACACGCCATCCCAATGATGGCACATTCGCGGCGCGGACCGTGTATTGGGACGGCAAAACCGTTGGGGCTTGGGCCCATGAACTGGAAGGTGCCGATGCGGTCATCAACCTAGCGGGAAAAAATGTTAACTGTCGCTATACCCGCAAGGCATTGGCTGAAATCAATGCTTCGCGTGTTGATTCAGTTCGAGTCATTGGTGAGGCGATATATCGGTGTGCTAAGCCTCCCCTTGCTTGGGTGCAGACAGGTTCGCTTGCGATCTATGGCGATGCTGCCGATCGCATCTGCGAAGAAGATGCGCCGGTCGGCAGCGGCATTCCTGTCGAGACCTGTTTGCGATGGGAACAGGCTTTTGAAAAAGCACCGACTCCAGCAACTCGGCGTGTGTGGTTGCGCATCAGTTTCGTGCTGGGCCGCGATGGAGGTGCTCTGCAATTCCTCGAGAGGTTAACGCGCTGTTTCCTCGGGGGCTCGGTTGGCAAAGGCCGGCAGTATATCAGCTGGATTCATGAACAGGACATGGTGCGTCTCTTTCTGCGCGCGGTGGATCACTCGGAGATGAGCGGCATTTACAACGCCACGAGCGCTGCACCCGTGACCAATGCCGAGTTCATGCGCGAACTGCGGCATGTGCTGAATCGCCCATGGAGTCCACCCACGCCTGCCTGGGCGGTGCCTGTCGGTTGCTGGTTCATGCGCACGGAGCCTGTGCTTGCCCTCACTGGCAGGCGAGGCATTCCACGCCGCCTCATGGATGAGGGCTTTACCTTCGACCACCCAACTTTGCGTGAAGCATTGACACATCTCTACACCCGCAAGCCATGAACACATACCTCCACACTCACCTCGACAACCTGCTGCGCCTTGCTGCGGCGGGACAACTCTTCATCGCCATCCTCGGGCCGATGATTCCCCGCCTGCTGCACTGGCAGAAAGCCATCGCCGACATGCCGCTGCTGGTGCGTGAGGTGTTTCTCATTCACACCTTTTTCATTGGCCTGACGTGCGCGATCTTCGGCACGCTGACCTGGCGCTTTGCGGCGGACATCGCGCAGCCAGTGCACGAGATGATGCGCTGGTTCGCCTTCGCCGTGGGCCTGTTCTGGGGCATCCCCTGCGTCATGCAGTGGACGCACTACTCGGCCAGCCATTGGCGTGGCTTGCTGCCGCAGACCGTGGCCCACTTGGCCTTGTTCTTCGGCTATGGCGGCTTTGCAGCGGCTTACTTCCTCGCGGCTTTTCGATAATCCTAGCAGACCCTAATCATGAAAACCGAACTCAACCTCACGCATCTCCATCGGCTCAAACTCGCGGCCCGTTTCTCCGTCGGCCTCGTTTGGTTCTGGGAGGGGCTCATGCCCAAGGTTCTGTATCCTTCAGCCGTGCAGCTTTGCATGGTGCAGCGCAGCGGCTGGTGGTGGGGCTCGCCGCAGGCCACGCTACACTGGCTTGGCATCGCGATGATGGTCGCTGGGTTGATGCTCATCAGCGGCTGGCTGGAGAAGCTGGCGCAAGTCGTTGCCACGGTCTCCGTCCTGGTGCTCATGGTTCTCGTCATCGGCACCAACCCCGAAGCCTTGCACGATCCGTATGGCGGTCTGGTGAAGGATGCCTGCTTGTTTACCTGCTCGGCGCTGGCTTGGTATCTGAGCGGGCGGACGACAAAAGTCGCTTCAAATAGTGTCGGCTAGCTAACTTCAAGAGATCAACCACATGCACACCGACTCAAGCAACGAGGAGCAGTCGAGCATTATCAAGGCACCCGCAATAGCGGCGGTATTCGGGGCTAGTGCTGCGTTCGGAGCCACGAAACTCTCTGAAGAATACGGCCTCGCGCTGTTTTGCCTTCTGCCTTTCATCATCACGACGCTGGCTGCCTTCATCAGGGCAAGAAAGCATGAGTTTGTAGGTGTCCGTGAGGGCAGAAGTGATTCAAGGGAACATCTCCAAACCATAAAGCAGCGGAAGTCCATCTTCTGGGACTGCTACAAATCGGGTTTCTTGTCGCTATTCATGACAGGAGCTTTGATCCTCGTCTTTGCGATTGATGGACTGCTTTGCTTGATCATGGCTGCCCCTCTGGCATTCGTCATCGCTATTCCAGGTGCCATGGTGGGGTTGAGGCTGGCTCGTTTTCAACATCAACGCAATGCCACCAAGGCGCTCATGCTGCTCATGGCCTCTTTTCCCTTGCTGATGGCGGCCGAGTATCGCGTGAAACCTGAGGCACCGATTCATAGCATCACGACCACCATCAAGGTGAACGCACCGATTCATAAAGTGTGGAAACTGATCAATGCTTACCCGGTAATCACCGCCGAGCCAGAATGGTTCTTCCGTTGTGGTATCGGCTGCCCGATGGCGGTCCGGCTTGAAGGCCAGGATGTTGGCTCGACCCGCTACTGCGATTTTACCACCGGCACTTTTGTGGAACCGATCACGCATTGGGAGGAACCGACATTGCTGGCGTTTGATGTCAGCCATTCACCACCTCCGATGAAGGAATTGTCGATCTACAGTGACTTGCAACCTGCGCATTTGAATGGCTACTGGGAGAATAAGCGCGGCCAGTTCAAGCTGTCCGAGAAAGACGGTGTCACGACCATTGAGGGAACGTCCTGGTATCAGCACCACATCGCACCAGATTTTTACTGGCACCAGGTTTCCGACGCCATCGTGAGACGCATTCACTTGCGAGTGGTGACTCATATCAAAGAACTCGCCGAAGCGCAGACCAAGGAATGAAGGCACATTGCGGTCTCGATCGGGCGGAAGGCAGAATGCCACCCCTCCTGGGGACAAAACCCCACGCTTGCACTCCCGGCGAGCCGGGGCATAGCTGGTCTGCCCATGGCAGCCCATACCTACAAGCAAGCTGGCGTCGATATCCACGAAGCCGCGTCCCTCGTCGATGACATAGGCGTTCTCGTGAAGCGTACGCAGCAGAAGCGCAAGCTGGCGAACCCGTTCGGCCTGTTCGCGGCGGCGTATGACCTGAGCAACTACAAGCACCCGATCATCCTTACCGGCTGCGATGGCGTGGGCACGAAGATTGAGCTGCTGCTGAAACACGATCAACTGGAAGCCGCAGGCAAGGACTTGGTGGCGATGAACGTCAACGATGTGCTGACCACAGGGGCGGACCCGATCATGTTCCTGGATTACGTCGGTATTCCGAAAATTCAGAAGACGCAAATCACCCGCATCATCGCGGGCATGACAGAATACCTGGAGGCCTGCAACTGCATCCTGGCCGGCGGTGAAACGGCAGAAATGCCCGGCATGGTGCCCGAGGGCATGGTCGAGCTGAGCGGTTTCGCGATTGGTGCGTGTGAGAAAGAAGACCTCCTTGATCCCGGCACGATTGCTGTAGGCGATGTGCTGGTGGCCTGGCCGAGCGCGGGCTTCCATGCGAATGGCTTCAGCCTGGTGCGCCGCATCATCGAGAAAGAAAACTTGCAGTTCAGCGAGGACGAGATGCGCACGCTGCTGCTGCCGACCTTGCTTTATCATGAGCAGCCAGCGGCCTTGAAGGCGGCGGGCATCAAGCCCAAGGCGATGGCGCACATTACGGGCGGCGGTCTGCCAGAGAACCTGGGCCGCATGTTCCTGAAGCGTGGCCTGGGTTGCTCGTTGCAGATTCCGTTCTGGAAGAATGACGTAGTGCAGAAGGTCCTGGCGCACGCTGACCAGCGCGATGCCATCGACACCTTCAACATGGGTCTCGGCTGGGTCGCCATCGTGTCGCCAGAGCAGGCCGACACAGCGGTGAAGTGTGGTACGGGCGCGGTCATCATTGGCCAAATGCACAGCACGCCGGAAGTGTCTGTCGAGGTGCTGAAGGCCTAAACCGCTCGTCTTGCGCTCCTCAAGGCTGGCCAAAAAACGCAGCGCTTTATGAAGCAGCGTCCATCCCTGGCCATCGATGCATCAACCGGGGGCTGGTGGTCATGAGCTTGTCTGCCATCCAAGGGGCCACACCGCGAATCGGTGTGGTTCTTGGCTCAGGCCTGGGAGCCGTGGCGGAGGCGCTCGGCATGGAGGCCGAGGTGAGCTATGGCGAGGTGCCCGGCCTTCACGCTTCCACGGTCCCGGGCCATGCGGGGCGGTTCGTTTTGGTCAGACCGAATGGCGTGCCGGTGCTGATTGCGCAGGGGCGCAGTCATCTTTATGAGGGGCTCACGGCGGCGCAGGTCACGGCGCAGGTGCGTGTGATGCATGGCCTCGGTGTGCGCACGCTGCTGCTGTCAAATGCAGCGGGGGCGATTAACAACTCCTTTTGTGTCGGTGAGCTTATGCTGCTGAGCGATCATCTGAACCTCACCGGCACTTCGCCACTGCTCGGCGGACCGAATTTCAAGGACATGACCGAGGTGTATTCGAAGCGCTTGCGCGCCTCTCTGCATCGCATCGCCAAGGTGGAAGGCATTCCCTTGCATGAGGGCGTGTATGCCGGGTTGCTCGGGCCTCAATACGAGACGCCCGCAGAGATTCGGATGCTGCGCACGCTAGGGGCCGATGCCGTGGGCATGTCCACGGTGCTGGAGGCGATTCAAGCCAATGCGCTGGGCATGCAGGTCGTGGGTGTCAGCACGCTGACTAACTGGGCGGCGGGGCTGGGCGACGGGGTGCTCAGCCATGAGGAGGTCATGGCCACGGGCAAATCGGTCATTGGGCAGATGACAGCGTTCGTGCGGGGACTGGCGAGCGGCGAACCGTGATCAGCGCTTCCGAGCCACCGCGCGGCGCACGGTCTTGCGCTTGACCACTGGGGCGGCTTTGGCTTTGGCCACGACTTTGCGCGTTGCCTTAGCGGGCTTGGCCTTGGGCTTAGCTTGGGCTGCGATGCTTGCTTTCAAGTCGCGCAGCTCGCGCTCGACTTCACCGAGGTAGCGGGAGGTGGAGTCCAGCTTCTTCGCGATCAGGCGGGCGACGAATTCATACAGCGAGGCATAGAACGCCGGGTCCTCGTCCCGCGGATGGATGTCCTGGAGGAACTTCTGATCGACGGCGAGGCACACGGCCTTGGTGGCAGCGACCACGGAGGCTAAGCGCTTGTCCTGGTTCACCAGCGCGAGTTCGCCGAAAACCTCGCCCGAGCGGGCGATGTTGACCACGTGCTTGCCGCCCACGCGCACTTCGAGCGTGCCGCTGAGCAAGATGTAGATGCGCGAGTCGATGCTGCCTTCCTCAATGATGGCGTCACCCACGTCGCACTGAAGCAGGTTGCTGGAGTTGAGCACGTCGTCGAGCTGCTCTTCGGTGAAGGTCTTGAACAAGGGCACGGTTTGCAGTGCAGCAGGCCGGGTGCCTTCGTCATGGATGTAGGCAAATTCTTTCATGTCAGTCGTGTATCAAAAACCTGTCAGGTTTGTGGCGAAAAGAACAGTTCTTTTATTTCACCGATGGGGGTTGGGTCGCCCAGAAGGCAGCGGGCGGTTGCAAATCCTTGCCGTCATCATCGAAACGCGTGCCGATCTCCTCCACGGGCAGGGCGCGGGCCACATCAAGTCCAGCCTTGATTTTGCTGGGAGTAAAGACCAGCCGGGTCAGTGGCACACCCTTCAGCGGTGACAAGTCCGTCACGAGTGTCTCGGCGATGTGCAGACGTTGCAACGAGGTGCCGTTGAGCGGGGACAAATCCGTCACCTGGGTGCGGTGCAGCGTCAGGCTTACCAAGGGCAGCGAGTGCAGCGCGGCGATGTTGGCCACGGGACAGTCGGTGAGCCAGAGCATCTGCGTTTTGGACTGCGCCAGCGGTGACAAATCGGTGACCTGAGTGCCTACCAGGTTCAGCTCCACCAGCGGCATCCCAGCGAGTGGGGACAGATCCTTCACCGGCGTGCCGCTCATGTAGAGCTTCTCGATGGGGGCTCCCTTGAGAGGGGACAAGTTCGTGACCTTCGTGCGCTCCAGCCCCACCTCGACCAGCGGCGCGCCTTTCAGTGGGGATAGATCGCCCACGCCCGTATCGCTCAGGTCCACGGCCACGAGCGGGATGCCCTCCAGGCAGCGCAGGTTGTCCACCTTTTGCCCAGCGAGCACCACGATCATCGGCTTGCCATTGTCGATCTGGAACTGTGCCCCGCCTTCGTAGGCCGGGTTGTAATGCTTGATTTCCGTGTGCAGCAGCTCGTCGGTCCAGAAAATCTGGCGGACCGGCGCCGCCTGCACCTTGGCGGGTGCCGCAGGTGTCGAGGCCGCCCCTGGGGCGGGTGCGGGTGCCGGCATGGTCGGTGTGGGCTTGTCATCGCAGGCGGCGAGCAGGGCGCACAGGGGCAGTGTCTTCCAGAAAGTCATCCCCTGGGCATGACGGAAAGCGCGTGCACCTGCAAGCACAATCCTTGGTCGGTCAAAGCTTGCTCTGAGTGGCGCGTTTGGATACAACCGCACCTTCATGAAATCCGCCCTGGTCGCCTTTTCCATCGTCGCCCTAGTCTTTAGCCCGGCGTATGCCGACGACTTTCGCGTCTTCACCAGCGCCCAGGGCGTGGCGATCAAGGCCAAGCTCGTCGGCATTGCGAACGGCCAGGTCACCATCGTGCGCGAGGACGGTCGCCAGTTCACGCTGCCGGTCACCGCTTTGAGCGCGGCGGATCAGGACTTCCTGAAGACCGCCCCAGCCCCCACGGCAGCACGCCCTTCCAGCGCTGCGGGGTTGAAGCCTGCACCCAGCCCGAATGACAAGGTCTCCGCCGAGGACGTGAACGCCGTCGTGGGTCAGGCCTTGTTTGGCGAGACGTCGCTGTGGGACATGCCCGCAGGCGACGTGGCCGCGAAGCTCGCCTTGCCCCCCGAGTCGAAGACCAAGAACCAGAGCAGCTTCCGCTCGTATCCCAAGGAAGACTTCAAGATGTTCGGCGCGCGGCCTTACTCGGTCGCGCTGTATGCGGAGAAGGACAAGGTGACGAGCCTATCGCTGGTGTTCGCGAACAAGGGCGACCTCTTTGGGGCAGCAGGTAGTGGGCAGTTGCACTTCGACAAGGACACGCCGCCGGAAGATGCGGCGAAGATCACCAAGCAGGCCATGGACATCGACTTGAAGGCCATCACTAGCACCTTGAGCGCCAAGCTCGGCGAGCCGAAAAAGGAGCGCTTTGGCGAGGGCAAGGTCGGGCGCATGAACATGCAGCGCTGGGACTGGCGCGGGCACGCTGTGCTGCTGGCCGAGGCCGAGGGCGAATACGTGGGCGTGCAGATCGTCACCACCGCCTTCGCTGATGAAGGCGGCAAGGTCGCCCGCATGTCCGACGCCATCGTGCGCGACCAAGCCCTGGCCAATTTGCAGAAGCGCGAGAATGGCGACGTGGTCATCGGCGACATCCCCATGGTCGATCAGGGGCCGAAAGGCTACTGCGTCCCCGCTACCGCCGAGCGGGCGATGCGTTACCTGGGCGTGTCGGCGGACATGTATATCCTGGCCAATGCGGGCGAGTCCGGCTACGGCGGTGGCACCAGTGTGGAGATGCTGCTCATGGGCGTGGGCCGCCACATCCGGGCCAAGGGCCGCAGCTTCGACAGTTGGGACGGTCCCATGAAGATGAAGGACCTGACCAAGATCCTCGACAAAGGCGTGCCCGTCATCTGGGCGCTCTTCAGCACCGACGAGTTCAACAACACGGCCAACGCACGCACGGCCAAGCGCAAAACCACCACCGACTGGGCCGCGTGGAAGACCCAAGTCACTGCCGAATCCCAGGCCAGCGTGCTGCCCAAGGACAAGGAGACCGGCCACGTCGTCCTCATCATCGGCTACAACAAGGAAACCAACGAGATCGCCTTCAGCGACAGCTGGGGCGAGCGCTTCATCGAGCGCTGGATCACCATTCCCGAGGCCGAACAGGTCAGCCAGGGGCGGTTTTATGTGATTGGGTTTTAGCTACCGCTCCGCCTTCACGGTGATGTCCCGCAGCCGCTTCTCGATTTCGGGCGTGAGTTGTGCCCAGTCGAAGCGCCAGCCCCAGAATCTGCCGCTTTGGCCGGGGATGTTCATGCGGGCTTCGCTGCCGAGACCGAGGACGTCTTGCAGGGGGCAGAGGGCGAAGTCGGATTTTGACATCCAGACGCGATCAATGAAGTCCCAGTGCAACTCGCTGCCGTCGGTGCCGGTGTAGTTGAGAATGCCCCGGCGCTCGGCGGCGATTTGCTCGGCGGTGCGGGTGGTGTTCTCGTCCTCGCCGCTATGGAACAGGCCCACGACGGTGTCGTTATCGTGCGTGCCGGTGTAGGCGACGGAGTTTTCGGGATAGTTCTCGGGCACGTAGTCCTCAGCCAGCGTGTCGCTGCCGAAGGCGAATTGCATGACCCGCATTCCAGGGAAGCCCTGGCCATCACGCAGGGCGACCACGTCGGGGGTGATGATGCCTAGGTCCTCGGCGATGACGGGCACGCCGCCGCCGAACTCGGCCTTGAGCGCCTTGAACAGCGCTT